>ERZ772977.403-NODE-403-length-30388-cov-25.883922_pt1 | contig 30388 bp, 27 predicted proteins | sample MGYA00511131_ERZ772977 | MGnify/ENA primary metagenome ERZ772977 (study PRJEB29015, sample SAMEA2737935) | human oral metagenome | biome: human oral; feature: human-associated habitat; material: dental | place: China | collected 2151 ...
ATTCTTCTACCAGGGGAAAGGAAAACACCCGTCCAAAAAACCAACGACACTTCAACCGCCAGCGCCCCAAACCGAAACCCCAGCTTAGGAAATCCGATACCCATCAACCCCACCGGGCTTCAAGTTTGGTGGGCTAGGGTTTGCTGGAAATACTGCCTCTGGAAGCTAGCCACACCGACAAACCCCAGCCCACCAGATTTGCAGCCTCATCGTTTACTGAGGCAAAACTCGCCGCAACCATGCCATATAAGCACTAAGCCGGAGTTCATAATTTGCTACCAGACTCAGGAATAGCTTTTTATACGAACTCCAGCTCAGCACCTATGAAGCAGAAGCGTTTGCATCTGCCGCATTTGTTCTGAGCTTGGTTTCCAATCCGGGAACCCCTTACAAGACGACCCAGGACCAAAACCCAAACTCATCTAATATGCTACCCACCAACCGAAGCTGTCCACAAAATAGCAGCGCAAGTTCTAAGCTATACTTTCCCGATTCGGCGCCAAGCTAGGCGTAGCCCCACAACCAGAACTCCAGCTCAGCACACCTACTACCGGGACCGCCACACACGCCGCAGCTACCACACCACCGTACGCGTGCCACGCCCGTGCAACCACGCACACGCCACCACACCGCCCACACCCACGCCAACCAGCCTCTGTCCCCTACCGACCGCATCCCATCGCCGAGCCCCCACTCCCAATCCCCCACCTAGAAACCAGCAAAACCGGTATACTAAGGCTTACCTAATACGTCTATATACTCTTGATGTGAGGGGATGACTCATGCTAGAGCCCGGGGTGAAAAAACTCATTGCCCCAGCACGGAAGTCGATGATTACCACGGCGATCATCACCAGCATTGGTGGGACCTGCGCCATCGTGCCATACATTGCAATCACGGAGATAGCGGCCAATTGGTTCCGCGGGTCACCAAGCGACACCCTATGGTTGTGGGTCGGGGTGGCCATTGTTGCAGTGTTTGCCAATGGTTTACTGTACGGGATCGGGTTGGGGGTCACGCACATTTCCGAAGCGAACCTGCGCTACCAGCTGCGGCGCCGACTTGTTCAGGCGTTTGGCCGGATTCCCTTGGGCCGGGTAGATCAAACCTCATCAGGGTCTATTCGCAAAATGGTGTGTGACGACACCGCCGCGATTCACACGCTGGTGGCGCACCTGGCCGGGGACGCCATGAACTCCATCACCGCCCTGGTGGTGGGAATCGGGTATTTGATGTGGGTGGATTGGCAGCTTACCCTGCTGATTCTTGGGGTATGGGTGCTTATCTTCGTGGTAGTGACCGGCACCATGATGCGTGGTTTTACCGAGTCCACAAGCCAATTTTCCAGCGCCAAAACGGAATTGTCGGCAGCCACCGTTGAAATGGTGGAAGGCATTAAGGAGATCAAGAACTTTCAGGCCGCAGCAACCGCTCGCACCCGGTTTGACAAGGCCAGGCGGTATTTTGCGGAAATTTCCTACCAGTGGTTGGCAGCGTCAGGGAAGCCCATGGCGATCATTTCGTCGTTCTTCCAGCCAGCCGTCATTTTGGTGACGATCGCACCGCCGACCGTGTGGTTCGTGTCGAAAGACTGGTTAGAGCCCGCCTATGCCCTGCCGTTCTTCATGGTCGGGGTGGGCCTGCCGGTCGGCTTTTTGCAGTTCGTCCAAATCATGCAGCACCTGTTTACCGCCAACCAGGCGGCCCAGGACACGGCGGACCTGCTGGACATCCCCCACCAGCCGGACGGACCGCACACCGATGGCCCGGGGCCGAAACCGGGTGAAGTGGAGCTTACCGATGTGAGCTTTGGTTATAACCCCGAGAACCCGATTTTACGCAACGTGAATCTGCGGATTCCGGCAGGCTCGGTCACCGCCCTGGTGGGGCCATCGGGTGGTGGGAAAACCACGATCGCCCGACTAATCGCCAGGTTCTACGACGTGGACGCCGGAGCGGTCAAGGTGGATGGCCTGGATGTTCGGGAGGTGAGCAATCAGTGGTTGCTCAACCAGATAGCCATCGTGTTCCAAGACATTGCCCTGGCCCACGACACCGTGGCCAATAACATTGCGTTGGGGAATCCGCAGGCCAGCAAGGAAGAAATCGTCGAGGCCGCAAAGTCCGCCTGCATTCACGACCGCATCATGCGGCTTCCACATGGTTACGACACCGTCATTGGTGGTGATGGCGGTTTTCTGTCTGGTGGTGAGAAGCAACGCATTACCATTGCGCGCGCCTATCTGCATAACGCGCCCATTCTGATTTTGGATGAGGCGACCGCCCAGACGGATCCCCAGTCGGAGCGGGACATTCATGCCGCGCTGGCGGCCCTGGCGAAGGGCAAAACGGTCATTATTATCGCCCACCGGTTGGCAACCATCGCCGCGGCGGACCTGATTGCGGTGATCGGCGAGCCAACGGCGTCGACAAGCGAGACAAGCGTGCTGGCAACAGGAACGCATGATGAGCTGCTGGAACGCAGCGAAACGTACCGCACGATGTGGGAGAAACAACAGGAGGTGGCAAAGTAAATGTGGCGGCTGTTAGGAACCATTGTTGACGATAAAAACCTGCGCCAGCTTATCGCTATTTTTAGCGTGTCGGCGGTGTTGCAGGGTATCGCGCTGGCCATGATGATCCCGTTTTTGCAGGAACTTTTGGGCGGCGGACCCCGGGTGGGCACCTGGTTGGGGGTGCTCGTTGGGCTGGCCGTGGTGTCGTTTGTGGTGGAGTTTTATGGCATTATGCGGTCGTACCGAATTAGCGTGTATGACGTGTGCGATGCGCTCATCGAAAAGATTGCGGACCACACTTTGCAACTGCCGCTGGGCTGGTTCGACGCCAAGCGGGAGGCACAAATCGCATCCGCAATGTCTCGGGAGATCGACACCCTATCGCATGTTGCTTCCATCATTATTCCCGCCCTGGTCAAGCAGTTTGTGACCCCCGCGGTCATTGTGATTGCGGTGTTGATCGTGGATTGGCGGCTGGCGCTCATTATGATTGCGTGCGTCCCATTGCTGCGGTGGGGTTGGTTGTACATGCAAAAATCCATCGTAAAGGTGGATGAGGTCCAAGCTCAGGCGGCCGCCGACTCTGCCGGACGGCTTATCGAATACGCCCGCCTGCAACCAATTTTACGCGCCAATGGGGTGACCCAACGGGGGTGGGGGCTGTTGGAGGATGCCCTGGCTCGGGAAAACGACACGGTCCACGAATCATTGCGCGCAAAGGGTCGCCCAAACATCGCCTATTCCAGCATTATTCAGACGGCATTTGCCCTGGTCATTATTGCTGGTTTGGTGTTTATGCTTCGGATGGATCTGGACCCCATCAGCTATATTGTGATCGCGGTCATTTCCGTGCGGGTGGTGCAGCCGCTCACCCTGTCGGTCATGTATGGCACGGAAATCCATGCGTCCGAGGCGGCGTTGCACACGGTCAACGAGATTCTCACCGCGAAGCCGCTCCCCGAGCCGACCCCAGAGCAGGCAGTCACCAACCTGGAGTCCACCACGATCACCGTGACGGATGTGAATTTCGGCTATGTACCGGAGCGGAAAGTCGTTCACAATGTGAATTTCACGGCTCGACAGGGCACAATGACGGCGCTGGTGGGCCCCTCGGGCTGCGGCAAGTCAACGATGCTGCGGCTCATCGCCCGGTTTTGGGACGTGGATTCCGGCTCAGTGCAGATCGGCGGCGCGGACGTTCGCAATATTCCCACCCCAACACTCATGCGCAATATTTCCATGGTGTTCCAGGACGTGTATCTATTTGACACAACCATTCGTGAGAATGTGCGCATGGCCAGCCCCGACGCCACCGATGCGGAGCTGGAGGCCGCCGCCCGTGCCGCCCGACTCGACCAGGTGATCGCGTCCCTGCCGGACGGGTGGGACACCCAGGTGGGGCAGGGCGGTTTGAAGTTGTCCGGCGGCGAACGCCAGCGGGTTTCCATTGCGCGCGCCTTTATTAAAGACGCCCCCATTCTGCTGCTCGACGAGATCACCTCTGCCCTCGACGGCGAAAACGAGGCGGCGATCACCGCAGTCATGAAGGAACTCACCCGCGGCCGCACCGTGATTGTGGTTGCCCACCGCCTGTCGACGATTCGGGATGCCGATCAGGTCATTGTTTTCGGCAAGCTTGACGACGACCCCACCAACGGTTATGGCATCGTAGAATCCGGCACCTTCCCGGAGCTTGCCGACGCCGGCGGCCCCTTCAGCAATTTCATTGCCGCCTCCACCAGCGCGAAACGGTGGCTGGTCTAAGGCAGGGAAAGTGGGGTGTGCCGATGGTCTGACCTGGCCCATCGGCACACCCCACTTGGGTTGGAAACAATAGAACACTACAAGACACCGCCTCGTGATGGTGGTATCCTCGCGTACATGGTGGCTAATGACGGTAAATTTTTCGCTCTTTCGAACAGTCGGGCTCACACGTTCGTCCTTTCCGACGAGGAATTATTGAAACGGCGCGGCCTTTTTCACTGGTCCACCATCATTTCGGCCATGTGGGATGGCTATGCACCGTGGGCTGAGGCGAAGGATGCGATCCAACGAAGCATCACACCTGGCCCAGGCACAGCGGTACAGTTACCAGCAACAGATCGTTAAATATTATTCAGAAGTTTCCGTGAAAATAGATCACGTTATTGGATGATAGACTACTAAAAATTCACCATCTATCTCATTTTATTTTATCACCCAAAACAATTCTGCATCTTAATAACTTTGGGAATTTGAATCGCATTTCCCACCTAGCGGCCGAGCAAGCTTCAATCCACTAATATTAGCCCATGGAAAGATTTAACAGAAGCATGAAGCTTATTTAGTTACCGGGAAAATCTATCCACACCAATAGATAGCAGATTGGAAAGAGCACGTCATTCAGCCTGTTTTTGTTTCTAGAGAGGGTCATGCGTGTTAGCAATTTGAGAATCCGAACCGTATTTCCCTAGTAGCCAAACCAAATAAGCTTCCATATTACTCCCCAATAATATCAAATTTAATGCCCCCCAAATTGACCCCATTACTCAAATATAGAACAAAAATTACCCCAATTTACGGGGCTGACACGGGGGTAAAGCCAGATATATAATAGCTCTATCAAATCAGTTACTCTAGCTAATTTGATACGGCAGCCCCTATCTTTTTACCCTACGATGATTGGAATGAATTATGAAGAAATATAAAGCAACCTATTTGCCAGTTTTCTTCCTTATTGATGTGTCCTATTCAATGCTAGAAGAGAAGCCAGGAGGCGGTACACTCCTAGATGCGGCCAACCAACTTGTACCTGGCATCGTTGAAGCCTGTGAAAAATACTCGGTGCTCGATCAACGACTTCGGTTAGGACTTATCGAATTCTGCGACGAAGCCAGAGTCGTCATCCCACTAAGTGAAATTGATGCTTTTTCTGAAAACATCCCACAACTTGTAGCGAAAGGTGGCACAAACTTCGCTGCTGCTTTCTGGGCAGTATTTAATGAAATGGGCGTTGCGGTTGAAAGTCTACGCAAGCCTGAAATAGGCATCCATCGCCCCACGGTATTTTTCATCACGGACGGTGAAGACATCGGAGATGTGGAGGAACGTGCACGCGCCTGGGCAGCGCTCTCTGATGAAGGGTTCCGTTATCGACCAAACTTTTTCACCTTTGGGGTGGGAAATGCAAACCTTGAAGGTATTAGGGCTTTTAAATTGGGGTCGGGCTTTGCCGCAGCCACCAAGGATCCTACAAGGGCTGTACAACGTCTCCAAGAGATCCTTAACACACTTGTTAGCTCCATTGTGAGTTCATCTGCAGGTGATAACCCGACTGGAAAAATCATAGTCGATCCAAAGACGTTCAACAGTGATGAATGGGAAGTTGATGATGAATTTGTTTAATTTCTCCCGGCCATCATCCTCCACGTCTTATCCTGACATAGGAACAATAGCAATTCTCATAATTGTGATAATACTACTCATAATTGGAGTACTACTGAGCTTATTGGGGATTATTATTAAGAAGAACTTTTCCCAAAAGGAGAGCAACCAAGCAATGGATACTGATGATAGACATGATGAATGGCAATCCAATAATGATGACTCCGTAAATAAAGAGGAATGCCAAGATATCAGAACTGACGGTGAGGAATCCTATGGCTCCACAGATGAGCAAGAATTTACGCAGTTCCCAACTGATGCATCATCAAGGTCCCGTAAAAACCTCCAATATAATTCTGAAACAAACGAGGTTCCATCACCATCGCCCTTACATCGACCAGAGGACCGCCTCAGTTCAATTACCCATAGTCCAAGACTCAACCAAAACCAGGATAATTCTCACCATCCAACAAGGAAAACTGTAAAGAAAAATCGATACGTTATCATCGCTGAGGGATTAAAACGAGGTATTGCATCATTTGGAGATGTAAAAAATGCTCCGAATCGTGATCCATTGATCGTGTTGTCCAACAAGGATGATTCTTATTTTCCTGGATGCGTTGCAGATGTAATCGTCCACGAGAATCTAACAATAGGTATTGTCGCCGTCCGAGGGCTATCACATGAAGAAAATAAGAAGGTACGACAAGACTCAGTAGCATTTGGGGTATCAGCTAATGGTCGCTATCTTATTGGCTCTATCGCAGATGGTGTTTCGGAAGCTGAATTCTCACATAAGGGGTCCTATTACGCGACACAAAAGATAGTAAAATCCGTACGCAAAAAACTCGATGAAGGTTTTCATCCTGAAGACCTGCCTTGGGAAGATATCACAAACCATGTCCGTAATGAATTACGAGCCCGAGGAAAGAGGACTTTCAAAATTGCTGAGGATGCACAAGATCAAGAACTTGATAGTCACCTTGCAAAGGTGATTGGAACAACTGCTGAGGTCTTAATCATTGATTCTAAAAAGATTAATGATCAAGTGTCCTGTATTCGAGCTTCCTTGGCAGGAGATGGTTATTCCTTTATCATCAGCAACGATTCCATGACCCTTTTAGGCAGTGGCAAAGAAACCCCTTCTGGTGATTTTGTGCTCAATGAAAAAGTTTGTGCTCTCCCTAAAGATCCGGGGCCAAAGTATCCATTGATTAATCAGGTAACCATATCAAAGAATGAGGCCATATTCATTACATCTGATGGCATCGGTGACGACATTAGCAAACCCGATCTAGGCATAGATGTATACTTGTGTGACAAATTAGCTAAACCTGTACCCGCATATGAGTTAATAAAAATAACATCATATCTTGCTTTTCAATCACATGATGATCGGAGCATGATTATAGTATGGGCCTAAAAATAAACAGAAATGAGCTAAATATTGAGCATGCACTCGGTGCAGGAGGTGAAGGCACTGTCTATGATCTTCCTAAAGATTATTCCATCAGAGGATTACAAGGACCATTTGTATATAAGGAGTATCTCGATTTTGTTAAACAGGATGGAAAAGCAATTGCTGTTCAAATTGCATTAGACTATATGGTCAATGCTTATGAGCGTCTGTCCAGAGACGAGAAAGCGTACATTGACCAACGAGCCGCTTGGCCCCTTGCCACAGTTGTTGACCAAGATGGGGCCACTGGATTGCTCATGCGTAAAGTTATTGTACAAATGGTTGACCCAACTGCACCAGACTCTAATAATCAATTATTTCCACTTGACAGATGGATCCAAACCGAAAAAAGAATACGGAAGCTTGGTCCGAAACAAGGATTCAAGCCGATGACCTCATTAGGGAAAAAACGGTATCTACAACGTCTATTCACATATTTTATGCGCATCCACCGTCTAGGATGGGTAATAGGTGACATTAGCGCAAATAATATTCTGGCATACGTTCCTGATCCTCATCGTCAAGCAAAACATTGCGCTCCCGCTTTTATCGACACCGACAGCTATCGTTGGCAATACGGCGGTTCCGCAATGCCGCAGAAACACACAGGTTCATATATCCCACCAGAAAAACAGGCTCTAGATGACCAAATCGCAAGATTAGCGCAAAACCATAGTAACGAGAATAGGATTCGAGAGCTGAAAGCACGGGCATCAGTACAAACACAAGCTTCGGATGTATATAAAGCAGCTCTCATAGCTATAAGGCTTTACCATGAAGGTGTTAATCCTAGCGAAGCTTTCCTATGGTCAACTGATTTAAATCCTCTGCGTAGAGCATTCGATAAAGATGTTGTCCGACTTATCGAGAACGCTTCTGACGAGAATCCTAGCAACAGACCTACTATGCAGGAATTATGTAGGGGATTTCATAAAGCATGAAATATAACTATTATTTACTTCTCATAGACAATCAATTTCTTCAGCTAGCTAAAACCCTTAAACTTGGACGGCTGATCCCTTCAGCAGAACCAAATGATATTATCTTTATTGCAGCAATTGGCGAGGGTGGAGGCATTATCTCTCCCGGCATTCCATTTTCAGACCTAGCACGACAAGAGATAAGATGGCCAGATTTTCTAGGAGAACCTGATAACAATGATATGGACTATGTATCAGAGTTATATTTCCAGTTTTGTGGCATTGCCGAATCAAATGAACTTCAGTGGATTATTCTGGTCGATACAAGTAAGTTTTCACAACTCATAGGAGATTTACGATCATCATTCAATGTAGACTTGGCCCTAGCTACTGCTGGCAATAAAACCTTATTACGGAAAACCGCCAAGGAAAGAATTATTGCTACACTTGGCAGTCAGATCAAATATGCGGTATTAAGTGCACAAGATAAAACTAATGAAAAATCAAGATACACTGCTATAAGCATAGCTGCCACAAGTGCGATCCTTACTAGCATATTATTTTTACCAGCATACTATAATGAATACAGTAATATGCCTGCCAGCATAACAACTTTCTCTATAACCCAGATCACCACTATGATCATCGGGTTTGTATTGGGAGCTATACTGCTTCGGCTATGTTACTTAGATGTGTCGGATCCAGATAAACAAAAAAAGAGATCCGCACTTAATTCTAAAGAGTTATGGATTCCTCTAGGCATATATCTTATTTTTCTGGCAATATTATACAATTTTACCAATGAATCCTTGGGGCATAACTTTACAATTGTAAGTATCATTCTAACCATCGTATTGGCCATAATGATTCTTCTCCCATCACGTTTCTATATGCCGATCGTATCATTTTATATGGTAGGAATCATGCTCGGAACAAATGTTATCTTGGGGTACTTAACAACTTCATGGCAGTTCTACCAAGAAACTACTGATCTTAAATGTGGCCATTACTACGACGATGTAAGCTCTGGATCCAGACTAATGTGCATTGATAATCTCAGATCCAGCAAATGGCAACCACAAGATACCCAAATTCAACAAACCGGTTCATCCCCTGATTCCCGCACTACGCATGCTAATTATAGCTTTACCTATAATGAGTGTGTGAGCGCAAACCTCGAAGTTTACCAGGATTTCAATCCCAAAGACTCAATTTTTGGAAATACGCATTATTTTCAAGATCGCACTATTACTCTCCAACCAGTCATGGAACATCCATTTTTCAGCTCCGAGCGTTTCGCACGTTATGCCCCTGGGCATAACTCATGGAAACTACTAGAATGGTCCGAACAAGATAATGATAAATACAGCAGGGTCCGCGATTATCAACTTATAAGCGAAGGGCAACCACTTGGTTTAAAATCCACTCAAGCAGTATTACGTATTGATGAAAATAATTGTGATTTAACTGCTGAAGAAGAACTCAACAAAGTACCACAAGAGCTAATGAAACATATCAATCTAGCCAGTTCTCAATATATTGATTCTACTTTCATAGCCATTAATGATGCTGCTGAAGTTAAAACGTATGCGGATGATTTAAAAATTTTGGCAGGCCCGAATGTCAACCGGGCGATATTACCACAAAATGACCAAGAGGGATTACGCCCAGAGAATTGGAATAGTAGCACCATACTATTAATCAAAGGGATCGATGAGAACAATGAAATACCAATTTCTGTGTGGCTAAGCAATAGAAGTGATTTAGATTATTCGTGGTTCGATGGACAATGGGAAAGTAACGCTTGGCGTCGCCAGCCTGATGATCCATTCATCTTCTCGCTTTTCTTAGTTAATCGAAGCGATTATTCTTCATGGGAATATGGTATCAGTATCAGCGATCCAACAGCTCTCGTTGGTGAAACCATTGATCCAACAGAATTAGAGGGAAAACTCCGGGGGAAATTAAGCTACCTATTCGATTCCTCATACCTATTCCAGCAATCTATGGATGCTCTCTAGACCTGTCCATGGTCAATGAAATTTGAGCTTATCTAACCTCGTACTAGTGGTAGCGAATCATCAAATCATAAACATCTAACTTGTTTTCTCTCCTCCCAGAAACATAATTGGATCATATTTTCCTAGCCACTAAATAAGTCTCTAGCTAGGGTAAAGAATCACGCTCACTCCATTGACGCAGAATGTACTACAACGGGCTGTCTAGTGGAGTGTTGCCTATCAAACCAGGCCCGCACCTCGGGAGGCGGCGGGTTATGCACAACCGGCTCGGGTGCGGGGATGATCGGCAGCGGACCATTGTGAGAACATCGAATGAGCACATCATTCCCGGCGGTGTCTTGGGTGGTCGCTAATCCCCGATCATCGCAATATTCACATGAAGCAATAGCGTCGTGACGCGCCTGCTTCTCCGCCATGGCCTGCTGGGTGAACCACTGTCTGGCCTGACCACATGCTCGACAAGCCGGTACATGCTCCCGCGGTAGTTTCGCATGATCCCGACAGCGCGGATCCTCCGGCGTCGACCAATCCGCGGGGGTCGTGCCCGTGACCGTAGGTTGCGGCGTTCTCTGCTTGTATACGACGCTGCGTCGGGTGCGGTGTTTCAACACCCGGGACCGGTTTTGGCCGGCGCGTTTCCGCACCTCAGCATGGGTTGCGGCCTTGTTCCAGTCCTCAAAGTCATGAAACCAATACCCGGGCTCGCCATCACATTCGCCCCGCTCCCACAGGCCCGCCTCCACTAATCGGTCAGCGTCCCGCTTTCTGGCGCCCAACCGCCCCAGGCAGCTGTGGGGCACGAAGCCGTCGGTGAGTTTATCTCCCACCCAGGACAAAGCGGTGATCCACAGTCCCCGGGCGCTCAGACTGCATTTGAGGAATTTCGGGTGGTCATGCAGGCGATCATCAACGCGGGTAAACATGAAAACTCCTTAAATAGCTAAACCATTAGTTGCATTGTTGCCCCAAATGGTGAACTTAGCAACTACCACACTCTAAAAAGGGGTAATAGTATACCGTTCGCCCTGTTCAGCAGCGTGTAGCATAATGAAATCCATGAATATGAGGGATTGGATTTTAAGCCTGCCGGGCTCTCCCCTGCCCACCCAAGCGGCAGAAGCTTCGGATATCGACCGGGGCACCATCAGCCGCCAGTTGAAGCGCAATCATATTTCGGCGGAAAACGTGATTAAGCTTTGTAAAACCTTCGGCAAATCCCCCATCGACGGCCTCATCGAAACCGGCTACCTTTCCCCCACTGACGCCCAGGAGATCAGCATCTCCAGCGCGTTGCGCGATGCAACCAATAGGCAGCTCGCCGCCGAAGTGACCCGCCGCATGGATATAGGCCTGGAGGCGAGCGAAAAATTGAGCGAGGAATAACCCCCTACTACCTAAAGGTTTCCAACAACCTTTACCCCTATTTCTAGGTTCTAGGGTCTAGGTTCTAGGTTACGGCGTTTGTAATGCATTACATTCCCATCAAAATAGGCTTTGAACAGGCATTTTAGCGTTTCCGCTTGGCAAATTGCCGGCCGGTCTTCGTCATCATTCTGGCCGTACCCCGTCACCAAGTTGGCTTGTCACTGGCATGACAATCCCCATCATCTACTGGGCTAGATACGCCCCTGAACACCCCGTCGACAAACGATTTTGCATTAGCTGGGAAACCCTCCCCACTCAACCACGACAGGGGCGAAATTTCCCAAGCCCCAGCTAAAGCAAAACCGCAGCGCAAGACGCCCAAGCGCCAAAATCTACGTTAACGACGAACCCCAGCTAATGGACAGCAGCAACCCGACGAGCATGAGCTTGGGTTCAGCACAAAACGACCAATTCTTGGCGGGATTGCTGGCGTTCCCCAGCTAACGCACGACCCAACCATCAGGGCTTCGGAAGTTCTAAGCTGTACTTTCTCGATTCAGATGGTAGATAAAATGCAAACAAATTCACAACTCTAGCTCAGCAAATTTCCTACTACACTCTGCGAGGCAGACCTTCCGCGCTCCAATCCAAATTTGCAGTACAGCAATGGTTCTACCAGGAAATATCAATGTATAGTGCCCCTATTTTTATGGGCATGACAACTGCGGTCATTAATAAATTCCCCCCAAAGTTAGGTAAGAGATAATGAACTTATGAAAAAAGCTGTGCGGAAGCAAGTGCGTGATGCTAATTTTTTCGTTGTGCGTAAAACACTTATCACCTTCACGATTGCCATGAGCTTGGGCTTCTCCTCCACCATTGCTAACGCCCAAGACGTCACCACCGATCCTTCTCCGGTTGTGGAAGCCGAAGTAACCCAAACGGAACAAACCACCCAAAACACCACCTCCGACGCCACCGTGACCGGCAGCGACGAAGCCAAATCCAGCAGCAGCTCTCAGGAAACAAAGCCCGAAGCGCCGGCAGCCTCTGAGGCCGAAGCCGAGACTACCTCCGACGAGGGCCTAGTCGCAGAGAAACCGGAAGTGGACCCGAGCTCCCAAATCAAGGATCAGCTGTCCTCCTCCAAGCTCAGCAGCAAGGATGAGAAGTCCGCGGACAAGACCGGGGAGAAGTCTGAGGATAAGTCCGAAATTTCGGATAACAGCTCTTCGTTGTCTTCCAAGAAGGATGAGAAGAAGCCGGCAGGAATCACGCAAACCGCCGATGAGGCCAACAAGAGTCAGCAAGCTAGTTCGAATCCTGCCCTACGGGTTGCTGGCGTCATCGCCGGCATCGTTGGTGTGCTAGGGCTCATTGGCGGCGGCATCTTCTGGGCCCTCCAGCAAAACCTCATCAACATCCCGGGCCTGCCTAACCCGTTCGCACCAAAGCCAGCTCCGGCACCTGCACCAGCTCCGGCACCACAGCCAGCCCCCGCACCTGCGCCTGCCCAAAATCAGCCAGCCCGACAGGCCCAGGCCCAGGCTCAGCCGGTTCGCCACCAGGCCCCCGCACCTGCTGCGTCCGGCAAGCGCTACAAGAACTGCCGTGCCGTGTGGAATGAGCTTGGTCGCCCGATCCGCAGCAATGAGCCCGGCTATGGTCGCCACCTCGACCGGGATGGTGACGGCGTGGGTTGCGAACGCCGTCCTCGCTAATATCTAACGCTTATCGACGCTGTGCGGGCGTCGATAAGCAAGAAGAGAATCACCAGGCTTTATATCACCCCCAGTCTTAGGTAATTCACACAAAAACCTATCGAAGATCATTGGTTCAGTGCTACTTTTTGACTATGCGTAAAATAGTTGTCACCTTCACCATTGCCCTAAGCCTGGGCGCAGCCTCCACTATTGCTAACGCTCAGCCGGCAGCCCCAGCAGCCAATGCTTCCGCTGCCGCATCCACCACCGCAGCCGCAAATAATAATCAAACAACCGCAGCTAAGACCAGCACTCCTGCTGCGGCACAAAGCTCAGCTGCGGCATCGTCCTCCGCACCGGCCGTGGTCCCCCCGAAGGGCGACAATAAGTCCGACAAGGATCCATCCGCCGACAAAGACAAGCAGTCCAACAAGGATAAGTCCGGCCAAAACAAAAAGTCAGGCAATAACGTTGGCTCAACACTCGGCATTATTGCCGCCATCGCCGCTGTTCTAGGGCTTGTTGGCGGCGGGATTTTCTGGGCCATTCAGCAAAACTTGATCCCCAACATTCAGTTGCCGAACATCCCAGGCCTGCCCACCAATATTCCTAACCCGTTTGCACCGCCGGCACCGGCTCCGGCACCAGCCCCGACTTCGAGCGCTGCACCAGCACCTGCGGAGTAACCAAAACGGGCCACAAACCTCCACCACAAACCCCAACCACAACAAGGATGGTTGGGGTTTCATTGGTTTTTAGATGCTACATTCAGGGCCCTTATTCGGTCGGAAGCAGGTCAGCAAAAAGAGGATGGCCATAAACCCCGTACCCAATACACCGAACACTTGAGAGCTAATGCTCGCAAGTTTGTCCTCCACGCTGCTCTGATGAGATGGCTGCTGTGGCTGAGTGGTTTGAGCAGCAACCGGGGTGACGGTGGCAGCCGCCATCACCGCGCACACGGTAACCGCCGTCACCTTCACGCGACGCTTCAAAGCATTCACGATAAACTCCTTCGATTAACAAATTCCTTCTCCAACTAAGCATCAGCCTAACGCCGAAATACTGGCCCTGACCATTACATTTATCACTTTTACCTACAGTTATTTCATAAGAAAACCCCAACCCATAATCAGATGGGTTGGGGCGTACAACATGGCGCGCGTCGGTCACGCCGATAACTGCCAGTAAGCGTTACTGCTGCTGACGCGCGAAGCCCACATCACACGGAGACTCGCCCCGTAGGGTACAACCTAACCGGTCAAACGCACCCAGGATCTTCTGGATGAATGGGACAACTAGCCCACCCACGGCAGTAGTGCTAAGCTGCAAAACCTTGGTCAGCTGATCCAAGCTACCATTTGCCGTATTCTCCGTGGATTGGGTGGTAGTGATCGGGGTCGTGGCCTCCGTGGTTTGGGCAGTGGCCGGAGTAACGGTGGCAGCCAACACGGCACACATGGCAACCGCTGTGACCTTGGCGCGACGCTTCAACATATTCATAATGAACTCCTTAATGGTGATAAGTGAAGGTTCCAGGCAGATCAATTACCAATCAATCACCAAGAGCAGGTCCGGGGATCTTTCAACGTGCAGGAGATATACCACACAAGGAAAACCACACCCGTGCTCAACAAACCACCCATTTGCTCACTCATAGCTACAATCCGCTCCATGCTGCTCTGATTCTGAGGCTGGGCAACGGCCGGGGTGACGGTGGTGGCAGCCAATGCAGTACACATGGCAACCACTGCAACCTTAGTGCGACGCTTCAGCGCATTCATAATAGGAACTCCTTACAAAAATCTTCTCTCCAACTGGGTTTGATCTTACCATTCAGATTGGGAATACTCATTGCATTTATTAAATTTCCCTAAAAAACCTGAGTCTGAGAATATCACAAATCATCGTTCCACCGGCAATTAGTAGCAAAAGTTCCACCTTAAAAAGATCAGCACCCCACCACCTCCAACCTGATATTACAGGTTCCCCTCAGGTAACCCAATTACCCCTAAAATTAGGTAGAACGCCACGATTTTACATAAAAAACTATTTTCATAGTAGAAAAATACTGCTAGTCTCTGGGTGTGCGTAAAACACTTGTCACCTTCACAATTGCTATAAGTTTGGGCTTTTCCAGCACTATCGCCAACGCCCAAGAAGCCGCCCCCGCGGGCCCGGCCGCCCAGGTCGCCGACTCCACGGTTGTCGCCGAAGCCGAGGCCACCCCCGCCCCCGCGGACGCCACAACCACCAATAACGCCGAAGCCACGACTGAGGCAACCACGGCCGCTGAGTCTGAAGCTGCGGAAACAGTCAATGCGGAAGCCGACCAACCCGAAATCACCCAAACCGCCGACACCGCCAACCAAAGCCAAAAGGCCAGCTCTAATCCGACGCTCAGAACCGTTGGCATCATCGCTGGCGTCGTCAGCCTGTTGGGCCTCATTGGTGGCGGTATTTTCTGGGCCATCCAACAAAACCTCATCAACATCCCGGGCCTGCCGGGGTTGCCCAACCCCAACCCGGCGCCCGCCCCGGCTCCCCAAGGGAAGTACTATCCCAACTGCAAGGCGGTATGGGATGAGCTGGGCCGACCCATCCGCAATGGGGAACCAGGCTACGACCGGAACCTGGACCACGATGGTGACGGCGTAGGCTGTGAACAGCGCCCACGCTAGCCACCCACGCTAAGGTTTGGTCACTATAGAGCCACTGTAGAACGTCGAAAAGCGGGACCCCGGAATGGAGCCCCGCTTTTCTTGTTGTGCTAACTCTCGTCGGATTCTGACTCGGAGTCAGCAGGTGGGTCAGCAATAATCACCATAGCAGTGCGCAACAACCGGCCATTGAGCTTGTAGCCTTTGCGTAGCACCGTGCCTACAGTCTTGGTGTCGCCGGTGGACATGTCCTGGACCGCCTCGTAGGTCTCGGCGTCGAACTCGTCCCCGGGATCGCCGAAGGCCTGTAATTTCAGACCGTCGAGCACATTCATGAACTTGTCGTGGAAGGCCTTCATCGGGCCTTCAGTCAGGTCACCGTGCTGTTCCGCGAGACCGAAATCATCCACAATGGGTAGGAATCGCATGACCACCTGCGCCTTGGCGTTTTCGATCACCTGTTCGCGTTCCGCCTGGGTGCGGCGCCGATAGTTGGCGTATTCTGCACCCAATCGTTGCAGGTCATTGGTGCGTTCCGCGAGTTGCTCCTCAAGGGAGGGCTCGGTGGATTCTGCTTCGGCGTCGGCTGCCACCTGATCAAGCGCGGCAGCCACTTCGGCAAGGTCGGCCGTGTCAATGCCTGCGTCCAAGGCGTCGTCATCGTCAGTGGCATCACCGTCGTCGGTATCAGCAGCAGTGGCTTCGGCGTCCTTGGATGCGTCCTGGTCGGCATCCTTGGCGGCTTTCTTGGCGTCGGAGCTGAGATCGATCAGCTTGGGGTTGGCGTCAACGTCGGTGTTATCCTCGTCGCGCTCCACCTCGGGCTTGTCATCGGTCACTTCTTGTCCCCATCCTCGTCAACAACTTCAGCGTCAACCACGTTATCGTCACCGGACTTGCTGCCAGCATCGGCGGCGGTGGCGCCACCGGCCTGGGATGCAGCTTCTTGCTCGTAGAGCACCTTGCCCATTTCTTGGGATGCCTCGTTCAGCTTGTCCAATGCCACCTTGATGGCATCAATGTCGTCGCCCTTGAGGGCTTCGTCGACGTCATCGGCTGCATTGAGGATCTTTTCCTTCAGATCATCGCTGAATTTTTCGCTGTTATCGCTCAGGAAGTTGCGGGTTTGGTAGGCCTGGGATTCCGCACCATTGCGGACTTCCTGCTCCTCACGGCGCCGCTTGTCTTCCTCAGCGTGAGCCTCGGCGTCCTTAATCATCCGGTCGATTTCTTCCTGAGACAGGCCGGAACCGTCCTGGATCTTGATGGTGTTTTCCTTGCCGGTGCCCTTGTCCTTGGCGGTCACGTGCACAATGCCGTTGGCGTCAATGTCGAAGGTCACCTCGATCTGCGGAACGCCGCGCGGTGCCGGGGCAATGCCGCCCAGTTCGAAGGAGCCGAGCAGCTTGTTGTGCTGGGCGATTTCGCGTTCACCCTGGAAGACCTGGATTTGCACGGAGGGCTGGTTGTCTTCGGCGGTGGTGAAGGTTTCCGAACGCTTGGTCGGAATGGTGGTGTTGCGTTCGATGAGTTTGGTCATCACGCCACCCTTGGTTTCGATGCCGAGGGATAGCGGGGTGACGTCGAGCAGCAGCACGTCCTTGACCTCGCCGCGCAGCACGCCGGCCTGCAGGGCAGCACCCACGGCTACGACCTCGTCGGGGTTCACGCCCTTGTTGGGCTCGCGGCCACCGGTGAGTTCTTTCACCATCTCCGTGACCGCCGGCATACGGGTGGAGCCACCCACCAGCACCACATGGTCGATATCGGAGATAGCAATGCCAGCGTCCTTAATCACCTGGTTAAACGGTGCCTTGGTGCGGTCCAGGAGGTCCTGGGTGATGCGCTGGAACTCGGTCCGGGTGAGGTTTTCGTCCAGGAACAGCGGGTTCTTGTCGGCGTCGACGGTGATGTAGGGCAGATTGATGTTGGCGGTTTGGGAGGAGGACAGTTCGATCTTGGCCTTCTCTGCGGCCTCGCGCAGCCGCTGCATGGCCATCTTGTCCTTGGACAGGTCCACACCGGAGGATGCCTTGAACTTTTCGACCAACCAGTCGACTATGCGCTGATCCCAGTCGTCGCCGCCGAGTTTATTGTCGCCGGCGGTGGCACGCACTTCCACCACGCCGTCGCCGATTTCCAGCAGAGACACGTCGAAGGTGCCGCCGCCGAGGTCGAAGACGAGAATGGTTTGTTCCTTCTCACCCTTCTCCAAGCCGTAGGCGAGGGCTGCCGCGGTGGGCTCGTTAACGATACGCAGCACGTTCAGGCCGGCGATCGTGCCGGCTTCCTTGGTGGCTTGCCGCTGGGAGTCCGAGAAGTAGGCAGGAACGGTAATAACGGCGTCGGTAACTTCTTCGCCCAGGTATGCTTCAGCATCGCGCTTGAGCTTCATGAGCGTCCGGGCGGAAATTTCCTGCGGCGTGTACTTCTTGCCGTCAATATCAACGCTCCAGTCAGTACCGATGTGCCGCTTCACGGAGCGAATGGTGCGGTCGACGTTGGTGACCGCCTGGTTCTTGGCCGACTGGCCGACAATAACTTCACCGTTCTTGGTGAAGGCCACGACGGACGGGGTGGTCCGGGACCCCTCCGAGTTGGCGATAACGGTAGCGTCGCCGCCTTCCAAAGCGGAAACGACCGAGTTTGTGGTGCCGAGGTCAATGCCTACTGCGCGTCCCATATGAAAAATTCCTCCTGAGTAAGATGGTAATTCTAGTTTTATCTTTAAGTTGATCCTGTCACGCTCAACTTGCTGACGTCAGCCTACCAGAGCACACCTACACTGTCAACAAAATTGAGTAACATTCACTCAACTTTACCGTTTTTGCTGCTAGGCTTGTCGACGCCCATGGTTAGCAAATTCGCCACGCGGGAAAATTTGTTTTCCCATAGCCGATTTTTTGTGGCAGAGTTAAAGCCACAATGAGCACTAAGAAACGCCGCGCTAAAAATGCGCCCTCTAAACCAACAAATTCGCCGAATTCCCCGAATAAGGCGGATTCGGCGCGTCGACAAGCTGCAACGGCTTCGCCGACGGACGATCCTGCGGAATTTCTCACGAATGTGGTGGAAGACGACGCCGCCATCGAGGAGAAACCCAAGGTCACCACGGAACTTGCCGAGACCGACCGAGCCGCTATTTTGGGCCAGGATGGCCGTTGGGCTGCCGGCTGGGCCCTCAGGTTCATCATTATGGTTGCCGCCGGCTACCTATTGTGGCGGGGCCTCGCACTCGTGTGGGAAGGCCTGCTACCAGTACTGTTAGCGATTATCGTGTCCACCGTGCTGTGGCCACCGGTGCGCTGGCTGCGAAAGCACAAGGTCCCCTCCGCCCTGTCGGTGGTGATTGTCCTCATCACCTTCTTCGCCATTTTGGGCGGCATTTTCACCGCCATGGCCCCCAGCATCACCACCCAATCCAAGGATTTGGCCGAGCAGGCGACCAAGGGCATTGAGCAGCTGCAACAGTGGATACAAGGGCCGCCGCTCAATATTGATCTCGGCCACTATAACGACATCATTGACCAGATCTCCACATTCCTGCAAAACCGGGTCACCGATATTGCATCCCGGGTGGTCAGCGGCATTTCTACGGCCGGCTCCATCGTGGTCACGTTCGTGCTCATGCTGGTGCTCACATTCTTCTTCCTGAAAGACGGCGAGGGCTTCCTGCCCATGATCCGCCGGACCACCGGCTATAATGTCGGCTGGCACCTGACCGAAGTGCTGACCCGGATCTGGAACACACTCTCTGGGTTCATCCGGGTGCAGGCCATTATTTCCTTTGTCGACGCCAGCTGTATCTGCATTGGCCTGCTCATATTGCACGTGCCGCTGGCACCGGCATTGGCCGTGATTACGTTCTTCGCCAGCTTCATTCCCATTGTTGGTGCTCTGGTTGCTGGCGCGTTGGCGGTTATTATCGCCCTGGTTTCCAATGGGGTAACTAATGCACTCCTGGTATTAGCAATCATCATTGCGGTGCAACAGTTGGAGGGGCATATTCTGCAGCCGGTGTTGCAGTCCAAGGCCATGAACCTTCACGCCGCAATTGTGCTGCTGTCCGTGACCATTGGTTCCACCATGTTTGGTGTGGTTGGCGCATTCCTGGCCGTCCCGGTGGCCGCCACCTTATCCGTGCTGGTCCGGTACCATTTCGAGCTGGTGGCGCTACGCGCCGGCGAGATCACCATTGACGATATTGAAATGGCCACGAAGGAAGGCCAGGCCATGTCGGGTAAGGGCGATGGTGCGGACCAGCAACCCGACGACGCCAACCTGACGAGCACTCAACGCGCGTTCCAGGCGTTCCAACAGCGGCTGGCCCGGTGGGGGAAGACCAGCCCAGAGAAGAGTTAGAGGCAGTTCTTCAGCTACGAGTGCCCCCTACAGTGCCCCGGACCTGGATGCGGTTCGGGGCACTGGCATGAACCGGGCGGGAATGAATTCGTGGGGGCGGTGGTTACACTAGGTGCCTAGAGATAACAATCATGGGGATTTTTACCCCAGATTGTTGATACATCAACAAAATGATTGGAGGATGACATCATGAAACGGTTTGGATTCTTGAGTTTCGGGCACTACAGCCTAAAACCTGACAAGACCGGCAAATATGGTGCCCAGGAAGCCCTCAAACAGGCGGTGGAACTAGGGCAGATTGCCGACGAGCTTGGTGTGAACGGGGCGTATTTTAGGGTGCATCACTTTGCCCCACAGTATTCCTCCCCCATCCCGCTGCTCAGCGCCATTGCTGCCACCACCAACACCATCGAGGTTGGTACCGGGGTGATCGACATGCGGTACGAAAATCCCCTGGGCCTGGCCGAAGAGGTGGCTGCCCTCGACCTGCTATCCGACCAGCGCATCGCCATCGGCGTGTCCCGCGGGTCACCGGAAACCGCGCTGCGCGGCTGGGAGGCCTTCGGCTACGGTGGCCCGAAGCTGGCCCGGGAGGATCCCAAGGGTGCCGCGTTGGCGGCGGAAAAATTCGACACGTTCCTGGCCGCCCTGCGTGGCGACGGCATGGCCACCGCCGCCCCATTTGAGCAGCAGTATCCCCAAATGTTCCACACTGGTGCCCAGCTGCCGGTACTGCCGCACTCCCCCGGCGCCGACCGGCGCATCTGGTGGGGCGCCGGCACCCATGCGTCCGCGGAGTTGGCCGCCCGCAAGGGCGTCAACCTCATGAGTTCCACACTGGTGTTCGAAACCGATGGGGCTTCGTTGGGTGATGTCCAGGCGGAACAAATCGCCCGCTACCGGCGGGAATGGGAGAAGGCCGGGCACGATTGGGAGCCGCGCGTATCGGTGTCGCGTCCGATCTTCCCTATCGTCGACGGCAGTGACGCCCAGATTTTTGGGCCGGCCGGCAGTGGCGAATCCCACGACTCCATCGGGGTGCTTGACGACCAGCGGGGGATCTTCGGCCGCACCCTGGTGGACACGCCGGATAAGATTGTCGAAGCGCTCAAGAATGATAAGGCGGTCATGGTGGCCGACACCCTCATGCTCACCATTCCCAACCAGGCCGGGGTTGCCGTCAACGCCCGGATTCTGGAAAACTTCGCCCAGCATGTGGCGCCGGAGCTGGGGTGGGAGCCGGCCACAAAAGGCTAATCCCACGCCCACGGGTGGGCGTCGACAAGCGAGAAGGGCTAGCCCCAAATAAAGTTCAGGGTCAGGGCCGCGCAGGAGGCGATGAGCGCGGCGGCGGGCAGGGTAATCACCCACGCAAGGGCGATCGGCTTCATGAGCCGCCAGTTTGCGGAACGATTCACAATGCCGATACCCAGGATCGCGCCGATCAGGATATGGGTCGAGCTCACCGGCAGGCCCAGCATCGACGCGGCCATGACCACCAGCGCGGCCGCTAACTCGGCGGCAAACCCCGAGGCCGGGTGCATTTTTGTGAGCCCGGAGCCGACGGTGTGGATCACGTAGCGGCCGATGAACCACAGGCCGGCGATCAGCGCCACGCCGCACATAATCATGGCCGCCGACGGCACCGTGCCGCCGCCCTCAATACTATTGGTTCGCAACACATCCAACACCGCGGTAAACGGGCCAATGGCGTTCGCAATATCGTTCGAACCGTGGGAAAAAGCGAACGCCGATGCGGTAAACACCTGCATCCAGGAAAACACGGTAAACGTGGCCCGGGATAGCTCCTGCCGGCGCAGCGTGCGGGCAAACACGAACACCGCCATCCACACCATGACCGCGATCATGCCCAGCATCAAACCATTGCCTAGGCCGGACATTTCGAAGTGGAGGTTTTTGAGTCCCTTGAAGATCATCATCGCCCCAATGATGACCGCGCCACCAGCTGCCAAGAGGGGCACACCGGTTTCTAACGCCCGGTGTGTATTAAGCGAATCCCGCCGCTGGTTGAGCCGGTGCAGGTCCCGATAATAGTCGGATTCCAGCTCTTCCGGGTCGAAATCACGTTCGGCAATCAGTGCGGCATCCCGCGTCATGGCATTGGTGTAGGAAAGCTGCTGGACCTCGGAGAGGCGTTCGAACGAAGATTTGAAATCTTTGTGGAGTTTAATGCGTTCCTCTTTGATCTGGCGCAGCTCTGCGTCCGCTTTGTCGTTAAACACTAAAATGCGGCGCTTGATCGCGCCGAAGAGAATAAACGCCGTAATCCCCCCCAATACGGGGGAGAGCACCCAGGACACTGCGATGCGACCAATCTCGCCCCACTGCACCATTTCTAGGCCGCCAATGTGTAAAAAGAACCCCAGGGTGAGTGAGGCGCCCACAATGCCACCAATGATGGAGTGCGTCGTGGACACCGGCAGCCCTAGTTTGGTTGCGATGAGCAGCCACACGGCCGCGCCCAATAATGCCGCCATCATGATGAATGCAAAATGCATGGCGTCAAGGTGGATGGATTCCAAATCCACAATGCCGCTCTTGACGGTTTCGGTCACCTCACCGCCGGCCAACACTGCACCCGACACCTCAAAAATAGCGGCGACGACGAGCGCCTGCCGCATAGTCAGCGTGCCCGCACCAACCGAGGTGCCAAAGGAGTTAGCAACGTCATTACCACCAATGTTGAACGCCATAAAAACGCCAAACGCAATGGTAGTAATGAGAATAACCTTATTCGCCTCCGGGCCAACATAGTCGAAAGACCAAAAGAGGAAGGTGATGAGGGTGATAACCAGGAGGCCACCAAAGCTTAAGTGCCACCACTTATCCGACGGTACCTTGAGCGGCGGCGAATCTGCCTTCGTGCTGCTAGACATCCAATGAACTTTCTGTATACAACATTGCGAAAATAGCATGCCCCGATAACGTAACCGAATAATAAACCCCTACCCCGGATAGGGGATAAGTACGTATCGTTTGTGCAGCTTATAATACTACTTCACGCCGGAGCTTATGCCATTCACTGCACCTAGCATCGCACGTGTTTGCGTACTTGTCGACGCCCCCGCCGCGGGAAAATCGTCAGATTCATCACATGGCACCTCGGTGCTCATCACCACATGTGCCTTCCGGGATCGGCGCACCCCACGCCACGTCAAAATCACACCAGCTACCACCGCGTAGGGCCAGCTATGTGGGATATTCAGGCTGATGAGCGCCGTCCCCACAAACCCGCCCAAGATGATGGGATTCATGTGGTGAATCAACCACGCTGACAGCGGTGCCGTGAGCACCCCACCCAACAGTAGGCATAACACCGCCACCGCATTGGTCTGTAATTCCTGCCACAATCCCAGGGTGAACCCCATTGTTGCGGCCAACGCCACCAAAAATTCCGCCGTATTCACGGTACCCACCACCCGGCGCGGTTCCTCCTTCCCTAACGACATGAGGGTGGAGGTGGTGATGGGCCCCCAACCGCCACCACCGGTGGCGTCGATCAGGCCGCCGAAAACACCAAGGAATATGAGGAACGGGGTTCGGTAGGGTTTGGGGGTGTTGTGCCGGGCGATAACGCCGCGGGAGAACCGCCACAGGAGGTTCACGCCGACGAGGGCGAGGATGATGGCGGTGATAGGTTTCGCGGAATCGGTGGCGATGTGGGAGAGGAGGGTGGCGCCGGTGGCGGCGCCGATAGCCCCGGGCACCCCGAGGGTGAGGACGACCCGCCAGTTGACGTTGCCGAACCGCCAGTGGCTCAGCCCGGAGGCGAGGGTGGTGCCGACCTCGGCGGCGTGGACGACCGCGGATGCTTGGGCGGGCCCCATGGAGAGCAGCAGGATGGTGGTGGATGTGACGCCGAAGCCCATGCCGATGCCGCCATCGACTAGTTGTGCGAATGCGCCTGCGAAGATGATGAGCATTGTAACCGCCGTTTCACGATGGTTGCGAGCTTCCCCATGAGCGGCGGGGAATAGCTCAGGTGTTCGGTTGGTGGGTGGTGGGTTCGTAGTTGGTCGAGGAGGAGCCCATGGGAGACGAAGAGGGGGAGTATGTGGACTCGGTGGTGGGTGGTACGGATGTCGTCGAGGGTGCGGCCGGTGGGGGTGCCCCGGGTGGCGAAGAGGGGTTCGCCGCCAATGGTGTGGGCGAGCTTTTCGACGCTCCGGTTGGCTTCGGGCCGTGAGGATCCGACCGCGTAGAGGACGGGATGGGCGCCAGCCGGGATTTGGCTTCGGAGCAGTTCGGCGACGGCGGGCCCGGTACCGAGCCCCGGGGTAATGGTGATGTCGAGTTGGTCTTCTTTCGCCACTGTGTTCGGAACGTCAATGGTGTGGTGGTAGGCGTTGGTGAACAGGAGGGGAACCACGGTGGCCCGGGTGTGGCCGCGGCTGCGCAGCTGGTGGCAGGCGTGGTCGAAGGTGTGGTCGTGGAAACTCAGGTGGGCGGCCACGGTGTGCCGGCCGGTGTGGCGGTGGACGGCCGCGGCAAGCTGGTCGATGCCGGCCGCGGCGCGGCGATGCCGGGAGCCGTGGGCCAGGAGGATCACACCGGGGGCGCCGGCACCGGGGGACGCGGGGGTCATGCGACCAGGCCGGCGGCGAGCGTGCTGCCGGTGTGGTTGTCGACGAGCAGGAATGATCCGACCGCCCCACGGGCCGCGTACGAGTCGATGGGAAGATCGTGCTGCAGCTCCACGGTGGTGTGCACAATATCATTGACCGCAACCGAGTCGGCGACCCTGGCCTTGACCAGGCTGGTCCCATAGCGAAGGTGCACCACAGTATTGGTGGTGACGGGGGTGTCATCCAGGCCGATGATGGTGGCGGCGAAGCTGCGAATATTGGGGGGCCGGTTGGTGGCCAACAGGTCGCCCCGGCTGAGATCAATGTCATCAGCCAAACGGAGCGTCACGCTGTCGCCGGCGTGCGCGCTGGTGGCGGGCCCATCCGTGGTGTCGATGGCGGTCACGGTCGTGGAACCATGAGGGGTGGTGACGGTATCCCCCACCGCAATGGTGCCGGTGGCGACCTGCCCGGCATAGCCACGGTAGTCGGTGGCCCGGATCACGTATTGGATGGGGAACCGGAAATCGAGACTACTATCGCCGGGGTCGACAGGAATGGTTTCCAACAACTCCAAGATGGTGGGCCCAAAATACCAGGGCAGACGAGGCGACGCATCCACCACATTATCTCCATGCAACGCAGAAATCGGGATGGCGTGGGGGTCGGCAATCCCCAGTTCGGCGGCCACAGCCCGGAACTCCTCCTCGATCGCGCGAAACACATCCTCGGAATAGTCAACCAGGTCGATCTTATTCACACCAAGAATGACGGTACGGATACCAAGGAGGGCGGCGACGGTGAGATGCTTCCGGGTTTGGTCAACCACGCCGTGGCGGGCGTCGACAAGCAACACCACAACCTGGGAGGTGGAAATACCAGTAACCGTGTTGCGGGTGTATTGGACGTGGCCGGGCGTGTCCGCAAGAATAAACGTGCGGTTCGGGGTGGAAAAATACCGGTAGGCGACATCAATGGTGATGCCCTGCTCCCGCTCGGCGCGCAGACCGTCGACAAGCAAGGAAAGATCCAGGCCGGCGAAACCGCGACGGGCGGAAGTCTGCTCCACCTGGGCGAGTTGGTCGGCAAGAACGGACTTCGTGTCGTGCAGGAGCCGACCCACAAAGGTGGATTTCCCATCATCGACAGAGCCGGCGGTACAGAAGCGGAGAGTATCCATGTGTCAGAAATATCCTTCCTTTTTACGGTCTTCCATGGCGGATTCACTCAGCCGATCATCGGCACGGGTGGCGCCACGCTCGGTGAGGGTAGTGGTGGTTATTTCCGCAATCACCTGGTCAATGGTGGTGGCGGTGGATTCAATCGCGCCGGTGCAACTCATGTCGCCAACGGTGCGGTAGCGAACCCACTTGGTTTCCACCAGCCCACTCCCCCACGGGCCGGGAGTAAGCCACATGCCATCGCGGTAAAACACCTCCCGCTGGTGGGCATAATAAATAGGGGGAAGCTCGATACGCCGGGCCTTGATGTACTGCCAAATATTGGCCTCGGTCCAATTCGAAATGGGAAACACCCGAATGTTTTCGCCGGGCAAGTGGGCGGCGTTATACAGCCGCCACAGCTCGGGGCGCTGCCGACGCGGGTCCCAACCACCAAAACTGTCGCGCACGGAGAAAATCCGTTCCTTGGCGCGGGCCCGCTCCTCATCCCGGCGGGCACCACCCAAAACCGCATCATATTTTTGCTCCGCAATGGTCTCCACCAGGGGCACGGTTTGCAGCGGATTACGGGTGTGGTCGGGCCGTTCCCTGAGGTCACCCCGATCAATCCAATCCTGGACGTGGGCGACCCGAAGGCGGGCGCCAGTGCGGGCCACCAGCTGGTCACGAAAGTCAATGACCTCGGGAAAATTATGGCCGGTGTCGATATGGAGCAGTTCGAAAGGAACGGCGGCGGGGGCGAACGCGCGGCGGGCCAGCTCATACACCACCACGGAATCCTTACCCCCAGAAAACAGGAGGGCTACATTATCGCATTGGCCGGCAACCTCCCGGAGAATATGGATAGACTCATCCTCCAGGGCTTTCAAATGGGGTGATAGGTGTGTCTGGGTTTTCACAGAGGCACTCATTGAGGGTTCCTTCTCTAGATTTAGGTGTGGAGGCCACATTCGGTCTTGGCGTTCCCCGCCCACCTGCCGGCCCGGGGGTCCTCCCCCGGCGCAACGGGAAGCGTGCAGGTCGCGCACCCAATCGACGGGTAGCCCTGGGACGTGAGCGGATGCCGAATCAGGTCATGCGCCTCGATATACTGTTCGGTTTCTTCCAGAGTCCAGGTGATGATCGGGGAAATCTTCAGCCGGCCAGTCCGATCTAGGCTGAGCGCCGGGGCGGTAGCGCGGGTCGGACCATCGGCGCGCCGCAACCCCGTCACCCAACCCACATAGGGGCTGAGCGCCACGGCGAGCGGCTCCACCTTCCGCATGCGGCAACAGGCGGTTGGGTTAGTCAAGTACAGGCTGGGGCCGTACACCTTATCCTGCTGGGCGCGGCTGAGCTGGGCTTTCGCCGTAATCAGCCGCTGGTTGGGGTAGCGGCCTGCAACCTGGCGGGCAACATCGAGGGTTTCGGCGAAATGATATTCGGTGTCGAGGAATAGGAAATCCGCCTCGGGCAAATGGTGGGCGGCAAGCTCGGCGAGAACCGTGTTTTCCATGCTGAGGGTGACGACGATTGCGCCGGGGGCGTGGGTGCGGACCCAGTCGAGGATGGCGTCGGCGGGGGCATCGTACAGGTGTTCGGCGTATTGGTCGACGAGTTGTTGGTTGCGGCGGGCCGTGTCGGGGTCGAGCGGTGTGGTGGTGCGGGGACCCGCGGGGCTGATGTCGGGATCCTGGTAGGCGGTATCGCCCGTGGCTGGTTTAGTGAGGTTGATAAAGGTCATGGTTGAGTGAGGCTTTCAGTGCGTCGGCGGTGGAGAGGCTGGCTTTGGGCCGCTGCCCCGGATCGTTTTGGCCGTAGAACATGACGGCGAAAACGCGGAGACATTCGCGGCAGTTCCAGGCGAATTCGGTCTCAACATCAGGGAATAGGTTTTCGCTGGCACAGTAGGGGCAGTACAGGGGGTGGTTACGGTTGGGGTTGGGGGCGCGGCGGAGGCTCATGACAGGTCCTCGTCGGTGGCGCGCAGCACCCATTCGCGGAATTGTTCCCCGTCGTGGCGTTGCTGCTTGTACTTTTCGACGACCCGCACAATGTAGTCGCCGAGTTCCACGGAGGTGACCTTGTGGCCCCGAAGTTTCCGACCCCAGTTCAGCCCGAGGGCGCCGCCGAGATGCACTTGGAAACCCTCCTCACCCCGGACGATTTGGCCCTTGAGCCCAATGTCGGAGACTTGGGAGCGGGCGCAGGCGTTGGGGCAACCATTGAGGGAGATTTTCAGGGGAACATCCAGGTCGTGCAGCCGCTGCTCCAGCTCGTCCACCAGTTCGATGGCCCGGGCTTTGGTGGTGACGTGGGCGAGTTTGCAGAATTCCAGGCCGGTGCAGGAAATAATGCCGCGGCGAAATTCGGAGGGGTGGGTATACAGTCCGGTTTCGGCCAGGGCATCGGATAGGGGTTGCAGGTCGGCCCGGTCGACGTCGAGGAAAAGGAGTTCCTTGTCCGTGGTGGTGCGGATGCGGGTGATGCCAAACCGGTCGGCGACGTCGGCAATGGCAATGAGTTGTTCCCCGCTGGCGTGGCCGACGGTGGGTTTGACTCCCAAATAAAATTTGCCGTCCTTTTGGGGGTGAATCCCAATATGGTCCCGGTAGCCGTCGTGCTGCGGCACTGGGGGGCCGTCGATAAGCGGCGCATCCAGGTATTCCGTTTCTAATATGTGGCGGAATTTTTCCACACCCCAATCGGCGACCAGGAATTTGAGGCGGGCGCGGTTGCGGAGGCGTCGATAGCCGTAGTCGCGGAAGATGCGGCCGACGGCGGCCCACACGTCAGCAACCCGGTCGAGGGGAATCCACACGCCCAAATCCTGCGACAGCATGGGGTTGGTGGACAGCCCGCCGCCGACATAGCAGGCGAAACCAGCGCCGTGTTCGGGGTGGATGGAGCCGATAAACGCAATGTCTTGGATTTCGTGGGTGACGTCCTGCCGTGCGTTGCCGGAGATGGCGGATTTGTATTTCCGCGGCAGGTTCACGAATTCGCCGCTGAATAGATGCTTGTCGACGATTTCCTGAATGGCGGGAGTGGCGTCAATGATTTCGTCGGCCGCGATGCCCGCCACCGGGGAGCCGAGAATCACGCGGGGCACATCGCCGCAGCCCATGAGGGTGGACAGGTTGTGCGCCTCAAGCTTGTCCCAAATGGTGGGGACGTCTTCGATGCGGATCCAGTGGAGTTGAATGTTCTGCCGGTCGGTGAAGTCGGCGGTGGATCGGGCGTAGTCCCGGGAGATTTCGCCCACGACGCGCAGCTGGTCAGGGGTGACGCGGCCACCGTCGAACCGGACCCGCATCATAAAATATTCGTCCTGCAATTCGCTGGTGGTGAGCTTGCTGGTGTACTCGCCACCCAGGTCTTGCCGGCGTTGGGAATACAGCCCCAACCATTTGAACCGGGGCGCTAAATCCTCGGCCGGTATGGATTCGAACCCTTGTTTGGAATAGATGTCAATGACCCGCTGCTTGGCGGACAGGCCGTCGGCCTCTTGCTTGATGCGTTCGTCATCATTTAAGGGGTCGTATCCGTCGATTTTCCATTGGCCTTCCGGCTTTTTCTGGCGGGCCGGCCGGGTCTTCATACTGGTGCTTGGTGTCATGATTGCGCTAATTTTCTTCGGTAACGGTTGTTAGGTAACCACCTAACCGTACCGATTGGTCTATTTCAAGAATACCGAGCAGTAAGTGACAGATTTTGTTTACAAAATCCGTCTTGAGCTGGGGGAATGTCAACTAAAAAAGTGTGAATAAAATTATTGTTGACGTGTAATTGAATTTAATTCTTGCGCTTACCGCAGGAACTGCCTACATTTTATAGACCAAGCAGTCTATCAATTGGTCTATTGTTTTGAAAGGTATTTTATGACCAGCCCTACCGATCTTCGAGTCGCAGTTATCGGCGCCGGACCCGCCGGCATCTACGCCTCTGACCTGCTAGCCAAACAAGGCGTCAATATCGACCTATTCGAACAAATGCCCGCACCATTTGGCCTCATCCGCTACGGCGTCGCACCCGACCATCCCCGCATCAAAGGCATCATTGCTTCCCTGCACCGGGTGCTCGACACCCCCACCATTCGCCTGCTGGGAAACATTCACATTGGGGAAGACATCACGATCGCACAACTCCACGAATATTATGATGCCGTGCTACTTGCCACTGGTGCTGTTGCTGACCGCGACCTCGACATCCCCGGCGAAAACCTCAACGGATCCTACGGCGCAGCAGACTTCGTAGGCTTCTACGACGGCAA
>ERZ772977.404-NODE-404-length-30379-cov-4.070835_pt1 | contig 30379 bp, 16 predicted proteins | sample MGYA00511131_ERZ772977 | MGnify/ENA primary metagenome ERZ772977 (study PRJEB29015, sample SAMEA2737935) | human oral metagenome | biome: human oral; feature: human-associated habitat; material: dental | place: China | collected 2151 ...
ACTTCAAGTCCGTCATGACTTTGAAGGCATGCGTAAATTGGGTTGCCGCGTCATTTCCAATAGCTTCCTCAGCATGAAAAATGGCGGTGCCTACCATGACACCGAATTAGTGGTGGAAGAACTCCGCCATCTCATGGAAACGATTAAGCTTAACCGTCGCCTCAAACATCAGGCGGCACAAGTCTAAGGTAAGCTAAGTCCAAGCAGAAAGGAGGGTTCTCATGACCTTCGCATCAGAAGTTAAGAAGGAATGTACCCTCTTAGAGGTCCACAAGGAACACGCTAAGGCGGAGCTTGCGGCCCTGATCCGGATGAATGGGGCAGTCAGCCTCTACCAACAGAAGTTTATTCTCAATGTTCAGAGCGAAAATGCGGCCATTGCCCGCCGACTATACAGCCTACTCAAGCAGTTCTATCACACTGAGAGTGAACTTATGGTTAGACGTAAGATGAAGCTTAAGAAGAATAATGTCTATATCGTCCGTTGTCGCCAGAATGTGCGGGATATCTTGGAGGACTTAGGCATCTTCGACGGGCTCATGATTAACCACCATATCGCGCCTGACATTATGAATAATGAACAGAAGGAGCGCTCCTATCTGCGGGGTGCCTTCCTAGCAGCTGGTTCCGTCAACAATCCGGAGAATAGTCGCTATCACTTGGAAATCTATTCCAACTACGAGGAGCACAATGAAGACATCTGCAAGATGATGAATCATTTCCACCTCAATGCTCGGACCATCGTCCGTCGCAACGGCTATATTACCTACCTTAAAGAAGCTGAGAAAATCGCTGAGTTCCTGGCTATTATCGGTGCTAACCGGGCTATGTTGCGCTTCGAAGACATTCGCATTGTTCGTGACATGCGTAACTCCGTTAACCGTCTGGTCAACTGTGAGACGGCCAACCTAAACAAGCAAATCGATGCCTCACAACGGCAGATTGAAGCCATTCGTTACCTAGCCGACACGCGGGGGCTGGATAGCCTACCTGATAAGTTGCGGATTATGGCGGAATTTCGTCTAGATCACCCCGACCTCAGTTTGGGTGAGTTAGGCCAATTAATTCCTGGTGGTCCCATTTCCAAGTCGGGTGTCAACCACCGGCTCCGCAAGTTAGTGGAACTAGCGGAAAGTCATGCTTTATAGCAATCTACCCCCTATCCTAGCGATAGGGGCTTTTCGTTTGCAGACTAGCTGAAGCTAGCCTATTTTTATATATAAAATCCTATATATGCCCTTTGCAAGGCAAGGTTGGTAAACCAGGGCGAGCTTGTAAGCAACATAAAACTTCAACTTTTTATCGCCAAAACCAGTAAAAAACCTGGTCCCAAAGCCTATATATTTATGAAAGGCAAATTATTTTCTGGAGGAATTACTATGAATCAATTGTTGCTTGTTGGACGTTTAACCCGTCCTGTTGAAGACCGTCAGGTGGGCGACCATCGGGTGGTCAATAATTGCCTAGCCGTCTCCCGCCGCCATCGTGACCGCAATGGTGAGCTACAGACCGACTTCATTCCCATTGTGGCCTGGGACTATCTAGCCGACTTACTAGTCAAATATGCCCAAAAGGGTCACCGCATTGGGGTGGTAGGGCGGATGGAATCCCGTCACTACACGAATAATCAAGACCAAAAAGTCTACATCCTGGAATGCCATGTCCAAGATATTACCCTACTTGAGAGCAAGAATGGCAGTGCTGGCAAGGCTAGTGGCCAGAATCATAGCACACCTAAGGGCCAGGAAGACTACGACGCCATTCGGCGCCAGTATGAAGTACCCAGCCAAGAACAATTGGATATGCGCCAGCTAGCGGGTTTTAAGGCTTAAGGCCTCAGATCAAGCCAGTCTTTATGACATTTTTGCGACTAGGTAAGCTCTACCATTACATTTGCTAACTTTTGGTATATAATAGAAGTGAAACCAAGAGTTAGGAGGTCGTCGAATGAACGTATTAATGATTGAAGACAACGAATCTGTCTGCGAAATGATGTCCATGTTTTTCGAGAAGGAGCAATTCCAAGGCCACTTCTACCATGATGGCTTAGAAGGTTATAATGCCTATGCGGAGTCTCCAAGCAAGTGGGACATTGTCTTGCTAGACATTAACTTGCCGTCTATGGACGGGATTACCATTTGCCGGAATATCCGCAAAATTTCTAAGGAAACACCTATTATTATGCTGACTGCTCAAGATTCAGAGAGTGACCAAGTCATTGGCTTGGAAATGGGGGCTGACGATTATGTCACCAAGCCTTTTAGCCCCCTGACCTTGATGGCCCGTATGAAGGCCCTCTACCGTCGTAGCCAAATTCCGGCTACTGATCACAGTCAAGCTCAGGAAGAAGAAGGCTTCGATGTAGTGACCAAGAGTGTCAAGATCAATACCGTGACCCGGGAAGCCTACTATAATAACCAGCTGATTGAGAACCTGACACCTAAGGAGTTTGATTTGTTACTGACCTTTGTACGCTCGCCTAAGCGAGTCTTCAACCGGGAGCAGTTGCTCAAGCAACTCTGGGAAGATCCATTCTATGGCGACGAGCGGACAGTCGATGCCCACATTAAGAAATTACGGCAGAAGATTGAAGTGGTCGGTCCGCAAATTATTCAGACTGTCTGGGGCGTCGGCTACAAGTACGAAGATCCAGGTGATCATTAATGCGATTTAGATTTCTCTGGCAATTAATTGCCGGATTTCTGCTAGTCATGTTGGTGACCTTGGCCCTATCGGCCTCACGGATTAGCAACTATATGAATCAGCAAATCCACAGTGAAGTCGAAACGCGCCTATTGAATTACGGTAGCAACATTGTCAGCAATAACTTTTCCCGTGAGGATATTAAGAAAGTAGACCAACTGCTGGCTTCGGACAATATCTCCATTCAGGTCTACCTGGCCAATGGGAGCATTATCTACCCAACCTATCGCCAGGAGTACCGGGCCAATCTGACAGATAGTGAGTTGCGGGCCATTCGCCAAGGGCAGAACCTGCCTCTGCGTGTGACCTATCGCCCGGACCAGGGGAAAATCACGCGTCTGGCCACCGTCTATCTGCCGCTCAACCGCCAGGCTAGCGACAGTGCCCAATTTCCGGCCGGCTTTATCAGCCTGAGCGAGCCAATTGAGAACTTGGAGACCCGCCAGCAAGAAGTCTACAACAATATTATCTTCTCCTTCGGGATTGCAACCGCCATTGGTCTGGGAATCAGTGTGGCCTATGCCCTCTTCCAGACCCGCAAGATTCGGCGCTTGCAACAAGCTACTCGCCAGATTACAGCGGGTAACTATGATGTCCAGCTTGATATTAGTAATAAGAGCCGGGACGAGTTTGGTGACTTGGCCCATGATTTCCAAGTCATGACGGATTCCTTGGCAAAATCTCGCGAAGAGATTAAGCGCCAAGAAACCTTAAGACGCCAATTCATGATGGATGCGGCCCACGAGATGCGGACGCCGCTGACTACCATGAGTGGGGTCATCGAAGGGCTCCAGTATGATATTTTCCCTGAGCCCCAGCGCAAACGTAGCCTAGAATTGTTGGCTACTGAGACCCAACGGCTCATTCGTCTGGTTAACGAGAACCTGGACTACGAAAAAATTCGAACCAACCAGATTAGCCTTAACAAGCAGACACTTAAGGCCTATGATTTGCTCTGCCAGATTCGGACCCAGCTAACCGCTAAGGCCCAAGAAAAGGGCGACCGCATAGTACTGGATGCGCCTGAGGATCTTCTGATTTACGGGGACCGAGACCGCTTGGTTCAGATTATCATTAACCTGGTGACCAATGCCATCCAGTTCTCAGAGAATAGTGATATCACCCTCTGGGGGCGCCAAGACGGAGGCTTTACCGAGCTCCGCATTATGGACCAGGGGATTGGGATTGATGCCAAGCAGATTGAAGATATCTGGGAGCGATTCTACAAGGTGGACATTTCCCGTAAGAATACCAAGTTCGGTGAATCCGGGATTGGCTTGGCGGTCGTTAAGTCCCTAGTCGAAGCCCACGGTGGCACCATTCGGGTCGAAAGTGAGCTAGGTCAGGGTTCGACCTTCATTATTCGCCTACCGCTAGAAGCAGCGGAATCCGGAGAACAGGCCCAAGAGCCAGCTCCAAACAAAGTCAAGAAAAATCTGGGGAGCTTCCTGATTGGTAACAAGAAGGCTAAGTCAGAAGACAAGTAAGTCCCCACAGAAAGGAAGTCTGTTGTGACTAAGACCATCGTCTATCTGGCCCACCCTGATGTGGCAGGCTCTAGTAGCCAACAATTTTTACAGCAATCAGGTTTGGCCCTGACGGAGGTCTGCTATGTTGATTTGCAGGCGGAATATGAGGCCAATGGCCAGCAATTTGATGCCAGTGTGGAATTGGCACGTCTCAGTCGCTATGACCGGGTGATTTTCCAGTTCCAACTCTACTGGTACCAGGCGCCAGCCATCCTCAAAATCTGGCTGGATAGCGTCTTCGATATGTCCAAGGCCATGCAGGCCGCCATGCCTCGCCTCGCTCAGATGGAAATGGGCTTGGTGGTCATCGCAGGTGTTAAGGCTAGCCGCTATCAAGTCGGGGGCCGGGAAGGCTTTAGCCTGTCTTCGCTCTTGTCGCCTTATTATGCCTGGGCTAAGCATTTTGGTTTAGCGCCCTTGGCCTATTTCCCGGTTCATCAGTTCCACTATCTGACCGAGCCCCAGAAGAAACAGCTGCTAGTTCATTACGCTTGCTACCTTGAGACGGGTAAGGTGGATGACTTCGATGCCTTGCAGACCTTTGTCTTGGATCGACTAGCCGACTTGGACTTGTCTCTGTCGCTTGAAAGCCAGGCAGTCTATGACCAGTTCCGTGAGGACTTGAGTCAAAACCGTGATGAAATCCAGGAGCTGCAGGCCCTGAATAAGGAGGATTAGCTTCTTATGAATCCCTATCAAGACTATATCCAGGACTGGCAGGCACAGGCTCCTGACTATCCCAGTCAAGCCTTGCTGCAAGTCGCTAGCGACCTCTATCAACAACAAGAAGACCGTCTGCGCCAGCTAGAAGGCCAATTAGATGGTAGCATGTGGAGTCCTAAGGACTGGCAAAATTAAGTTAAGCCCTAGCCCCGCCCCTTGACCAGAAGGAGGCGGGGCTTTTGCTATTTTCCTAAGCATCAGGCGACCGAGTGCTGACCTAATCACAAGTTGTCGCTCCTGACCTGAGAACCTTTCCCCAAGACTTGCGACAGGGGGGCTTTTGGTGGTATGATGGACTGTGGCACAAAATGCAATGAAGGAGACAGACAACATGACACAGCAAATCATGACCCAGGTAAGATTTTGGGGAGGACTTGATACCATAGGTGGTAATATTGTCAGTCTAGAAGCGGGTAACTACCGTATTCTGACAGATTTTGGCGCCTTATTCGGAGCAAGCTTGGATGAATTGAAGCAAGTCAATTTGACCCCAAGCCTGCTAGAAAAGGGGCACCTGCCGGCCATTGACGGCCTCTACACCCGCCAACAACTAGGCGCAAGTGACCTAGTAAGCTATGAGGAGACCGATATTAAGACCATCGTCTGCCTATCTCATCTCCATCTAGACCATATTGGGGGCTTTGGCCAGTTGCCTGAGGACCTAGCTATCTATGCCCTGGAAGACAGTGTTTCCTTCTACCAACGCCTAGCAAGCGACGGCTTGTTGCCTGACTTCAAGGTCAATTGGCAAGCCGTTCAATCAGAGGAGCCTTTCCAATTTGGACCTTTCACTATTGAGTTTGTGGTTAGCGACCATGACACTATTGGGGCAGCTAGCATCTTCATCACCGGGCCAGACCTTAAGGTGGTTAACTCTGGTGACTTCCGTTTAACGGGTTTCCATCCAGAACGCGTCTTACACTGGGCGCAAAAAGCCCGGGACTTTCAGCCTGACCTCTTCTTAGTTGAAGGGACGACCTTCAGCTTTGACCCAGGATCACGCGATGATCGGATGCAACTGCCAGAGGACTTGGCTGCTCGCGTAGCCTCAATTTCAGCAGGCAACGAAGCCAAGTTCCTCAAGGACTTTACCCAAGTGGTTGCGCAAGCTGGCAATCAGTTAGTGGCGCTTAACGTCTATCCACAAAATATTGAGCGTCTAGTCTATATGGCGCGAGCGCTCAATCGCGTAGGACGGACTCTGGTCTTAGAGCCTAACTACTACCGTCTCTTGCGTCCTTACATGGCACCAGAGGCAGCCTTGGCAACCATCAACTGGGATGGCGACAGCAAGCTGCCAGTTCAAGATGTCTTGACTTGGGACCAAGTGCAGGCTGCACCAGCGCAATACGCTGTCCAAGTCGACTATGAACAACACCATGATTATATCTTCAGCCTATCGGAAGGTATCTACATCCACTCCAACGGGGTGCCTTTAGGAGCTTATGATGCGCGTTACCAACCTTGGTTGGAAGGCATCGTCAAAGCAGGCTGGCAATTCTATCATGGCCATGTATCTGGCCACGCCTCTACCCAAGACCTCTGCTTGGTCAACTATGTGGTAGGTGCTAAGCTAGTGGTGCCATGGCACAGCTTTAAGCCAGAACGTTATGCAGAAGCCTTAATCGATTTAGGGCTGACCCCATGGTTGCCAAGCCTAGATACCACTTATTCGGCTGGTCAGATTAAGAGCCTAGCTGACTAAAAAGCTTTTATTAGAATAGCATGAAAAACGCAGAAATTGAGGGAAATATGATGCGATTTATGCTATAATTTACGCTAGAGCATTAAGCTCCCTAGCACTTATTAAGACTGATAAAAAATGAGGAGAATCAACGTGCAAGTTAGATTTGAAGACGTGACCATGCAGTTCGAACAGAAGACTGTTTTGGACCGGATTAATTTTACATTGCCTAGCCAGCAACTTATTTCCTTCTTAGGACCTTCTGGCTGTGGTAAATCTACAACATTATACTTAATTTCAGGGTTACTGAACGCAACATCAGGTAAGATTTTCTTCGACGATAAAGATGTAACTAAATTAGACCCAGTTAAGCGTCGGGTAGGCTTAGTCTTCCAATCCTATGCCCTCTATCCACACTTGACGGTCTTGGAAAACATCATGTTCCCGCTCAAAATGGAAAAAATGCCAAAAGCTGAGCGCCGCGAACGTGCCATCGAAATGGCAAAATTAACGCAAATTCAAGACCAGTTAGATAAGTACCCACGCCAGTTGTCAGGGGGACAACAGCAACGGGTGGCCATCAGCCGGGCTATGGCTAAATCACCTTCCATCCTACTTATGGACGAGCCTTTATCTAACTTAGACGCTCGCCTCCGGATTGAGATGCGTGAAGAAATTCGCCGTATCCAACAAGAGACAGGGGTTACCACCGTCTTCGTTACCCACGACCAAGAAGAAGCTTTGTCTATCGCGGACAGCGTCATGGTCTTGGAAAAAGGCGAGATTCAACAAGTAGCGGACCCAGTCAGCCTCTACCAAACACCTAGCAACCTCTTCGTGGCTCGCTTCATCGGGTCACCAATCATCAACACCTTTGCTAAGGGCTCTACCGCTCTTAACCCTAACAGTGCCTTTGCAGAATTGAACTGGGCAACTATCGGGGTCCGTTCCGAGCACTTCCGTCCTGGGACAGCCGATAACTACTTAGTCCGCGGGAAAGTAGTCCGTGTGGAAGCAGTAGGTAAGGATATTACCGTTCACTTGGAATGGGAAGGCGACCGCTTCGTGGTTTCCAACTTAGAAGGTGACTTAGAAGTAGGCCAAGAAATCTACTTGCAAGTACCAGCTGAACGCCTACTCTTCTTCCAAGAAGACCAACGTCGCATTCTGTCAGAAAGCGAGCGTGAGGGCTAGATGAACCGCAAACCTACTCTCAAGAGTAGCCTCCAGGCCCTACTCTATCTAGCGCCGGCCTTGGTGTTCATGACAACCTTCACCATTATTCCGATTATCCGCTCCTTCATGATGAGTTTCTATGAGAACTACAAGTTGCGGAATATTACTAAGAACAAGCCAGTGGTCTGGTCACTGGATAACTTCCAGAAGATTCTGGCGGATCCTAAGTTCTACCTAGCGCTACAGAATACCGCAACCTATGTTTTCTGGGTGGTGCTCTGTTCCATCACAATCTCAGTTACAGTAGCGGTCTTACTCAATCAGATTCCGGTCCTCAAAGGCCTCTTCCGAACCGCCTACTTCTTGCCATTCGTTACCTCAACGGTGGCCATCTCCGTGGTCTGGTCTTGGCTCTATCACTCAGAGTACGGGCTACTCAACTACCTCTTAGGTTTAGTAGGGATTGACCGTATCAACTGGCTCAATGATCCTAAGACAGCCATGACGGCCGTCATTATCATGGCCATCTGGAAGAGCCTGGGCTTCAATATCCTACTGACCCTGGTCGGCTTGGGTAACATCAACGAGACCTACTACAAGGCGGCTCAAGTTGATGGTGCTAATGCCTGGAAGAGATTCACCAATATTACCTTACCGCTCTTACGACCAACCCTCTTCCTCTTATCAACAGTCGGCATCATCAACGGCTTCAAGGTCTTCGATGAAGTCTTCGCCCTCTTCAATGGGCGTCCTGGACCAGGTGGTTCAGCCATGACCGTTGTCTACTATCTCTTCGATCAGTTCTATGTTCAATTTAACTACGGGATGGCAGCTGCGACCGGGATTATCCTCTTCGCCATTGTCCTCGTTATTACCGTCTTCCAGAACATAGGCAACAAATACTTCGAGAAGCGGGGAGGTTAAGACATGGCACGCACAAAACGTATTCAAACCATTCTGCTCTATGTCATCTTGACCTTGGGCGCGCTGGTCATGATTCTGCCATTCTACTGGATGGTGGCGACCAGTCTGAAGTCAGGGTCCGAAGCAATCTCCGTACCGCCAACCTGGCTGCCACGGAACTGGCTCTTCTCTAACTATGGCCAAGCCCTAGAGAAAGCCCCATTCGGCCGCTACTTCCTTAACTCGGTCTTTGTCACGACCGTGACGACCGCCGGAGAACTCTTCACCTCAATCTTGGCAGCTTATGCCTTCGCTAAACTCAAATTCTGGGGTAAAGACATCCTCTTCATACTTTTATTGGCAACCATGATGGTGCCAGGGGAATTGATGACCATTCCAAACTTCGTGACCTTATCAAGTTGGAAATTAGTCAACACCTACTGGGCCTTGATTATTCCTTGGTTCGCATCTGTCTTCTCGGTCTTCACCTTGAAGCAAAACATTCAGACGATTCCAGACGAGCTCTACTATGCTGCCAAGACGGATGGTGCCAGCGACTGGCAATTCCTCTGGGAAATGGTTGTGCCGCTGTCTAAATCGTCCATTATCGCCGTGATGATTCTCAAGGTCATCGGTTCATGGAACTCCTTCCTCTGGCCAATGATCGTAACCAACTCGGCACCTGACTTACGGACTTTACCTGTTGGACTCCAAGCCTTTACCACTGAAGCCGGCACCCAATTCGAACTCTTGATGGCGGCGTCGACCCTGGTAATCTTGCCAATGGTGATTATTTACTTATTGTTGCAGAAATACATTATTCAAGGTATTTCACGTTCTGGCTTGAAGGGCTAGCCCCTCAATGCTTTCCTATTAACTATTTGGAGGTAACATCTAGTGAAAAAAATCAAAGTGCTTTTCGCATTATTACTCTCAGTAGTCTTAGCATTCAGTGCTTACGCACCATCTGCTCACGCTGCTGACAAGGTTAAAGTAACTTTCTGGCATGCAATGAACGGTCCTCACGCTGAGGAATTAACCCGACTCGTTAAGGCCTTTAACGAATCTCAAGATAAGTATGAAGTTGAAGAAACTAGCCAAGGGAACTACAAAGCCCTACAACAAGGGGTAATGGCAGCGGCTGCTTCTGGCGACCTACCAACCATGACCCAATTAACTGCCTCTAGCTTCTCTGGCTTCAAATCAGAAGGCCTCTTAGCTCCATTAGATGAGTTCTTAACTGCTGACAATGGCTTCACTGAAGAACTTAAGAAGGACATCTACCCAGGTTTCTTAAAAGGCGTAACCGTTGAAGACAAGATTTACGCATTACCATTTTCTAAATCTGTACGTCTCATGTTCGTTAACCAAGACATGCTCAAACAAGCAGGTAAAGAAGTACCTAAGACTTGGGCTGAAGTCAAAGAATTAGCAGCTGCCCTCAAAGAAAAAGGCATTGATAAGCCAGCCTTAGGTTTGGAAAATGGTCTATCTATCGAAGTGGAAACCATGGCGCGCCAAAACGGCGCAACTTGGGTTTCTGACGACTTGAAGACAGTTGACCTCACTTCTGACAAAGCCATCGAACCTATCCAATTTATCAAAGACATGGTCAAAGACGGTTCAGCACGTTTGGCCGGTGAAGACAAGTACATGTCAGGTCCATTCGCAGCTGGCGGTTCTGCAATCTACATTGGCTCATCTGCGGGCTTACCTTACGTAGTCAAGGGCGTACAAGAATCAGGTATCAACATTACCACTGCGCCAGTGCCAACTTTCGGTCAAGGCAAGCAAATGACCCTCTTAGCAGGGAACGACTTAGGGGTCTTCGAAGATGCTTCTGATGAAGAAAAAGCAGGGGCTGTAGCCTTCATGTCCTTCCTCCTCAAGGCGGAGAACACTGCAACTTGGGCATCTAAGACTGGTTACCTACCTATCACTAAGTCTGGGACTAGCTCAGAAATCTGGACTAACTATGTCAAAGAAAACCCACTTGTTAAGGCAGCAACTGACGAATTAGAGTACGGCTTTACGGCTCCAATCTATGAAGGTTCTGCTAAAGCCTTCTCTGATTCAGAATTAGCCTTGGAAAACATCGTCGTTAACGATGCGGACATCAAGACTGAAATGAAGAAGTTAGAAGATCTAATCAAGGGCTACTTACACCTATAATCAGCCTGATCAATACAATAAGTAAATAAGTCAAACGAGAGACTGGGACTTGCTCCTGGTCTCTTTTTTGGCTATATAAGCCTAGCCGCTAAGGGAGCCAAGCTATTTAGGATGGTTCAGAGACTTATTACATGTAATAAAACACAAGGCTTCATAGGGTTGGAAGCAATAAAGTATAAATTGTCTAGTCATAAGCTAGACGACAAGAGTCCCGCATTGTTTAGAAATTTAGTGCATTATATGATAAGTATGACTTAGAGCAGACAAACAGACTGTAACAGCTAAGTGACAGGTGGATAAAAGATACGAACGATTCTTAAGCTAAAAAGCTTGAATGTAAAGGCTAAAATGTGGAGCTATCTTGAAAAAAAGATGAATAAGGTAGGATTTTTCGATTATATATTTCAATATTGTAACACAAGTGTGGCAAAAGCGAATTTTCATGAAAGGATGCAAAGAATAATCATTATAAATATAAACGGAAAACAAGAAGACCAGGGCGGCTGAATTTAGAGAAATTTTATGGTAACGGGATCAAAGTGAGCAAAAACGTAAGAAAATCGTAAAAAATCTGTGATTTAGACAACTTAGAATGTATACAATCCTTGCCCTGTGTGGTAAAATAGGGGATAGCTAATAATGCAAATCTATGCTTAAAAGAGCTCAAAAATTATTTTTTTGAAATTGCGGATCTTGCTCCGGCCAAATCCGACACAAGCATTTGAGCATTGGATAGGGATTCATTGGCAGTAGCGTAGCGGCAAAGCCGTATAGGGGGACCTAAGCTGCGTAATAATAAGTAGACCATGCTGAGCATGGCGAGCACTGAAACAATAATAGGGGGGCGAGTTATCGTTTAGGTTAGCGCAAGCTAAGCAATCTGTTTATTATGATCAAGACCGTTTGAAACGTGATTCGGCGTTCGCGGTTCAAATGGGCGGTAAGCGTCGCCAGGCACTATAGCCGGGAGATACTTGTCGAAGTTCTCTATTCAATAGAAGGAAATACAATTTTACAAGTCAGGAGAGATACACAATGACCCAAGATTTGAAGAAAAAGTTATTGAATGTCGTAGCCTTATCGGGCTTAGTCGCGGCATCATTCCCAGTTAGCGAAGTTCTTCAGCACCAAGCATCACCAGCAGTCTATGCGCAAGAAGATCAAACACCGCCAGATGACGAAGAATTGCCAGATGCAGTAGACCTCGCAGCAATCAAGGCGGCAGAGGGTGCTATTAAGGCGATTAAAGATGCATACAAAACTGCTTTGGAAGAGTCAGATGGGGATGTAGAAGCTGCTAAGGAGCTTGCAAATGCTTCTAAAGAAGAAAACCAAAAGAAACTCAACCCAATCATCAACAAGACCATCAAGAACAAGAAAGAGCTCCAACGTCTTACTGAATTATATAACAAAGAAGTTGCCAAGCTCTTAGGAGAGACTCCATTACCTGAGCCATTCCCACAACAAGGTCCTAAGGTTGAAGTGAGAGAAGAAACTGAGACCATGGACATCGACTTTGGTTATGAAGTTATCCAAGATGCAAACTTAGACAAAGGCCAAAAAGAGATTGTGACACCCGGCAAGAAAGGTACCCTAACCATCACTTACACCGTGGAATACCGCGATGGCGTTCGTCAAGCTAATACTCGTAAAGAGAAGAGCCGTAAACGTACAGTTGAACCTACTAACCAAGTTGAACGCGAAGGTACACGTGACGTTGTGACAACAGAAAACGTCAAAGAAGTCGAAGATATTCCATTCGAGAAGAAAACAGAAGAGACGGATCAACTTGATAAAGGTAAGACCCAACTCAAAACCGAAGGTAAGAAAGGTGTTCTTACTAAAACATATCGCTACAAAGTAATTAATGGTAAGCGTGAAGAAGCGACTAGAGAGTTAGTAAGCTCCGAAGTAACAGTTGAGCCTGTGGCAGAAGTTACCTTAGTTGGGACTCGCCCAGTTGTAACGACGCAAGAAATCTCAGAAGAGTCCGAGATTCCATACGGTACTCAAACTCAACAAAACGCTAACTTAGCCAAAGGTGTGAAAAACACCCTTCGTCCAGGGGTCAAAGGTAAGAAGAAAGTAACCTATACCATCACCCTCACTGACGGCGTTCAAACCAACAAAGAAGTGAAAAACACGGAAATCCTTACGGCAGCAGTTGATGAAATCATCGAAATTGGGACTAAGGAAGAGCCTGTAGTACCAGACCGTACTCGTCATGAGAATGTCCGCACTGAAACAGTGGCCTTCGATATCGTTAACAAAGATAGCGACCAATTAGACCTAGGTCAAACTCAAATTGAGACCGAAGGGACACCAGGGGTTCGCACCATCACTGAAGAATGGTATGCAGACAAAGACGGCGTTGAAATCCCAGGCACTCGCAAAGTGATTGGGAATGCTGTTACCACTCAACCTGTGGCACGTGTTGTCCTACATGGGGTAAAACCAGTAAAACGTACGCGTACTGAAACTAAGGAAGTGGACTTCAAGACCGTTAGAAAAGACGATCCAACTCTAGCTAAGGGCGAAACCAAGACTGAAACTCAAGGTGTCAAAGGTCAAGAAACCATCACCTATGAATACTTAGAAGGTAAGGACGGCTTAGTTGCTGGCTCTGAAAAAGAAGTGAAACGCGAAACCACAGTTCAACCAGTAGATGAAGTCATCTTAGTTGGGACTAAAGAAGAAGCGTCAAGCTCATCAAGCTCAGAATCTTCATCAAGCAATGATCCAGGTCAAAATGGTAAGAAACCTGGTAAGAAAGACCAAGGTAAGAAATTACCTAAGACAGGTGAATCTCAAAACGTTACCTTCCTCATGGGAATCATTATGATGTTTGCCTCCGCAGTGGTAGCTTTATTCCGCCGCAAACAAAATTAATGTAGCTTCATTAGAACGACGTAGCGATGTTAATTTTGGCTCGTGACCATTAATTAGTGAAAAGTCCTTGTTGATTAAGACAAGGGCCCCACTAATTTAGATAACATCGCAAGGATGTTCTAATATTTAGAAAGAGGGGATATAAATAATGAAGCACAAAGAAAATCTTAGAAAGGGTTTCTCGATACTGTTCGTGTTAATGATGGTCTTATCGGTATTTCAAGGCCTCATTCAACCAGGGCATGTAGTACATGCGCAGAACAATAACAATGTTCGAGAAATTCAGTCAGGTGATAGTCAGACTACCATTCGTCAGGATGGGTGTGACCTCTTCATCAACAAGACACAAGATACCGAATGGTCCGTACCACGGAAACCGATTGACTTGGTTATCCTGCAGGATACATCTGGTTCTTTCAAGAACACCATCGGTGGTGTCCAAAACGCCTTGCGCGAATTGACCACGCCAGTGCCAGCGACTCAATATGATCCAGATCATCCACGTTTGGTCTTCACAGACAACCCTAAGACCACTGACCGTGTTATGGTTGCGACCTTCCAAGGGTTAGATGGGAAAGTAACCTACGACCAGTGGGACACCAGCAGTGTCTATGACTCATGGCGTCGTGCCTATCCGGGTTATAACCCAGATAGTAACTTTACGGTTAATCCATCTTACGAAAAATACGAGGGAACTTCCTATCGGGTCCGCAACACCAACTTAACCAACAAGCCAAGCGAAATCCAAGGCTTTATCAATAGCATGGTAACTGAAGGTGGTACACCAACAGTACCAGCCTTGGAAGACATCATGACTCGTTATAGTTCACAAGTTCAAGCCTCCCAAGGTGGGATGGAAAATGGTCGTAAGACTGTCTTCCTCCTCATTACTGACGGGGTAGCCAACGGGAAACGCCTTGACAATGGTAAAGTTGCCATCGAATATAGTGGTGCCCGCATGTATCAATTGATGCGTGACTGGAACTTGACAGAAGACTGGCTCTATATGGAAGCCAGCCAAAACATCTTGGCTCGTGCAGAAGAATTAAAACGTGCCGGTGAACAACTTAAGGCAGCTGTAGGGCCTGAAGGTTCTGTGGTTGTCGGTTTCTGGGAAGATGTAAGTGGCTTCACCGGGAACGGTCAATATGGACGTACTTATAAGGAAGGTTTTGGCCATACTAACGTTAACTTCGGTGACAACCGTTCAGTACAAGAGATCTTCTCTACTACCTTGCGTAGTATTGCCTCGCCAGACAAAGTTGTTAACGGGAAGAATGCTACCTTCTATGTTAACGAACAAAATGATATCAATGTCTTCGCGAACAAGGTCCTTGAATCGGTAGGGGCTGCCTTAGTTAAGGAAGACGTAAAAGGTGACTTCACCATCACCGATGGCTACAAGGTTAAGAGTGTTTCCATTAACGGCAAGAAAATTGTAGAAACAGTTACTGATAAAGAAAAAGAGATCCGTGGTACAGTAACGCAAGACGGTAACAAGGTTAAAATCTCTGTTCCGGATGCTGCCTTCAACCCAGGGTCTAACAAATTCGACTATGAATTGGTGCGTACCGAAACTGCGCCACCGACCACTGAGGATGAAGAAGAAGAACCAGGTGACGACTATACGCCAAGTCAAGTTGAACGTGAAGTCGGTCAATTGGTTGGTAAATTCTCTGTTGGGGAATACAGCACAACCCAAATTGGTTCTAAAGACAAACAAACAGTCAAAGTTAATGACATGTCCTACTGTTACCCATCACTTTCTAAGACCATCACAGATGGCGATGCAAGTAATGACCAAGGTCAAATCGATGACCCAATCATTACTAATAAGAAAGCATATGCGGCTAACTTAGGCACAGTTCACGAGCCATTCGAATATACGGTGACTTACCGTATGAACAACGCGCCGTTGAACTTCAAGAAAAACCCAATCTTGGTTGACCGTGTCAACTACCGTCTCTTAGTACAAGAAGCTTATGTAACTGACATGAATGGTAATCGTCTCAACGACTTCACGATTCGTCAGGTTCAAGAAGCCGACCAAGAAGGCAACATGGGAACCACCATTATTGCGGATATTCCTAAGAAGCCAGGTATTAAGACTGAGAGCGTCAATGAAGGGGAATGGGGTGGCCACAAGTGGGCGCGTTACCAACTCCACATTAAGGCTCGATTCAACGATGAATATCCATTTGATGTTAACCAGAAGGAATACATTAAGATCCTTCAAGAGAACGATGGTCTTGGGGTCTTGAACCAAGGTCAAATCATGTGGAACGGGGAGTCTAACACTCCTGACTCTGAAGGTACCAACGTTCGTCGTTCTAACAGCGTCTTCGTTGTGCCTCCAACCGAAACCACCATTACTAAGAAGGTTCGTGGCGCTAGTCAAACGGTAGACCAAGGTGCCGAGCACTATGACTTACCATTACGTGACGACGAATACTACTATGATGTTAAGGTAGCTTGGCCAGGTCTTGCTGACAAGTTCTTAGTAGAAGATGAATTAGTACCTGAATTAGAAGTAGTTAAGAACGGTGCTAAACTTTCTGGCTATGATGTCTCAGTGTTAGTGAATGGTAAGCCGCTTAAGGCACTCGAGAAATTTGTATCAGTTAGCGGCAACAAGGTAAGTTTAGAAGTACTAAAAGCTAATATTACCCGGACGCTTAACACACAAATTAACTTAGCTAATAAGGGCAACAAAGGTCCAGCCGAAATCCACATCCAAATCAAGGCTAAGATTCGTCAAGATGCTAACCTTGATCGCTTCAAGGATGCTAACGGCGTAGTTAAGATTCCTAACGATGCTAGCGTAACGCTCGACAACAAGGCTCCTAAGAAGTCAGAAGTTGTAACGGTCACTCCGGACGAGCCAGCTATTGCTAAGAAGATTAACGATACCTTAGACGACCTCTACATCCCATCATGGGAAGAAAACCACTATAACTACAACATCAAGACTACCTTGCCAGGTAACATCCGTGACTACGGTACTTACGTAATTAAGGATGTCCTTGATGAGCGTTTAGAACTGCAAGCTGGTCAACAACCTTCTATTAAAGGTGAATTTGCTAAGTACTTCGACGTGGCTTACGATGAAGCATCACGCACCATCACAGCTACTATGAAGTCTGATGCCTTTGGCCAAATCGCAGGCAAGTCTGTAGTTGAATTAGTCATCCCAGCTAAGATTAAGGATGGTATTACTGATAAGAAGATTCCTAACACGGCAACTGTCTACTATAATAATCCTGCTGATGGCGGGGTGCCTCGTGAAACACCACCGACCCCACCGGTAACTGTAACACCACCACCAACCACTCCAGATATTTCTAAGACAGTTAATGACGTAGAGCATTACCAATTAGCAACTCCAGAAGAGCCATTCACCTACAAGATCGACACCAAGGTTCCGTTCAACGCAACTGCCTTCAAGATCACCGACGAACTCAAAGACGTTCTCGAATTTGTAGGGACTGCAACAGCAACAGTAGACGGCCACCAAATCGCGGCTAGCCAAATCACTGTTTCTGGTAAGACTTTAACTGTAACCCTCAACGAACAAGAATTGAAAGACTACCAAGACAAACCAGTCCACGTAGAGTTCCAAGCTAAGATTGTTGACGGTGCTAACCTAGAAGCTTACCGCTTTGCTGAAGATGGCACTGAAAAAGTTCCTAACACTGCTAAATTCCAAATTAACGATAACCCTAAACTTGAGAAAGAAACCAAGCCGGTTACCGTAACGCCACCACCATCAACTCCTGCTATTAAGAAGACAGTTAATGACAAGGCGGCAGACCAATTAGCAACTGCAACCACTCCATTTACCTATAAGATTGACACCACTGTTCCACGTAATGCTAAAGCGTTCCGCGTATTGGATACTTTGGAACATGTCTTACAAGTAGACGGTTCAGTCACTGCTAACATTGATGGTACTGAAATTCCATCAAGCCAAATCACAATTGAAGATGTGGACGTAGACGGCAAGACTCGTCAGAAGATTACCGTAACCTTGACCGAAGAACAAGTATTGAAGAACGCTGAAAAACCAGTTCACGTTCAATTCAATGCTAAGATCAAGGATAATGCAGATCTCTCAGCTTACTCTTCAGCTGCTGACCCTACTGTTAAGGTTCCTAACAAGGCATCCTTCCAAGTAGACAACAAGCCAGAAGTTGAATCTGACCCTGTCACAGTAACTCCTCCACCATCAACGCCAGCTATTACTAAGACGGTTAATGATGCAAGTCATTACCAATTACAAGCTGCCGGCGAAGAATTCACCTACAAGATTGATACAACCATCCCACAAAACGCGACAGCCTTTACTGTAACCGACGAACTCAAGCCTGTTTTAGACTTCGGTTCTGGCGATGTAATTGCAACCGTAGATGGTGTCCAAACTACTGGTGAAATCACTAAGAACGGTCAAACCTTGACTGTTAAATTCACTCGTGACGAAGCCCTTAAATCAGGCAAACCAGTTCACGTAGAATTTAAGGCGATCATCCGCGCTAACGCAGACTTAACAGACTACCGTACCGCAGATGACAACACTGAGAAAGTTCCTAACACCGCCAAGTACATCGTTAACGATGATCCGAACATCTTCAAGGAATCAGAACCAGTAACAGTAACGCCACCACCAACCACACCACCAATCACTAAGACTGTCAATGGTGCAGAACATGCCCAACTCAATGACAAGGCTGAAGAATTCGAATATGTTGTGAAGACTAAGGTTCCACGCAACATTACTGAATTTAAGGTAACTGACCGTCTTGAACCAGTCTTAGAAGTTAAAGGCAATGTAACAGCAACATTAGATGGCAAGGCAATCGCTGCTGACCAAATCAAGGTTGAAGCTGACGGTGACCGCCAAGTCGTAACTGTAGCCTTAACTCAAGAAGAAGTCTTGAAATCAGCTGAAAAAGAAGTAGTTGTAACCTTCAAAGCTGCTATCAAGGCAGATGCGGACTTGTCTAGCTACACGACCGCAGAAGACGGCACTGAACGCGTGCCTAACAAGGCATCTTATGGTGTCAACATTCCTAACGTTCCAGATGTAGATTCTAACACTGTAACAGTAACTCCTCCGCCAACCAAGCCAGACTTGAAGAAGACTGTTAACGATGCAGAAAGCTATCAATTGAAGGCTGACGGCGAAGAATTCACCTACAAACTCGATACTGAAATGCCACGTAACATTACGGCTATGACAGTAACCGATACTTTAGTAGACGAATTAGACTTCGGTACAGGCGACGTAGTTGCAACAATCGACGGCGTCCAAACCGCTGGTGAAATCACGAAGACAGGTCAAACCTTGAGCGTGAAATTCACTGCAGAAGAAGTCTTGAAGAACGCTGGCAAGGCTATCCACATCGAATTCAAGGCTAAGATCCGTGAGAACGCGAACTTAGACAAGTACATCGATAAGACAGATGGCCGCACCAAGGTTCCTAACGAAGGTTCTTACCATATTAATGACAACCCTGACTTGAAGGTGAAATCTAAACCAGTAACGGTTACACCACCACCTACAACGCCAGAAATCACTAAGACTGTAAATGACACGACTCACTATGACGTATTAACGCCAGAAGAAGAATTCACTTACAAGGTAGAAACCCTCGTTCCTACAAACGCAACTGAATTTGAAGTGACCGATACAATCGAGCCAGTTCTTCAATTCAGCAGCACTCCAGTTGAAGCAACTGTTGATGGCGAAGCGATCACTAACGTGACAACGGTGGACCGTCTCTTGACTGTGACCTTGTCTCGTGAACAAGTACAAGCTAAAGCTGGTAAGAAGGTAAGCATCACCTTCAAGGCTCGCTTCAAAGAAGGCGTAACCTTAGAAGAATTGAAGCCATACATTTCTCAAACTGATGGCGTAACGCGCGTACCTAACAAGGCAGCTTACCGTATCGACCTCAGCGACCAACCTAACATGCGTAAGGAATCTGAGCCAGTAACGGTAACTCCACCACCAACCCGTCCTGACATCACTAAGAAGGTTAACGACGTTGAGGACTACACATTGAATGCAGAAAACGAAGTCTTCACTTACACTGTTGAAACTTCTGTTCCTGAAAATGCAACTGTCTTCAACATCACAGACCAATTAGATCCTGTCTTGCAATTTGAAGGCACACCATCTGCAACTGTAGACGGTACTGCTATCGACGCAAGCCAAATCACGATTCAAGACCAATTGTTGACTGTGAACTTGACTCCAGAACAAGCTGCGATGGCTAAGAAGCCAGTTAAACTCACCTTCCAAGCACGGATTCGTGACAATGCTGACTTACGTAACTACGTAGAAAATGGCGTCATCAAGGTACCTAACAAGGCAACCTACCACATCAACAACAAACCAGAATTCGACAAGGATTCTAACCGTGTAACGGTAACTCCACCGCCAACTGAAACAACAATTGAGAAGAAAGTTGACGGCGCTCACTACAAGAAACTAGATGCGGCTGACCAAGTCTTCAACTACACTGTTGACGTAACGGTTCCTAAGAACGCAACTGCCTTCTATGTAAGTGATACCCTCGTGCCTGAATTACAATTTGACGGCGAAGCAACAGCTACCTTGGATGGCAAGGACCTCAGCGCAGATCACATTGTCAAAGATGACACTGCTGGCAAAGTGACTGTAACCTTGACTGAAGAAGAAGCCCTCAACAATGCAGACAAAGTTCTCCACTTGAGCTTCAACGCCAAAGTTCGTCCAGGCTCAGATCTCTCTGGCTACATTGACAACAACGTCATCATGGTTCCTAACACTGCTAAATACAGTGTCAACCATCAACCAGAGAAAGACTCTAACACCGTACATATCACTCCACCACCTTCTCAACCAGACCTCGACAAGAAGGTTAACGGTAAGGTTGATGAGCAATTGGCAACGCCAGAAGCTGAATTCACCTATACCATTGACACAGTAGTACCTACAAACGCTGCTACCTTCACTATTACCGACGAACTCAAGGCTGAGTTGGAATTCGTGGGCGACGCAACCGCTGTTACTGCAACAGTTGGTGGCGAAGCAATCACTGATGTACAAATCAACGGTCAAGTACTGACTGTCAACTTGTCACAAGATCAAGCATCTAAGAAACCTGGTCAAGCTGTCCATGTTGAATTCAAGGCTAAGATCAGACAAGGGGCTAACCTCAGTGCCTACATCGTCAACGGTGAAATTAAGGTGCCTAACACGGCTCAATACTTGATCAACAACGAATTCAAGAAAGAGTCTAGCCCAGTAACCGTAACGCCTCCACCAAGCGAAGAGAAGATTGAGAAGACTGTTAACGATAAGCAAGCAGAAACTCTTGAAACTCAAGAATCACCATTTACTTATAAGATTCAAACTGTTGTTCCAGCTAACGCAACTGCCTTTGCAGTCAGCGATACCTTGGATCCAGTCCTCGAACTTGCGGGTGACGTAAGCACAGTTGAAGCTAAGTTAGGTGACGATGCAATCGATGCAAGTCAAGTAACCTTTGACGCAGCAACTAGCACGCTTAAAGTGGAATTGACCGAAGCACAAGCAATCAATAACGCTAAGAAAGCTGTAACTGTAACCTTCCAAGCTAAGCTTAAGGCAGGTTTGACCCCAGCTCAATTAGCTCCATACATTGATGCAACTGATGGCGTAACTCGTGTGCCTAACAAGGCGCGTTACAGCGTCAACCATCGTCCAGATGTTGAGTCTAACACTGTAACAGTTACCCCACCACCAAGCACACCAGATATCGAGAAGAAAGTTAACAACGACTTTAGCGCTAACTTAGCAACACGCGAAGAGTCCTTCACTTACACTCTCGAAACTCAGGTACCAAACAATGCCTACATGTTCGAAATTGGCGATACCCTCGAACCAGTATTGGAATTCGATGGCACTGCGACCGTTGAATTGGATGGTAAAGATGTAACCACTGAAGCAAGTGTCGAAACAGTTGACGCTAAGAAGACTGTTGGTTCTGAAGAACAAGATACTAAACGCTTAGTAGTGAAATTAACCCAAGACCAAGTAACTAAGAACCCAGGCAAGAGCGTGAAAGTAACCTTCAAGGCTAAGATCAAAGCTGGTGCGAGCCTTGCTGCCTACATTACTAATGATGGCGTCAAGATTCCTAACAAGGCCAACTACATGATCAACAACAATCCTGACATCACCAAGGATTCTAACGAAGTACCAGTAACGCCACCACCAACCACCCCAGATATTTCTAAGAAAGTAAATGGCCAAGCTCATGTAGACTTAGGTGCTCGTGACGAAGAATTTACTTACACCATTGAAACTACTGTTCCAGAGAACGCAACTGCCTTCGGTATTACTGATACCCTGGTAGACGCTCTAGAATTCGTAGGCGATGCTTCCTCTGTCACTGCAACAGTAGACGGCGAAACCATCACCAATGTGAAGATTGAAGGGCAAAAACTGTCTGTTGACTTAGACAAGCAACAAGTATTGAACAAGTTTGGCAAGGCAGTCAAGGTTGAATTCAAGGCTAAGATTAAAGCCGATGCAGACTTGACACCACACATTACTGCTGATGGCGTCAAAGTTCCTAACCAAGCAGGCTACGATATCAACAATGATCCAAAACTTCATAAAGATACCGAACCTGTAACGGTAACACCACCACCAACCACTCCGGACATCGAGAAGAAGGTTAACAACAAGCTTGAAGAACTCCTCGGCAAACGTGACGAAGTCTTCACTTACACCCTCGACACAACTGTACCGGATAACGCGATTGCCTTCACAGTAACCGATAAACTTGATGCAGCACTTGAATTTGCAGGAAATGCATCTAGCGTTAAGGCAACTGTTGATAATCAAGCAATCACTGATGTGAAGATTGAAGGCGACCTCTTGACCGTCAACTTGACGCAAGAACAAGCAGTCAAACTCCACGGTAAACCAGTACACATCGAATTCACTGCTAAGATTAAGGCAGATGCTAACTTGAACGTGAGTCCTTACCTGACCGAAGATGGCGTCAAGGTACCTAACAAGGCTCAATACACAGTTAACAACAACCCTAACATCAGCAAAGAATCTAATGTTGTACCAGTAACACCACCACCAACCACGCCTGATATTGAGAAGAAGGTTAACGGGCAAGTCCACGCTGACCTAGCGAAGAGCGACGAAGTCTTCACCTACACAATCAATACCACTGTTCCAGAGAACGCTACTGTCTTCGGTATCACCGATACCTTGGTAGACGCCCTCGAATTCGTAGGCGACGCAAGCAGCGTTACTGCAACAGTAGACGGCGAAGCAATTACCGACGTGAAGATTGAAGGTCAAACCTTGAAAGTCAACTTGGCTAAGACTCAAGTTGTCAACAAATTCGGTAAGGCTGTTACAGTAGAATTCAAGGCCAAGATTAAGGCCGATGCAGACTTAACACCTCACATTGTTAAGACTGACGGAGTACGCGTACCTAACTTCGCGTCTTACGACATCGACAATAATCCTTCGCTCCATAAGGATTCTGAACCTGTAACGGTAACACCACCACCAACCACACCTGACATCGAGAAGAAGGTTAACAACGCCTACGAAGCAATGCTTGCTTCCCATGACGAAACCTTCACCTACACCATCGACACCACTGTACCAATGAACGCGACTGCCTTCACGGTAACCGATACCTTGGTAGATGTACTCGAATTCGTAGACACGCCGACTGCAACAGTAGATGGCCAAGCTATTACCGATGTTCAAACAAGCGGCCAAACCTTAACTGTCAACTTGTCTAAGGAACAAGCAATTAACCTCCACGGCAAGCCAGTTAACGTAACCTTCAAGGCTAAGATTAAGGCGGGGGCTAACCTCAACCCTTACATCGTTGGCAATGCAGGTGAAGCAGGCAACATTAAGATCCCTAACAAGGCTTCTTACATGATCAACAACGATCCAAACATCCGCAAGGATTCTAACGAAGTGCCTGTAACACCACCACCAACCACTCCTGATCTAGAGAAGAAAGTCAACGACGCAGATTCTGCTTACTTGACGGCTAAGGAAGAAGTCTTCACTTACTCCTTAGACACAGTTGTTCCAACTGCTGCTACTGCCTTCGCAGTCCTCGATAAGTTAGAACCAGTCCTTGAATTTGTAGACAAAGATCAAGTAGTTGCAACACTTAACGGTCAAGTCTTAGACAATAGCCACATCACGATTATGGGTCAAACCATCCGTGTTGCCTTGACTCAAGAAGAAGTGACCTCAAACGCTGGTAAGCCAGTACACATTGAATTCAAAGCCAAGATTAAAGAAGATGCTGATTTGACACCTTACATGACTGGTCAAGAAGACCCTCGTGTACCGAACAAGGCTCAATACATCATCAACAACAATCCTGACTTAGTGAAGGATTCTAACGAAGTACCGGTTGTACCACCAACCAAGCCAGATGAACCAAACATCACCAAGGCTGTCAACGACCAAGACGCTTACCAATTGAAAGCTGTCAACGAAGAATTCACTTACACGATTACAACAGCTGTTCCTACGAACGCTCATGCCTTCAACGTAAGTGATACCCTCGAACCAGTATTGGAATTCGTTGGTCAAGCAGAAGTATCTGCTAACTTCGCGCCTCTTGCAGACACTGATTACCAAGTTGTCCAAGATGGTCAATACCTCTTCGTTCAATTTAGTAAGGAATTCGTGAAGGCTAACGCCAACGCGCCAATCCAAATTAAGTTCAAAGCGAAGATCCGTGACGGGGCAGACCTCACTCCATATAACACGAGCGGCACTCCAAGTGTACCGAACAAGGCAAGCTACATGATCAACAACGATCCTAAGCTTCAAAAAGATTCCAACATCGTTCCGGTTACACCTCCAGGCCCTCCAACCACACCTCCAGGTCAGAAGGAAATTTACACCGAGTCAGGTTCAACTCCTGATGCGGATAACAGACTTGAACTGCAATCGGAAAACGAAGTCTTCCGTTATGAAGTCAAGGCTAAGCAAGATTTCATTCCTGCTAACTCCTTCCACAAACAAATGAAGATCACTGACGTACTTGAATCCGTATTAGGCGTTCAACGTGCAAGCGTCAAGATCGACAGTGACAAGGTGGATATGGACCAAGCTCTCCCTGAACTCAAAGAACTCAAAGACAAGTTGGAAGACAACGAGAAGAAACTCAAGAAACTAAAAGGTGAAGATGCCGCATCTTCTAGCGAATCATCTTCAGCAGCCCCAATTGCTTCAGAGCCTACCGTTGATCCAGCACGTCAAGCTGAACGTGTAGCTAAATTAGAAGGTCAATTAGCTGCTGCCCAAGCAACAGCTCAAGAAAAGGCACAAACTCTTGCAACCTTGAACGAACAATTAGCCGCAACTCCTGAAGATCAAGCAGAAGTCCGTGCTAACTTGCAAGCTCAAGTAGAAGCAGCATCTGCTGCTCAAGCAGAAGCTAATGCAGCTGTTCAAGAATTGACCGCTCTACTCGAAGATGCTCGCTCAGCCGCTCAAGCTGCCCAAGCAATAGCAGGCGATAACTCTGTGATCACGAGTCAATTGACTCCAGAAGGTCAAGAAGAGACTCCAGAGCAAATTGCTGAACGCGTCAAAGGGTTCGAAAAACTCATCAAAGAACTCAAAGAGCAAATCAAAGAGTACGAAGATGGGAAAGACTCACTTGATGCAGAGAAAGGTAAGAAATATCAAGCAATCAAGGACTTCAACGAAGCAATCGAAAACCGTAACAAAGTTACTGGCGAATTGACCGATGAGTCTATTGCTAAGTTAGGTGAACTCAAAGTAGTAGGTAACCAAGTAACCTTCGAAATCACCAACGAGTATGTCTTGAAACTCCTAGAAGGTCGCAACATCCGTCTTGTAATCTACGCAACGATTACTGACATTGATCGCGCACGTAAGGAATACTTAGCTGATCCGAACAACGGCTATGTACCTAACAAAGCGACTGTAGAGTTTGACCACACACCTGAAGTAACCAACATTGTGTATGTCAAACCTTACACTCCACCAACCCCACCACAAACACCACCAACTCCACCAACCATCTCAATTCCACCAGCTAACCCTGGTCCAGAATTGCCAGCAACTGGTGAAGCAACCAACCTCGGTGCAATCCTCGCTGGGTTCCTCATGACCCTCGCAGGTGGGTACCTGACCTTCAGAAAGCGTCAAGATGCCTAATCTGACATGAGTCCTAAACAAGCCTCCCCTAGGGGAGGCTTGTTTTTGTCTATGAATCAGTCTCTTCTGTGCCTTGTCCTTAACAAGTTTGCCATTCCTACTGTCAGGGGCCTACAATTATGTTATAATAGAAGTAATTTGAAGAAATAGAAAGGGGCACTCATTCGTGACCACGCAAAAACCTACCTATTATATTACAACGCCGATCTACTACCCAAGTGGTAAGCTACATATCGGTAACTCCTACTCTACCCTAGCCTGCGACGCTATGACGCGTTATAAGCGTCTACAAGGCTTTGATGCTTTCTTCCTAACCGGGACCGATGAGCACGGTCAGAAGATTGAACGAACAGCAGAGGGCCTAGGAGTAAGTCCTAAGCAATACGTCGACGAGATGGCCGACATCATTAAGAAGCTCTGGGATCTATTAGATATCGACTATTCTCACTTTATCCGGACTACGGATGACTACCATGAGAAGGCTGTCCAAGATGCCTTTGAGCAACTCCTAGCCCAAGATGACATCTATCTAGGCGAGTATAGCGGATGGTATTCCGTCAGTGACGAAGAATTCTTCACCGAGAGCCAATTGGTTGAAGTATACCGCGATGCGGATGGTAATGTGACAGGTGGGGTTGCCCCAACTGGCAACGAAGTAACCTTGGTCAAGGAAGAGTCCTACTTTTTCCGTATGAGCAAGTATGCAGACCGTCTGGTGCAATACTATGAAGACCACGCCGACTTCTTAGAGCCAGCCTTCCGTAAAACCGAAATGATCAATAACTTCATCAAGCCAGGTTTGGAAGATTTGGCGGTGTCTCGGACAACCTTCACCTGGGGTGTGCCGGTTAAGTCCAATCCTAAGCATGTCATCTATGTCTGGATTGACGCCTTACTCAACTATATTACGGCTCTTGGCTACGGTTCTGACGATACCAGTCGCTACAACAAGTACTGGCCAGCAGATGCCCATGTCATCGGTAAGGACATTTCCCGTTTCCACATGATTTACTGGCCAACCATTCTCATGGCCTTGGGCTTACCATTGCCTAAGAAGATTTTCGCCCACGGCTGGTACCTCATGAAGGAAGGCAAGATGTCCAAGTCTAAGGGTAATGTCATTTACCCAGAGACCTTGGTAGAACGTTATGGTTTGGATGCCACTCGTTTCTACCTCTTGCATGAAATGGGTGTCGGTAACGATGCGGTCTTCACGCCGGAAGGCTTTGTCCAATTAGTTAACTCCGAATTGGCTAATGATTTGGGTAACTTGCTCAACCGGACCGTTGCCATGATGAACAAGTATTTCCAAGGCCAAGTGCCAACTGAAGGCTTAGATGCAACTGCAGTGGATGCTGACTATGATGCTTATGTTAAGGAGCAAATGGGGGCCTACTATCAAGCCATGGATGCCATGAGCTTGAGCGAAGCCTTGAGCCATGTTATGGCCATTGTCTCCCGTACGAACAAGTACATTGATGAAACCATGCCTTGGGTTTTAGTTAAAGAAGAAGCGACCCTAGGTCAACTACGGTCTGTTATGAACCATTTAGCTGAGGCTTTACGCCTTGTGGCCCATCTGTCACGTCCGTTTATGACCCAAGCGCCAGCTAAGATTTTCGAGCAACTAGGGCTGAATGATCAAATGGACCTAGACTTCACTCAATTAGTCTATGGGGCCTTCCCTGCAGGTGCAAGCGTAGTGGCTAAGGGGACCCCAATCTTCCCACGTTTGGATGCAGAGGTAGAAGTGACCTATATTCAAGAAGCTATGGCAGCAGGCAAACCAGGTGCTAGCCAAGCCAAGGTTGATGATCCTAACTGGGATCCAGAAGCCACTGAATTAGTTCACCGTGAAGTAGCCGAAGCCGAATTCAATGACTTCTTGAAGATTGAGATGAAGGTGGCAGAGGTCCTAGATGTTCAACCAGTCAAGGGCTCTAATAAGCTATTACGCTTCCGTCTGGATGCAGGTGATAAGGGCCACCGTCAAATTTTATCCGGGATTGCTAAATTCTATCCGAATCCAGAAGAACTAATCGGCCGTAAGGTCTGCATCGTCTCTAACCTCAAGCCACGTAAGATGATGGGCTATGTCAGCCAGGGCATGATTCTGTCCTCTGAACACGGCGGCCAACTCCATCTCTTAGCAGCAGATCCAAATGCAGCAAATGGCGCTTGGATTGGCTAGACGAGGTGACCAAGATGCCTTTATTTGATACGCACACGCACTTGAACGCCCAGCAATTTGCGGGCCAGGAGGCAGATTATATTGCCCGAGCCCTAGCGGCGGACGTGGGCTATCTAGCAGTGGTGGGATTTGATGATCCCACCATTGAGCGTAGTTTGGCCTTAAGTGCGGCCTACGATAACATTATTTCGGTAGTGGGTTGGCATCCGACTGAGGCCCACACCTACAATGACCAGGTGGAGCGTCGCCTGGAAGCGTGGCTAGAATTGCCTAAGGTTAAGATGCTAGGCGAGATTGGCTTGGACTACTATTGGGATACTGCCCCTTGGGATGTGCAAGCCCAGGTCTTCCGGCGTCAGATTGCCATTGCCAAGTCACACGGTCTGCCCATTACCATTCATAATCGTGATGCAACTGAAGACACCTACCGCATACTCAAGCAAGAAGGCCTGCCGGCTGCGGGTGGCATTATGCATAGCTTTGGCGGGACAGCTGAAGAAGCCATGCGTTTTGTAGACCTTGGCATGCATATTAGCTTCAGTGGGGTCTTGACCTTTAAAAAATCCGAGACAGTCCGTCAAGCGGCGGCCCTAGTGCCGGCAGAGCGTCTCTTGGTTGAGACCGATGCCCCTTATTTGGCGCCAGTGCCTAAGCGTGGCAAGCAAAATGAGCCAGCCTATGTCCGCTATGTGGCGGAGTGTCTGGCCCAGGTGCGAGACATGAGTCTGGAAGAGCTAGCCAAATTGACGACGGGCAATGCCTGCCGTCTCTTCCAGTGGTGGCCTGAGGGGTGGGACCAATGAGTCAAGCCATGCCCCAAGAGGTTATTGTGGTCGAAGGTCGCGATGATACCAAACGCCTCATTGAAACCTTTGGCCCGACAGTTAAGACCATTGAGACAGGGGGCTCTGCCCTAGAAGCGCCAGTCTTGGCACAAATTGTAGAAGCTGCTAAGGCCCATGGCATTATCGTCTTGACAGATCCCGACTACCAAGGTGAGCGGCTGAGACGACTGGTGACCCAGGCGGTGCCAAGCGCTAAGCAAGCCCATATTAGTCGAGCGGCTGCCTTTGGCGGCCAAGGCAAGAGCCTGGGGGTAGAGCATGCTAGCCCCCAAGAGATTCGCCAAGCCTTAAGTCAGGTTATGACCCCGGCCGAGGGAGACTTAGTGGCTTTAATTTCCATGGGCTGCCTGGCCCAGTGGGGGCTGACCGCAGGTCCGGGTGCTAAGGAGCGCCGTCAGGCTGTCAGTCAGTACTTTAATTTAGGTTATACCAACGCCAAGCAATTGCAGCGTCAACTGCAACGCTATGGCATCGACCAGGCTAGCTTGGGTGAATTCGTCCAAGTCCTGGATCAAGCCCAAGGAGGGACCCGAGAATGAGAGAATTCCGGCCAATTGCGACGCCGACCCGTACGGTTGAGATTATGCGTCGCTTCGATATTCAAATGAAAAAGAGTCTGGGTCAGAACTTTCTAATCGAGCCCCGGATGTTAGAGAAGATGATTGAAGCTGGCCAAGTGGATGCAGATACCACAGTCATCGAGATTGGCCCCGGCATTGGTGCCTTGACCCAATACCTGGCTCACCATGCTAAGCAAGTCTTGGCCTTCGAGATTGACCAGCGTTTTGTGGGCATTCTGCAGGAAACTCTAGCGGACTGTGACAATGTCCAAGTGGTCCACCAAGATATCCTGTCGGTGGATTTCTCTAGCCCAGAATATGCCTGGCTACACGACCAGTCCCGTCTGGTCGTGGTGGCAAATCTTCCTTATTATATAACCACGCCTATCATCATGCGCCTGATTGAGAGCAATCTGCCCTTCCAGTCGCTAGTGATGATGATGCAAAAGGAAGTGGCAGAGCGGATGACAGCGGCGGTGGGCACCAAGGCCTATGGTTCCCTGTCTGTGGCCATTCAATTGGAGATGGAGAGCGAGATTGCCTTCATTGTGCCTAAGAATGTCTTTATCCCTAAGCCAAATGTGGATTCTGCCGTGCTCAAGTTGACTCGCCGGCCAGCACCCTTGGTCCAAGTTAGCGATAAGCAAGCCTTTCAGGCCTTTGTCCAAGCGGGCTTCAAGCAACGTCGCAAGACCTTATGGAATAACCTCAAGTCGGCCTATGTGCCGGGCCTTCTTAGTGAAGACAGCTTGCGCCAGGTCTTCGACCAGGCGGGCATCGA
>ERZ772977.408-NODE-408-length-30126-cov-7.289748_pt1 | contig 30126 bp, 18 predicted proteins | sample MGYA00511131_ERZ772977 | MGnify/ENA primary metagenome ERZ772977 (study PRJEB29015, sample SAMEA2737935) | human oral metagenome | biome: human oral; feature: human-associated habitat; material: dental | place: China | collected 2151 ...
CCCCGGAGGCGCCCGCCACCATCCAGCGCATTGAAGTTGGCCTGGCTCTGCATGTCCATGTCCTGGCCGATCTGTTTCAGGCTCAACGCTTGCAGTTTGTCCGGAACACGGTCCAGATCAGCACCATAGACGGCCTCCACCAGATGGCGCACAGCACCGGGCTCACCTTGCTCACCCGGTGTGGTGATGTTTCCGGCTTCCTTCAGCGCATTCGCACCCAGCCAAAGCTTGCCGGCATCGGGATACACATCAGCCGCCGTCGGGAAGAGCGTTTTGTACCAGGAGGCATCCGGACTTCCCTCCAGTGAAGGGGAGAGAATGATCAGCTCGGGCTCTGATCTGCCTTCCCGGCCGTCCAGGGAGAGATCCCCATTTGCCTGGCGGAGGTGGCGATGCAGACGGCCAGCTCGCTGGATGATCAGATCGATGGGCGCCAGATCGGAGATCATCAGATCGACATCGAAGTCCAGACTCTGCTCCAGCACCTGCGTACCTACCAGCACCCAGCCTGCGCGATCCTGGCTGCCTGATCGCTTTCCGAACCTGTCCAGCACACGCTCTTCGATCTCTAGCCGGTCGCCCATGGCATAGCGACTATGGAACAGCATGAGCTTCTGGTCGGGCGACGCATCCTGAAGGAGGCTGTACGCCTTGCGCGCATCAGCCACCGTGTTTCTTATCCAGGCGACACATCCACCCTTTTGGGTAACTTCCGAGATCCTTGCCAGTACGGCGTTCTCGTCATGAACCATGCTGACTTGCACGCGACGCTTCAACTGTGGACGCGTCTCGCACGCATGGACCCGAATCTCCTTGCCGATCTGCGTTGCCAGGGGATACCTGTTGTCATCCAGTTGACAGTCCTCATCGATTCCCAAGCCGCGCCGATAGGCGTCGATGAGCCTCTCCCGTGTCTCCAGCGGAAGGGTGGCAGACAGCAGGATGACACTGCCGCCCTGACTGGCATGTGCCATCAGCAACTTCCGCAGCAACGACATCATGTAGTCGTCGTAGGCATGCACCTCGTCCACCAACAGCACTTTGCCGCTCAGGCCTACAAGGCGCAATGACTGGTGACGAGCAGGCAGAACAGCCAATAACGCCTGGTCCAGCGTACCGACGCCCACCTCTGCCAGCAGCGCTTTCTTGCGGTTGTCCGCCAACCAGGCATTGCATTGCGCACTGGCGCTGCTCTCATCCGGCTGGTAGCTACGGTCGCCGGGTTGATCCTCGGATTGCAGTACGCTTTCCTTGAACTCCTTGACCAGCTTCCGGGCACCATGAGACAGCACCAGCGATGGATTGCTGCCCTCCCTGTAGAGACGCTGATAGACCTCTCCCACCCGCCGGTACATCTGGTTGGAGGTTGCCATGCTGGGCAAGGCAAAGTACAGGCCCTGCGCGAGACCGGCCTGCATCAGCCGCTGGGTCAGAATCAACGCTGCTTCGGTCTTGCCCGCACCGGTCACGTCTTCAAGCAGGAAGAGCTGTGGCCCGTCCTCCAGTTCGACGGTTGCAGCGTAGTTCTGCAAGGGCGTGGGTGACTTCAGATAGTCGAACAGCTTGGTGGGATCATCCCAATTCTTGACTGGACTCCAGGCCAGGCCCGTACTGGCAACTGCCTTGTCTGCAAACTCAAGCGCCTTTGGCCAGTACTCGGACAGTACCAGGGGCTGACTGCGATAAGGGAAGAAGCTCTGGTTGGAGCCCAGCCAGTCTGCCAGAACGCCCAGACCGGCCAGGCGCCACGAGTGCTTCTTCAGTATCTTTGTATGCGAACTGCCGGGTTTCGGCAGGGGAAGGACATCTTGCAGGATCAGGTCCTTCACATCCGACATGAAGCGCCGTGCAGCCTCCAGGTCTTCGGCCATGAAGGCTTTTTCCACATTCGCTCCGACAGTCCCTCCCCCCTCACTGTCCAGCGGCGGCTTGCCGTGGTGCCCAGCTGTTGCCCGCATCCAGATCTCCCAGAAACCATGGTCTGGCGACGGTATTCCCTCAGGGACAGCCTCCGTATCGACAAGCTCCATCCACAGCCACCACCCGAGCGTGTCATGGCATGGCTCGTAGCTTTTGGCGGAATTGGGAGGAACCAGTCCCGGGATGGGCTCAGGCAGCACCCCTTGAAAGGCACGGGCGAACTTGCCCTGATCATGCAGGGCCATGAAGAAGACGAACAGGGCTTCGACCTGCCGCTGGGGCCAGTCCAGTTCTTCAGCAAGCAGACGCAGAGAAAAATGAGGGAGGTCCAGAAGCTTTCTGGCGCATGCCGCCACGTCCAGAGCGTGGAATGGCAGCAGGTGGTACGCGTCTCCCTCCTTGTCCTGAGAAGAGGCTTTACCCCAGTAGAAAAAGTACGATTCAGCCATTCCGAGCCCTTTTTTTGGCGCATATGAACAGCCCTCTGCGTCAGCCCCCTCCTCCAACGACTCTGCCTTGGATGCCTTGTCTCCTGCGATGGCTGCCAAGGTATTCAACCCGCCAACTGGACGAGAGAAGTCTACATTCGGGTGCAGATGGACACTGCCACTGCGATACGAAACGCAATGTGGTGTGCCCACTGATGCCGGGATATTGCTATTTTATCCCGGCAAACGGCCCTTGCCTCTCCGACAGGCAGTCGATTTCAGGTCATGCGCAGCAGCTTTCCCTTCTTGCACGGCAGTCTCCCCACCCGCACCCCTATTCCGCCACAAACGCCCCCTCAAACCCCCGCAACTCCTTCTGCGTCAATCCCACCTCTGGTGACAGCGCCACCTCACGCCATCCGGCTACCGCTGCTTGCACTTCATCCCGCACCTTCTGCGCGGCTTCCGGTGTCAGCGCGAATTCCCGGCAGCGAGCCAGCAGCATGCGGGTGTTGGTGATGGGGCCGTCCTCATCCGAAAGCCACACCTTGGATTCTCTGTCCTTGTCAGGGAAGGGGTTGATGTCGAATGCCGGTGAGAGACGCCAATGGCCGTTCGTGGCATGCAGGAAGCCATGGTTCTGCAGGTGGTCATCCACGTTGGTAATGAGCAGGTTGAAGATGAGGCGTCGCCACAGTTGCTGCAGGTCGGCGATGGGGTCGAGCGCATGGCGGCGAATGACTTCGGCGATTTCCATGTAGCTTCTTTCATCATCCCGCGAGGCCTGCAGCATGGTGGCCGCCGACTGGTAGGGAATGCGCCCGCCATCCGGCTGTCTGTCGAAGCGGTAGATGAGGGCGACGGGAATGTCTGCCAGCTGCACGACTCTCGATTCGGCGACCTGGATGCCTGCACGTTGGGCCAGTTTCAAGGCCAGCACTTCGCCACGTGTGACGCTGCGGGTGTCACCGATGCTGGGAAACTTGCCGATGGCCAGGCGACCGTTCTCGTCCACCAGGGTGCATTTGGGGCGCATGCCACCCAGGGATGTGCCCCTGCCCTGCAGGTAGCGCAGGTCTTCGTCGGTCTCGTCCCCCCGCTCGATGGCATGGCTGGCCCGGAAGGCGCGCTCCAGGGCGATGAGGGGCGGCGTGGTCCGGCGGCCAGGCTCAACGGAACGGTGCCACTGGCCGTCCGCACCTTTCAGCCTCAGCGCACCAACGCGGGCGCTGTCGTCCACGGCCAGCAGGTAGTCCAGTTCGGTCAGTACGCCCAGGGTCGGGTCTTTCTGGCGGCGCTTGGCATGGTCCCGCGCGATGACTCTTCTTCCCCAGGCGTCCGGTGCCGTGTCGGCCAGCGCGCCATGAAAGGGTGAGTCATGCGAGGTGGCAGCCTTGTGAGGCTGGTGGCCAGATGTCCACTGCAGGTCGGCTGAAACATTGAAGCCATCCGGGCTGGCCAGCCAGCTGGCGTCGTAGGCAAACGCCGTGCTTTCGCGTCTTCCCTGACGGGTGTAGATGAGCGATCCGATGGGGGTGCCTTTCTGCCCCACGCACACCTGCACGTGCTGGCGAAGGGTGTTCGATGGTGCAGCCATTTACAACCCTCCCGACACGTTCCTGGGCATCCGTACCCGCTTGGGCAGCTGCTCATCCATCAGCAACAGGCCAATGTCGTCGTTGGCGGTGTCCATGAGGTTTTCCAGAGCCTTCAGGTCACCCAGGATCATCATCGCCCGAGCAATGAAGTGGATGGCGATGCGGGGGTCGCCTTTTTCGATGCGGCGCACGGTGGAGACGGATGCCCCCATGCGCTGTGCCATGGAGTCCTGCGAGATGCGGCGGCGGCGGCGGGCCAGCGACAGGTCGTGACCCAGCTTGCGAATGGCGCGCTCGACCGGGAGGGGCATGAAGTCTGACATGAATTAGCGGCCTGTTGGAGATGCTTATAGGGGTCAATATATCCATTCAGAACGTTAAGTTCAATAACCGGAAAGACTGACGCCCGACATGAGCACCTCATGCGGGGTCACTGCCTTTAGCACTCCCATCAGAATTCTTATCTACTTTTATAGACCTCATGAGATCTTTAATTTCGTGGATCTCAGGCAGGCATGCAAGGCCCATCCCCGAGCCTCACCCTTACGATACCCGGACAAGACAGGCTGGCCCGGCAGGCCCACACCCCACCGCCAGCCCCAGCTGCCCGTTGCTTTTTGCGCTTCTCAGGCGCCCTCCCCACGTCCCGGTCTGCTACCAACATCCTTCCGTGCTATGTTCCCTGTCACCCCGGCCCATTCGGCCGCCAGGATGAATCCAGAGTCCGGGCGGCAGGCGCCGAAACGGTTTCTGGCCTCTGTTCCTCCCTTCGCAGAAAGCACCATGCCCACACCCCTCACCCTCACCACCGATCCCTCCCTCAACCCGCAACCCACCCACCGTGTCGCGCTCATCGGTACCCCCACGGACGTGGGAGCCAGCCGTCTGGGGGCGGCGATGGGGCCGGATGCGTTGCGGGTGGCGCAGCTGCCGGCGGCGCTGCGGGCGCTGGGGGTGGATGTGGTGGATACGGGCAATCTGGCGGGGCCGGTGAATCCGCGCGGCGGGCGTGATCCGAAGGCGGCGGGGCTGCGCAATCTGCCGGAGGCGGTTTTCTGGACGCAGGCGGTGCACGATGCGGTGCTGGCGCAGCTGCAGGAAGGGCGCACGCCGATCATGCTGGGAGGTGATCACCATCTGGCGGCGGGTTCGCTCAGTGCGGTGGCGCGTCATTGCCGCGCGTCGGGGCGCAAGCTGCGGGTGCTGTGGCTGGATGCGCATTCGGACTGCAATACGCCGGATATTTCTCCCAGCGGCAATATTCACGGGATTCCGGTGGCCAATCTGCTGGGTCTGGGGCCGCAGCCGCTGATCGGGCTTTCGGGGCAGACGCCGGCGCTGTCAGCGGAGCATTTCTGTCAGGTGGGTCTGCGGTCGGTGGATGATCACGAGAAGCGGATGATCCGTCAGCTGGGGCTGCGGGCGTTCGACATGCGTGCGATCGATGAGCTGGGGATGCGCGAGGTGATGCACCGCGCGCTGGCGGATGTGGATGCGGACACGCATCTGCACGTGAGCTTCGATGTGGATTTTCTGGATCCGGAAATTGCGCCGGGGACGGGGACGGCGGTGCGCGGCGGGCCGACGTACCGCGAGGCGCAGCTGTGCATGGAGATGATTGCGGACACGGGCCGGCTGGCGTCGCTGGATATCGTGGAGCTGAATCCGGCGCTGGATATCCGCAATCAGACGGCAGAGCTGGTGGTGGATCTGGTGGAGAGCCTGTTTGGCAAGAGCACGCTGATCAACCGCTGACGGGGTTGTCGGCAGGCATCCGTCCAGGCTGGCCATCGGTGCCTGTCAGGACGGTGCCTTTGAGCGCCTCCTTTTCTTCCTGCAGGCGCAGGTATTTGGCGTGGAGCTGTTCGCGGCTTTCGTTGAGGTCGAAGTTGATGGGGATGCACTCGACGGGACAGATCTGGGCGCACTGGGGTTCATCGAAGTGGCCGACGCATTCGGTGCAGCGGTTGGGGTCGATGATGTAGTACTCGGGCCCCATGGAGATGGCTTCGTTGGGGCATTCGGGTTCGCAGCAGTCGCAGTTGATGCACTCGTCGGTGATGATGAGGGCCATGTCAGCGGCTCTCCTTGCGCGGTTCCTGCTGGCGCTTGAGGTATTTTTCCTGCAGGGCGGCAAGCACCACGGGATTGACGAAGGCGCGCACATCGCCGCCCATCATGGCGATTTCCCGCACCAGGGTTCCGGTGATGGACTGGTAGCGGTCGTCGGGGATGATGAAGTGGGTGTCGATGGTGGGCTGCAGGATGCGGTTGAGGCTGGCCATGCGGCGTTCGTAGTCGAAGTCGCTGGCGTCACGCAGGCCGCGCACGATCAGGCTGGCGCCGATGTCGCGGGCGAAGTCGGTGACAAGCCCGGAGAAGGACATGACGCGCACGTTGGGCAGCCCCACCAGGATGGCCTTGGCCATGTCGACGCGCTCGGCCATGGTGAACAGGGTGTTGGAGCGGCTGTCGGAGATGGCGACGACGACGGATTCGTGGTGGGCAGCGACGCGGTTCACGACGTCCTGGTGGCCCAGGGTCAGCGGGTCGAAGGTTCCGGGGTAGACGACGAGGGACATGGTTCGGAAGTAAGCAGCTGATAATGGACCTGTCCGGCCTTGCCGGCGCGGATGACGGCCAGGCTGTTGCAGCCCTGCTGGGCCAGCCAGTCGTCGGTGATGGCGTGATCGGCTTCGACGTAGACAAGGCCGTGGGGCGCCAGCCAGGGCAGGACGGCGGGCAGGATGCGCGGCAGCCAGCCGGCCCGGAAGGGGGGGTCCAGCAGGATCAAATCCTGCAGCATGGGCGGCCGCTGGTCAAGCCAGCGGGCGGCGTCGGCGCGAACGACCTCGATGCAGGCCCCTGCCCCGAGCTGCTGGACGCTGGCGGCCAGGCCACGGGCGATGGCGGGGTTCTGTTCGACCATCAGCACGCGGGCGGCCCCGCGCGAGGCGGCCTCGAAGCCCAGGGCCCCTGAGCCAGCGAAGAGGTCCAGGCAATGCCAGCCGGAAAGGTCCTGGCCCAGCCAGTTGAACAGGGTCTCGCGCACCCGGTCGGGGGTGGGCCGCAGGCCCGGTGAGTCGGGCACGGGCAGCAGGCGGCGCTTCCATTGGCCGCCGATGATGCGAATGCGGGAGGACATGGAGGGGTACTCGGAAGGAAGCCGTTAGTTTACCGGCTCTGCCCCTTGGACCCGCTTTGTCCCTGGGTGCCGATATCCGGCAGGCTGGCGGAGGCGGACAGGCTCTAGAATTGCAGCAACCCACACTGCAGCAGACTCATACAGGACGCACGACATGTTCGGTTTTTTCCGTCGCAAGAAGAAAGAGAAGGAAGATGCAGCCGCAGCCCAGGCCGCTGCGGCCGAGTTTGCGGCCACTGATGAGGCTGCTGCTGAGCCGGCCGGGGAATCGGCCGAGGGCGGGGAGCCAGCGGGCATCCGGCAGGTGCCCGACACGCAGGCCCCCGGCACGCAGGGCGTTGCCCAGCCACAGCCCGAGGCCGGACAGGCTGTAGCGGCGGAAACATCTGGCGTTGGTACTGTCGGGGATGTCACCGTAGCGGAGCCAGCGGCGGCACCCGCCGAGGTTTCTTCGGCCTTGCCGCAAGCAGGTCCGAATGCCATGCCGACGCCGAGGGCCGAGGCGCCGGTGGCGGGTGTGCCGCATGTGCCATCGGCCGAGGTCTCCGAAGCACCACGGCCGCAGAGCACGCCGGTCGAGGCGGCCCCTGCTCTGAAGGAAACGGTTGCCGCGAAGGAAGCCGCTGCCCCGGTCGAGGCCGTGGCACCCCAGGTACCGGCCGAGCCCCCAGTGGAGGCACCTGCGCCAGAAGCCGTGGTGACTGCACCGACGGTGGAGGCGCCCACACCAGTAGCGGTGTCCCCAGCGTCGAAGGCAACAACGGTGTCCGAGAGTGCAGGTGTACCGGCTACCGGCGAGGCCACGGTCTATGGCGAGAGCGAGATCGTCCCGCCCACGCAGGCGATGCCGGAGGCGGTGCGGCCGGCGCGGGCTGGCTGGTTCGCGCGGCTGCGCGGGGGGCTGGCGCGCACGCGCTCGCAGCTGGGCAGCATCTTCAGTCGCAACCGGATCGACGAGACGCTGTATGAGGAGCTGGAGACGGCGCTGCTGGCCAGTGACACGGGCTATGGCACGACGACGTGGCTGCTGGATGAGCTGCGCGAGCGGGCCCAGCGCGACCGGATCAATGATGCGGCAACGCTGAAGACGGCGCTGATCGACATCCTGACGGAGCTTCTGTCGCCGCTGGAGAAGCCTATCGACGTGGACCGGGCCGATCCGCTGGTGATGATGATCACCGGGGTGAACGGGGCCGGCAAGACGACGTCGATCGGCAAGCTGGCGCGCCATCTGCACCAGATCGATCAGTCGGTGCTGCTGGCGGCAGGCGACACGTTCCGGGCGGCGGCGCGCGAGCAGCTGGCACGCTGGGGCGAGCGCAACCAGGTGCACGTGATTGCCAACGAGGGCGGTGATCCGGCTGCGGTGGCTTTCGATGCGATCAAGGCCGGGCAGGCCCGCAAGGTGGACGTGGTGATGGTGGACACGGCCGGCCGGCTGCCCACGCAGCGTCACCTGATGGACGAGCTGAAGAAGATCCGTCGGGTGATCGGCAAGGCGATGGACGGTGCGCCGCACGAGGTGCTGCTGGTGCTGGACGGCAATACCGGCCAGAACATGCTGGCGCAGGTGCAAGCCTTTGACGAGGCGGTGCAGCTGACGGGTCTGGTGGTGACGAAGCTGGACGGAACGGCCAAGGGCGGCGCCATTGCGGCCCTGGCGCACACGCGGCGTGACAACCCGCTGCCGGTGTACTTCATCGGCGTGGGCGAAGGCGTGGAAGACCTGCAGGCATTCAGCGCGCGCGAATTTGCCACGGCGCTTCTGGACTGAGTACGCATTTCATCGCTTTCTGGCTGCATTCCGGCGGATAGGTGTCGCTTCCGGTTGACGCCCTTGCGGCGTCAGGCGACTATGTCAGTTGCATCGACAAACGAGGACTACGCTCACCATGCAAGCGGTCATTCTTGCCGGCGGCTTCGGCACCCGGATCAGCGAAGAAAGCGCGGTACGCCCCAAGCCGATGGTCGAGATCGGCGGGCAGCCCATTCTCTGGCACATCATGAAGATCTATGCCTCGCACGGCATCAATGACTTCGTGATCTGCTGCGGCTACAAGAGCCACATCATCAAGCAGTACTTCCACGAATACGCCATCTCGCGCGCGGACGTGACGTTCAACCTGGGCACGAACGAGATGCAGATCCACCGCAACGAGTCCGAGCCCTGGTCGGTGACGCTGGTCGAGACGGGCCAGGATTCGATGACGGGAGGCCGCATCAAGCGGGCTGCCAAGTATGTGAAGGGTGACACCTTCCTTTGCACGTATGGTGATGGCGTGAGCAACGTCGACATCACCGCCTCCATCGAGTTCCACCGCAAGCACGGCAAGGAAGCGACGGTGACGGCCGTTCAGCCCCCGGGCCGCTTCGGGGCGTTCAGTCTGCAGGCCGACCAGACGCTGGTCGATTCGTTCATGGAGAAACCGCAGGGCGACGGCGCCTGGATCAACGGCGGCTTCTTCGTGCTGGATCGCAAGGTGCTGGACCGCATCCACGGTGATGATTCGGTGTTCGAGCAGGAGCCGATGCGTTCGCTGTCGGCCGATGGCCAGCTGGAGGCCTGGCGCCATACCGGCTTCTGGCAGCCGATGGACACGCTGCGCGACAAGCACGTGCTGGAAGAGCTGTGGGCTTCGGGCAAGGCGCCCTGGAAGTCCTGGTAATCTGCCGGACAACCATTGCGTGAGTGAAAGGGGCGGGCATACCGCCCCTTTTTCTTGGCAGGTCCCCTGCCCTGAAAAAGGTTTCCGGCTTGATACCCGTTTTCGCCTACGGGCATAGACCGACCCTGCTTGCGCAAGACAAGCAGCCGGAATAGACGCTTTTTCTTCAACAGGTTAACGGAAGATATTCAAGTACTGCCTTGCCCTTGATGACGCTGTACATGGCGTAACAATAAACACCCAAGACCTCACTCATAGAATTTGGGCATCGTGTGAATTGCAACAACATGCCCCATGACCACTGTCTACTTTGACCGGAAGATCGACGACGACAGCCGCCGCAAGATGATCTACGACGGCGACCTGTTCGTGTATTCCGCCAATGAGCATTCGCTGGCGCTGATCGAGCTGGCCCGCAAGCTGATTGCCGAGGCCTTCCCTGGTCTGGACCCGCGCACGGCGCAGGATCACTATCCGGTCGAGAAATTCGCCGAGATTCTCTCGAAGCTCAAGCCGGCCTTCATCCATCATCCCGAGTGCAAGCGCATCATCCCGAAGATGATGGAACACATCGGCTGTGATCTGGAAGAGACCTATTTCGACGTGCCGCGCATGCGCACGTCCACCAGTCACAATTACCTCACCAGCGGCATTGCCTATGCCTTCCATGCGCACCGCGACACCTGGTATTCGGCACCGATGTGCCAGATCAACTGGTGGATTCCGATCTTCGAGGTGAACGGCGGCAACGCCATGACCTTCCATCCGGAGTGGTTCGCACGCGAGACGCCGAACAATTCCGAGATCTACAACTACCAGGAATGGAATGCCAGGCAGCGCTTCAATGCGGTCACGCACGTGAACAAGGACACGCGACCGCAGCCCAAGCTGCAGGAAGATATCAAGCTGGAACCGAACGTGACGGTGGTGACGCCACCGGGTGGCATGCTGCTGTTTGCCGCGGCGCACCTGCATTCGTCCATTCCGAACCAGACGGGCGAGACGCGCTTCTCGATCGATTTCCGGGTGGTGAACCGCAAGGACCTGCGCGCGCGTGACGGTGCACCCAATGTGGATTCGCGCTGCACGGGCTCGCCGATCAACGACTATCTGCAGGGCACCACGCTGGAGCATCTGCCGCCGGACATCCAGAAGATGTATCTGGAGCCGGCCACGGCTTGACAGCTCCCCCCTTGAAACGAAAGGCCCGGCACTGCATGGCAGGCCGGGCCTTTTGTGTGGTTCATGCGTCATCGGGATGACGCATGGGCGCGGACATCAGTTGTAGCGGCGGTAGACCACCTTGGTGGGTGCGCCGATGAGCAGGCCATCGGTGCTGCCGGCTTCCAGGGCCTTCTTGTAGACCTTGGCGGCCCGGCTGAAGGCCTCGATGGTGTAGTCGATGTCGGCCTCGCTGTGCGAGTAGCTGACGATGAAGCTGGGCGCCAGCACACCCCAGCGGATGAGTTCCTGCATGAACAGCGTGCGGAACGGCTGCGAGGGCTTGTGCTCGTGGTCGTGCGTGGAATAGAGCAGGTTGCATCCGCGGCCGGCCACCGACAGGTACTCGCTGACGCCCAGGTCTGCCGTGACCTGCTCGATGCCAGCGCGCAGGCGCTCGCCCACATGGTAGAGGTGCTCGATGACCGGCTCATCACGGTAGATGCGCATGGTCTCGATAGCGGCCGCCAGGCTGGGGCCTTCGGCACCGTGGGTGGTGGAGAGCAGGAAGACGCGCTCCTTGTTGTGGAAGAGGCCGCCCAGTTCCATCACTTCGCGCTTGCCGGTAAGTGCCGACAGCGAGAAGCCGTTGGCCAGCGCCTTGCCGAAGCACGACATGTCGGGCGTGACGCCATACAGCGTCTGGGCCCCGCCCTGATGGAAGCGGAAGCCGCTGATGGTCTCGTCCAGCGTGACCAGGGCGCCATTGCGGTGGGCCAGGTCGATGACCTTCTGCAGGAAGCCGTCCTTGGGCTCTTCGGTACGAGCCGGCTCCAGCAGCACCATGGCGATGCGGTTCGGGTATTGCTCGAAGAGCTTCTGCAGGCTGTCGATGTCGTTGTAGTTGAACTTGACGGTGAGTTCGACTTCAACGCGCGAGACGCCGCCGTCCATGGCAGTGGTGCCGATGAACCAGTCGTTGTACGAGAAGAAGGGGCTGTTGCTGCAGATGGCCACCAGGTCACGGCCGGTGTAGGCGCGAGCCAGCTTCAGCGCGGCGGTCAGCACCGTGGAGCCGTCCTTGGCAAACTTGACCATCTCGGCGCTGGACACCAGCGACTGCAGCATCTGGGCGCATTCCAGCTCGATGGGGGCCGGGCGGTTGAAGTTGTTGCCCAGCTGCATCTGCCGGTAGGCCGCCTCGATGACGGACGGATAGGCGTGGCCGAGGGTGACGGCGCGCAGGCCCATGCCGTATTCGATGAATTCGTTGCCGTCCACGTCCCAGATGTGGCAGCCCTTGCCGCGCTCGATGAAACCGGGCGAGCGCTCGGGATACTGGTCATCGCCCTTGGCGTAGGTGTGTGCGCCACCCGGAATGGTGTCGTGAACCTTCTTGCGCAGGGCTGCGGACTTGTCGAAGCAGGTGCGTTCCACCATGCCGGAAACGTTCGGCTTCTGGTTGCTGTTCATGGGATGTCGACCGGCGAGGAGATAGGGAAGTCGGAGCGTATTCTGAACATTACGGCATCGACTGCAACGAAACAACGAGATCTGAGGCTACCTTACAACGACTTCCAGCAGCTGGTTGTGCAGAAGCGCTTCGGCGGCCTGATGGACCAGATCGAAGGGCAGTCCGGCCATCTCGGCGATGTCCAGAAGGCTCTTGCTGCCATCGGACTGGTTCAGCACCCACAGAAGCGCCAGCTGCAGTTTCTGCCCTTCATTGTGGCCGCCGATGAGCGAGTACAGGCCACGTCGACCCAGCTGGGGCTCACCGAAGGGGCTGAGGTTGTTGAAGCTGAGGTTGCGCTCGACGATGCCGAACGCCGCCAGCAGCAGGCCCAGCGATCGCTCCAGGTGCTCGGGGCGGATGAAGTCCAGGTTGTCGGCCGAGGTGTGGTACTGCGGGTAGCTGCCGTAGGTGGAACGCGAGAAGCACCCCATGGGCAGGTTGAAGCCAGGCGAGCAGAACTGCCGCTCGTCATAGCCGTAGGGCATGAAGGGCAGCAGGTGGTGCTTTTCGCGGCTTTCGGCCAGCACCAGCGCCATGATGCGGTCGATCTCGGCATCGCCCCGGCGGCTGCGCTTGTAGTGGTAGTCGCCGGCATCGCCCACGCCGGAGATGACCACGCCATGCGCCACGTGCTTCGTCACGTCCTGCCGCTGCGACAGCCAGGCAATGGCGCCGATGGTGGCCGGAATGAACACGAAGCGATAGGTGTAGCGGCGCTTGGGCAGTGCGGCCAGCGTCTTCGCCAGCCAGGTGGCGGTCGAGATGCCCGACAGGTTGTCGTTGGCCAGCGAGGGGTGACAGACGTGGGTGGAGACGAGCACTTCCTCGGCGCTCTCGCCGGGCAGCACGCATTCACCGAAGGTGAGCGAGCCCTGCACCAGGTCAGTGTCCACGCACACTTCGTAGTTGCCCGGCGGGAGCGACTGCAGCTGGCGATCGGTCAGGCAGAAGCCCCAGTCCCGCTTGAAGTACTGCGTGCGGTAGGGGATCCAGTCCGGCCGGTCGGGCAGCGAGAAGAGGTGCGGGCGCAGCTCTTCCAGCGACAGCGTGCCCCGGAACGGGGCGCTGTAGTTGACCAGGTGCAGGTTGTGCTCGGCGATGTCGACGATCTTCTTCCCGTCCGGCCCCTTGATCCAGGCGCCCCGCACCTGCCACTCGGCCGGCACTTCCCAGTCGAAGATCTTCGTGCCGGTGGGCACTTCGGTCACGGTGAGCGGGATGTGCTGGCCGATGGCGGCCAGGGTGTCACGCACGCCCTGCCCGGTGATGCTGCGCAGCATGGGATAGAGCTGCGTGCAGAAGGCGTGCATGGCAGCGCCCTGCCCTTCGGCCTGGCGAGCCAGGGCAGCGGCCGATTCGACGACGATGGCTTGGGTCATGGTGACGGAGATGGCAATCTGGGAAGGAGACGGGATGCCCGGGTGGCGGGCAGGCCCTTGCGCGGCCTGCCCTGCCGACGGTCAGTCGTAGATCTGGACTTCGGGCACCAGGATGACGAAGCGGCCGCCCCATTCACGGATGGCGCTCATCTGCTTCATCACCTCGTCCTTCAGGTTCCAGGCCAGGATGACCAGGTAGTCGGGCTTGGTCTCGAGGATGCGCTCGGGGCCATAGATGGGGATCTGCGTGCCCGGCAGGAAGTGGTTCTGCTTGTGCGGGTTGCGGTCGACCGTGTACTCGATGTAGTCGGAACGCACACCGGCATAGTTGAGCAGCGTGGCAGCCTTGGCGGGCGCACCGTAGGCGGCGATGCGCTTGCCCTGCTGGTGGGCATCCAGCACGAAGCGCAGCAGGCTGCGCTTGCTGGCGCGGATGCGCTCTTCCAGGGCCAGGTACGGCTCCAGCGTGTCCAGGCCGGCGGCGCGCTCGCGGGCCTCCATCTCGGCCACGCGCGGGCTGACGGGCTGGTTGCCGGTCTTGGCAGGCTGGCAGTACACCCGCAGCGAGCCACCGTGGTTGGGGATCTCTTCCACATCGAAGACCGACAGGCCGTGGTGGGCCAGGATGCGGCTGAAGGTGAGGAAGGAGTGGTAGCAGAAGTGCTCGTGGTAGATGTTGTCGAACTGGTTCTTCTGCAGCAGGTTCAGCACGTGGTGGAACTCGAACGTGGCCACGCCCTGCGGCTTGAGCAGGATGGAGAAGCCTGCCACGAAGTCGTTCAGGTCGGGCACGTGGGCCACCACGTTGTTGGCGGCCATCAGGTCGGCGGCATGGCCCATGTCGCGCAGCTTGCGGGCGCTTTCACGGCCAAAGAACATCACCTCCATGGGGATGCCCAGCTTGCGGCCTTCCTCGGCCACGTTGGCGGCAGGCTCCACGCCCAGCACGGGCACGCCCTTGGGCAGGAACCAGCGCAGCAGATAGCCGTCGTTGGCGGCGATCTCGACCACCTTGCTGTGGGCGCCCAGCTTGAAGCGCTCGGTCATCTCGTCGGCGTAGCGCTTGCCGTGGTCCAGCATGGCCTGCACGTAGGACGAGAAGTAGGCGTAATCCGAGAAGATGGCCTCACCGCTCTGGAACTCCTCCAGCTGCACCAGGAAGCAGTTGCTGCAGACGTAGGCATGCAGCGGGAAGAACGGCTCCATCTTGTTGAGGTCTTCCGGCTTGCGGATGGCATTGGCCATGGGCGACATGCCCAGGTTGGCCACGGTGTGACGCAGCTGGGTACCGCAGAAACGGCACTTGGCGTGGGTGGCGGCCAGAGCGGCCAGATCCTTGCGATCGGCAACGGAAGAGGTTTGGGTTGCAGACATGGTGATGAAGGAGAGGAGAAAGACCGGCGAAGGTCACAACCACACGCGGTGGCTTCCAGGGTGAGCGGCGACCGGGCCCGGCGGGCCCTGATCACGATGCCTGCAACGTACCACACTGCCGGGAGAGCCGTCGACGACAGACTTGGCATTTGGCTTCTTCCGGGGGACGAAAGACGCCATTCGTCGGGAAAACACGGCAAATGTTCCGGTTCCGGCGATGTGAGGACAGTCCGGTTCCCGCGATGCGAACGTGGAAAGGCGCGGAAATGGGAAGGTGGCTGCCCGCGCACAAAAGAAAACGGCGCCCGAAGGCGCCGTTTCCAGGATGCCGACCAGCGTGGCCGGCATCAGGAGGGATCGGACCGAAGGCCGATCAGAAGATGCTTTCGCGCACGAAGATCAGGTCGTCCGGACGGATCGGATCGTCGAGCTTGGGCTCCAGCACCTGGATATTGCGGTCACCCACGCGACGGTGCAGGCGGATGCCACGGTCGGTACCGCGCAGGGTCAGACCACCACCCTTGGCCACGGCCTGGGCCACGGTCATGCCGCGGTCAAGCACGTACTGGCCCGGACGCTGGACCTGGCCATAGACGTAGTAGTTGGGGGCCTTGTTGACGAAGATGGTGTCGCCGGCCTGCAGGACCACGTCCTTGCTCAGGTCGCCGGTGCTGAACATCTCGACCAGGTCGATTTCCAGACGCTGCGGACGGCCATTGCGGGTGGTCATGAGCAGCACGTTGTTGGAGCCGGTCTCATTGACGCCGCCCGCCACCGAGAGGATCTCGGACAGGCGCATGCCGGTGGTCTCCAGCGGGTAGCGGCCGGGGTTGGCCACGTTGCCCAGCACCGAGACCTGCTGGCTGCGGAACTGCAGCACGTTCAGGGTGACCTGCGGGTTCTGCAGGAAGCGGCCCTCACGCAGGCGGGTGGCGATGAGGTTCTCGGCCTGCTGCGGCGACAGGCCGGCCAGCTTGACCACGCCCAGCAGCGGGTAGGAGATGACGCCGCTTTCGGAGATACGTGCCTCGACGGTCAGATCCTGGGACTGGAAGACCTGGATGCGCAGCACGTCGCCCGGCCCGAGCAGGTAGTCACTGCGGGCGGTCTGGGCCACGGCCTGGGACGATGCCAGACCGATGGTGGCCAGGGCCATCAGCCCCAGCACGAACTTCTTGAAGCGAGAAAGAAACATGGATGCCGTCCTATGAAGGGAGATCAGCTTGCCCGAAGGGCTGCGAACGGAAAGGGGAGTTGCCCCGCGCAAGAATCAAACGCCCGGGCACGCCAAGCGGCCGACAGGCCGTGAACGCCGATTCTAGACCGGCCTTTGTGGCGCCAGCGTGAATGATATCCCTTGCTTTCGTAAGATTGTCCAGCAAAGGCGAGCTGACAGCAGGTGCAATGGGAAGGAGTGCCGGAAACGACCAGGCCCCGGGGAAAACCGGGGCCTGGTGACGTGGCCCGGGTCAGGCCCAGGCCGAAAGACAGGGAAGGATCAGAACTGAACCTTCAGGCCGACGCCGAAGACGTTGGCCTTGTAGTCGAGGTTGGCACGGTTGGAGTCGCGCTGCTCGCGGGAGATGTTGGCCATCAGGAACATGTTGCGACGGAACTCGTAGTCAGCCTCGGCACCGACCATGTAGATCTTGTCCTTGCGCTCGACCTGGCCGGCAGCCAGCTGGTCACCCTTGTAGCGACGGTCGTAGAAGCGCAGGTACGGCTCGACGGTGATCTTGCCGGTGGCCTGGATGGTCGGGCTGAAGTTCAGCGACCAGGTGTCGGCGTAGGAGCCGGTCACGGCGTCGTCATCCGGCTCGATGGAGCGACCCAGCGAGGCGCGCATCTGCACCGCACCGCTGACGGCCCACTCGGTGTCGAAGCCCGCGGTCAGGCCGCGGAAGTGACGGTTGCCCTGATCGTAGTCACGACGGGTGTAGCCGACGAAGCCGCCCAGGCTGCTGTCCTCGCTGGGACGATACTGGACGCGGGCCTGCAGCGAGTCCTCGTCGTAGTCGTTCTTGCGGCAGTTGTTGTTGCACAGCAGGGCAGAGCCGTCGTCACCATAGCGCTGGGCCGACTTGTACTCGCCGCTGGTGGCACGGTAGACCAGGTCGACCTCGATGCCGGTGCCCGGGGCATAGCGCACGCCGCCTTCGCCCGACTTCAGGTCATAGTCGGTGTCCTTGTAGACTTCCAGCGAGTTGCGGCTGCGGACGTAGTCGACGCCACCGATGACCGACCAGGCCGGCGTGAAGCGGAAGCCGGCGTTGAAGAACAGGTTCTGGGTGCTGATGTTGTTGCGGTCACCCGAGACGTTGGTGGTCTGGTTGTAGATACGGTCCTGCACCGTGGGCTGGCGGCGGTCCAGCTTGATGCCGGCACGACCGAACAGCGGACGGCCCACGACCCAGTCCAGCGTGGAGCCGACGTTATAGCCCACGTGGTCGAAATCGTCGTATTCCTTGTACTTGAAGCCCTCGACCTCGGCGTTGGCGCGCAGCCGCTGCTGGCTGATCAGGCGGTCGAACTCGATGCCCATGGCGCCCGTGAGGTAGGTGTCGCCTGCTTTCTTGTTGCTGTAGATGCCAGCCTGGGACTGGTTGTTCAGACGCAACATATTGCTATCGTGCGTAACACCGACGCGGCCGGTGAGCTTGATGACGTCAGCCTCGGCGTTGGGGGTCCAGTCCTGATCAGGCACTTCCAGCTGAGCCTGTGCCTGGGCAGCGCTGGCCGCCAGGCCACAGAAGATGGCTGCCACGGCAGCACTGGCTGCGCGCAGTGCCGGGCGCCGTGCGGCTTTTTTTTGTGTTCCGATGATTTCTTTCATGACTACCCTGTCTTAAAAAGCTCAGAATGGGGCATGGTACCGCCACCGACGGTCCTGCTCTGCTTCCACACTAATGCATTGAGCCGAACATGCCAAGCCCCCGACCCTTGCCGTGTGAACACTGCCCGGATTCCCGAAGCTGTTGCCTCTGTCGACGTCCCGATCTCTCCGGTTCCCGAGCCCTCGTTCGTGAACCCTGACACAGAAGCGCCAAACCGATTACCATCGGACGGCTGCCTCCAGCCGGCCGGTGTTGTATAAATAACCCCCAGCAGACTCCTGATCCGGGCTCGCCACATTCCCGGCGCCCCGGCAAGCGGTATGAACAGCCCCACCTTCGCTTCTTCCATCGTTCCCATCCGGACCGGCAATCGCAGCATCCTGTCGCTGGTCAAGTCAGTCATCGATCCCATCCTGGCCGTGGCCTGCCTGCTGGTGGTCACCGTGGCCGCCGGGCACCCCCTGCGCGCCCAGGAAATGGTGCTGGCCGTCCTCACCTTCGTGCTGAGCTACCCTGGCAGCGTCCCCTTCCGGGTCTACCAGGCCGGCTACCTGCGTCACCTGCTGGGCAGCTGGGGCCTGGTGGTGGGCCTGCTGCTGGTCTTCGGTCTCATGATCGACGCGCTGCGGCAGTTCGACCAGAACGTGCTGGCCACCTGGGTCATCGCCACCCCGGTCGCGCAGGCCGTCAGCCACTGGCTCTCGCCCCTGCTGCTGCACAAGGTCATCTCCATGCGCCCCGAGCAGACCGCCATCGTGGTGGCGGCCAACAGCCTGGGCCGCACCCTGGCCCGCTCCATCCAGGACGACCCGCTGTCGCAGACGCGCATCATGGCCTTCTTCGACGACCGCACCCCGGACCGCCTGGGCGAGGTCACGGAAGCGCCCGTGGCCGGTGGCTTCAGCGCAGTGGCGCAGTTCGTGCGCGCCAACAAGATCGACCAGATCTTCATCGCCCTGCCCATGGCCTCGCAGCCGCGCATCCTGAAGCTGCTGGAAGACCTGCGTGACACCACGGCCTCCATCTACTTCGTGCCCGACATCTTCATGTTCGACCTGATCCAGGCACGGGTGGATTCGGTGGGCGGCCTGCCGGTGGTTGCCGTGTGCGAGACGCCGTTCTACGGCACCACGGGCGTGCTCAAGCGCCTGTCGGACATCGTCATCGCCTCCATCGCGCTGGTCCTCACGCTGCCCATCACGCTGACCATCGCGCTGGCCATCCGCCTCACGTCCAAGGGCCCCATCATCTTCAAGCAGCGCCGCTACGGCCTGGACGGCTCGGAGATCAACGTCTACAAGTTCCGCTCCATGCGGGTGCAGGAAAACGGCCCCGAAGTGCGCCAGGCCACCAAGAACGACGACCGCATCACGCCGGTGGGCCGCTTCCTGCGGAAGACCTCGCTGGACGAGCTGCCGCAGTTCTTCAACGTGCTGCAGGGCCGCATGAGCGTGGTGGGTCCGCGCCCCCACGCGGTGGCCCACAACGAGACCTACCGCAAGCTGATCAAGGGCTACATGATCCGTCACAAGGTCAAGCCCGGCATCACCGGCCTGGCCCAGGTCAACGGGGCGCGCGGCGAGACCGACACCATCGAGAAGATGGAGCTGCGCATCCGCTACGACCTGGAGTACCTGCGGCACTGGTCGCTGCGGCTGGACCTGAAGATCATCCTGAAGACCATCCTGGTGGCGTTCCGCGATCCGAACGCCTACTGAGACCGCCCAGCATCACCCCCGAAGGCCCCGTCAGCTCCGGCTGTCGGGGCCTTTCCACAGAAGACCGCACATCCTGTCAGCGAAACCACACCCTCCCGCGTTTTCTGCAGGAGCCACAGAGGCTTGACAACCCACGACATTTTTGAAACAAAAAAGTTGGCACTCCCCGCGGTGAAGTGCTAGTATCTAACCCGCTAGTCATTTACAGGAAACAACTGCCACGATGACAACTCACTCCGTTGCACTTGCCACTCGCCAGACCGGTGTCGTTGCGCCTGCCGTTCCGTCACTGGGCAACCTGGACGCCTACATCTCTGCGGTCAATCGCATGCCCATGCTGTCCGCCGAGGAGGAGTCCAGCCTTGCGCGGCGTTTCAAGGAGCATCAGGACGTCGATGCTGCCCGCACGCTGGTGACTTCCCACCTGCGGCTGGTCGTGTCGGTGGCTCGCCAGTACCTGGGCTACGGTCTGCCGCATGCCGACCTCATCCAGGAAGGCAACATCGGCCTGATGAAGGCCGTCAAGCGCTTCGACCCCGATCGCTCGGTGCGTCTGGTGTCGTTCGCACTGCACTGGATCAAGGCCGAGATCCACGAGTACATCCTGAAGAACTGGCGGCTGGTGAAGGTGGCCACCACCAAGGCCCAGCGCAAGCTGTTCTTCAACCTGCGCTCGATGAAGAAGGACCTGGACACGCTGACGCCCGAGGCCGTGACCCACATCGCCGAACAGCTCAACGTCCGCGAGAAGGACGTGACCGAGATGGAAACGCGGATGACCGGCCACGAGATCGCGCTGGAGCCGCAGGGTGACGACGAGGAAGGCACGGGCTTCGGTCCGGCCGCCTACCTGGCCGCCCCCGGCAGCGAGCCCACCGAGATCATCGAGAGCCGCCAGCGTGACTGGCTGCACACCGAAGGCCTGTCCAACGCGCTGGCCACGCTCGACGAGCGCAGCCGCAACATCGTGCAGTCTCGCTGGCTGCGTGACGAGGACGAAGGCGGGTCGCGCACGCTGCAGGATCTGGCCAACGAGTATGGCGTGTCGGCCGAGCGGATCCGCCAGATCGAGGCGCAGGCCATGAAGAAGATGAGGGCTGCGCTGGCCGACTACGCCTGACGCGCCCCCCCGCCGGGGCCTGGCCCCGGCGCTCCCCATGGGATCGATGGATGCGCCCGACAGTGGCGCGCCCGCCACAGCGCGGCGATAATAGGAAAGTCCGGGTCTTGCAATTTCGGCCTGACGGACGCTCTGTCATCGCCGCCGAACGGCACACACCGTATACCCCATGGCACTCGTCATCGAAACCCGCTCCTCGCACGGGTCCGTTTCACGCACCCATCTCCGGGCTGGCACCACCCGCGTCGTCGTGCGGCCGGGCGACACTTTCCGGCTCTATGACGAGGACACCGGCAAGGCGCCTGCCAAGGCTGTGGTCAAGCAGCTGGACAACGGCATTCTTGTCGACAACCTGGCCGCTGGTGCCCAGGGAGCCGATCAACCGCAGGCCGTGGAGCTGCTGGGCTTCTACAGCTCATGCAGTGTCAGCTCGCCCTGCCATCTGGAACTTCCCGAAACGACGTCCGGCACGGTGGACATCACCCCGGCCACGGGCGCCATTGGCGCACTGTCGGACGGCTCGTTCGTCCTGGTGGATCTGGGCCAGACCAGTGGCGCGGCCGCAGGCGCAGCCGCCACGAAGGGGCTGGAGGGTGCCACCCCCGCAGTCGCAGCGGGTACGGATCATGCCGCCGAATCCGGCCCCCTGCTTTCCGAATCGGCCCGCCCGGTGATCTATGGCCTGGGCGGCGCAGCCGTGCTGGGCCTGGCACTGGCCGGGGGGGGCGGCGGTGGTGGCGGGGGCGGTGAAGCCCCGGTTGCCAATACGACTGCGACCCCTGCCCTGCCGCCCACCACGCCCGCAACACCCGCCGCCCCGGCACCCACCACGCCGACAGTGCCGCCGTCGGTCACCGACCCCAGCTTCACGGTGACGCATTCGTCAGTGGCCAAGGGCAAGGTGCCCACGCTGACGGGCACGGGCACCGCCGGCGGCACGGTGAAGATCGACGTGCATGCCGGTGGCGGCGCAGCGGTGGACGCCAGCTATACCGTGCCGGTGGGGGCTGACGGCAAGTGGTCGGCCAACCTGGCCACGCTCAAGCCCACCACCGGAGCCCTGCCCGCAGGCGGGCTGAGCACGGCCACCAGCCTGTCGCTGACCGAGACGGTGAACGGCAAGACGGCCACGATGCCGGACTTCAAGCTGACGGCCGACGACACGCCGCCGACGGCCCCCACGATCTCGCCAGTCGGTGCGGATGGCCTGCTGGGTGCCGCCGCCGTGGGCAAGCCGCTGGCGGTCTCGGGCCAAGGCGAGGCCAACAGCCTGATCAAGCTGACGCTGGGCACGCAGAGCCTGGAAACGGTGGTGGGGGCGGACGGCACCTGGGCAGTGACGCTGCCGGCCAATGCGCTGCCTGCCACGGGCAACGCCACCCTGTCAGTCACGGCCAGCGATCTGGCCGGCAACGTCTCCACGCCCGCCACGCAGACGCTGACCATCGACACCACGCCGCCTCCGGCACCGACGATCCAGTTCACCGGGGGTGCCGACAACTATGTGAACGCGGCCGAGAAGGCAGCCGGCGTGACGCTGGCCGGCACGGCCGAAGCCGACAGCACGGTGAAGGTGACAGTCGGCACGGTGTCGCATGACGCCAAGGCCGGCGCCGACGGCAAGTGGAGCGTGGCCTTTGCCGGTGCCGAGCTGCCGGCTGACGGCACCCATCTGGTGACGGCCGTGGCCACCGACAAGGCGGGCAACGCCTCCGCACCCAGCGCCGGAACGCCCATGGTGGTGGACACCAAGCCCCCCGTGCTGACCGACACGCACGCCGGCGGCACGGATCGCGTGCTGAGCGGGGTTCCCTTCCTGATCACGGGCAAGACCGAGGCTGGCGCCTCGGTGCAGGTGGAGTTCACGCTGGCCGACGGCAGCAAGCAGGTCCAGACCGCCGTGGTGACGGACACCAGCCCCGATTCGGCCAACTGGACCCTGCCGACGCCGATCGTGGCGCTGGGCAACCCCATCGGCGCCAAGCAGACCACGATCCACGTCACGGCCACCGACAAGGCCGGCAACGTCTCTGCCGTGGATCACACCTTCGCGATCATGTCGCAGAGCTTCCCGTTCGGAACGGCTCCGGCGGGCAGCAACACGCTGTCCCTGAAGGCGCTGACGACCGCGCCGGAAGGCGACGCCATCCAGAAAGCCCAGGCTTCGACCGGCGATGCGCTCTCGTTGCCACTGGCACAGACCGAGCCCTCGTCGACGCCGCTGCCGGTCACCGCCAGTGCTGCACCGTCGATCGCGCCCAGCAGCGCACAGCAGCTCTCCTTGCTGCTTTCGCAGGACGAGCTGCAGCAAGGGCTGGTGCACCTCTGACCCCTGATGCCCGGCGGTTTCTTCCGCCGGGCTGCAGGGCACATGGCAGGACGTAAAAGGAGACCGTGATCCAGCCCACAGGTGCGTGCACGTAACAAGCCGTCACGAGACGCACACAAAAAATGCGGTTTGTGCATGCCACAATGACCTGTTTCAATACACCTTTTTTTGACGAATGGTCGAATCCGGCCGCCAGACTGCGCCCGATGTCTCATTGAAGCGTCGGTTTGCATGACACTCGGCGACACCGGGCCATGTATTCGCCCCCTGGGCACCTCATGAACAGGTGCCAGGCGGCCATGCCGGAACCGCCCGGCCCGGCCTTCGTCAGACCACAGGACGGAAGACAGGATCATGGCAGCAAGACTGAACATCCAGCGCACGGGTGACGGCGGGGTCGAGCAGCTCCAGCTCAAGCCCGGCAACAACAAGCTCAGGGTCGTGCCCGGGCGCACCTTCAACCTGCAGGATCCGGACGGCCAGCCGATCGATCCGTCCCAGCTTCGCGTGCTGCAGGTGGACAACGACCTGATCATCGAGAACATTCCGGTGGAAGGCAGCACCGAGACGGCCTCGGTGACACTGGAAGGCTACTACCAGGTGTGCAGCGCCACCGACCGGTGCACGGTCAGCGTGGGTGGTGAAGACGCCGCCGTCGCCCAGGGCGCCGAAGGCCAGGAGAATCTGGGCACCACCGAGAACAGCCAGGCCACGGTGCTGGCAGATGTGAGCACCAAGCCCCTGGGCGCGCTCTCGGACGGCACCTTCGTGCTGTACGACACCGGCTTCCAGGCCCCCGAGCAGCCGACCACCGAGGAGTTCCCCATCCGTCCCGTTCTGTACGGTGCAGGCGGTCTGGCCGTGGTGGCCCTGGCCGCCGGCGGCGGTGGCGGCGGCGGTGATCCCTCCGGCGCCCCCAACCTGGGCGACGTGCCGCTGGCGCTGAAGTCGGCCACCTCGTTCAACAACCGCTTCCCCACCATTTCCGGCACGGCCAAGCCCGGCACCGTGGTGACGCTGCGGCTGGACACCGACAATGACCAGCGCGAGAACGTCACCTACTCCGCCACGGCCGACGCCAACGGCAACTGGAGCGTGAACCTGCAGTCTGCCAAGCCCGCCACCGGCAACCTGCCGGCCAGCGGCCTGTCGGACAGCAACACGCTGGAAGTGTCCGGCGCACTGGATGGCGTGCAGGGTGCCGCACTGCCCGTGGTGACGCTCACCTATGACAACACCCCGCCGGCCAGCGCCGAGATCGCCGCGGTAAGCGGTGACAACATCATCACCGCCGCCGAGAAGACGGCGGGCGTGGCGGTTTCCGGCACGGCCGAAGCCAACGGCACGGTCGAACTCAAGATCGGCGGCACCACCAAGCTGGTGGCCGTGGATGCCGAGGGCAAGTGGAACACCACGCTGTCTGCCGCCGAACTGCCGGCCGCCGACGGCCAATACGCGCTGACAGCCACGGCCATCGATGCAGCCGGCAACCGCGGTCCGGCAGCCACCTCCTCGGTCACTCTGCACACCAACAGCAAGGCGCCCGTCATCGGCAGCATTGCCAGCGACGACATCATCAATGCCGCCGAGGCGGCTGCCGGCGTGAAGCTGCAGGGCTCGGCCGAAGCCGGCTCGAAAGTGGAGCTGACCTTCGGCACCAACAAGGTGGCCGCCACCGCCGACGCCAACGGCCACTGGGAAGTGACCGCACCGGCCACTGGCATCGCCGACGGCAAGTACACGCTGACGGCCGCCGTGACCTCGCCGGCTGGCGGCACGGCTTCGGCCACCCGCGCCTTCACGGTGGACAAGACGGCACCGGCCAAGGCCACCAACATCAAGCTGGACGGTGGCGACAACGTCATCACCGCTGCCGAAGCACGGGATGGCGTGCACTTCACCGGCAACGCCGAAGCAGGCTCCAAGGTCTCGGTGACCTGGAACGGCCACACCCACACCGGCACCGTCGGCAGCAACGGCAGCTGGGACGTGCAGTTCGTCCCTTCCGAGCTGCCCAAGCCTGCCACCGGCGCCACCGCCAACAGCACCTACCAGGTGACGGTGACGGACGCTGCGGGCAACACCAGCGAGGCCGATAGCCACACCGTGACGGTGCAGGGCGCCCCGGCGCCGACCATCGCGCCGTCGCCGACCACACCTGCGCCTGCACCGGCCACGCCAGCACCCGCGGCGCCAACCACACCCGCACAGCCCCCCGCCTCGCCCAGCCCGGCCCCGGCCACACCCAGCAATCCGGACACCAACACGGGCGACACCTCGGCACCACCGGCCACCAACCCGTCACCTGCCCCAGCGCCTGCCAATCCAGGCGCAGGCGATACCACGGCACCGGCGCCCGCCAATCCGTCACCCGCTCCTGCGCCCTCCGCGCCTGCGAATCCGGGTACGGGTGACACCGCGGCGCCTGCTCCCACCAACCCATCGCCCACCAACCCATCGCCCACCACCCCGCCAACGGCCAACCCTGCGCCCGCCACGCCGCCAACCGCCGACACGCCTGATCCCGCGACGCCGCCAGCCGCCACCCCGCCGGCAGCATCGCCCTCGGCCCCACCTGCGGCGCCGGGCGCAGCCGGCGCCAACGACACCGTGACCCCGAGCGATGGAACCACGACCGGCGCGACTGCAGGAGCCGCAGCTCCGGCTGCCGATGCGGCCGCCGACTCGGCCAACTCGTCGGCCACGACCACCACCACGACGACGACCACGGCCAACCCGGCGGCTGCTCCCGCAGCGACCCCGGCAGGCTCCCCGGCCGCAGGCGCAGCCGCCGGCAGCAGCACCTCGGGGCGCTCGCTGGCCACCAAGTCGCTGACCGACACGGATGATTCCACGGACACGTCGAGCTCGTCGCAGAAGAGCCTGACCCTGGACGATCTGACCAACAGCAGCGCCGAGGAGTCGCTTTCCAGCGCACCCGCGCCCACCCCCACGCCGACGGCGCCGCCGCCGGCACCAGTCAGCACCACGGCCACCGTGGATTCGCTGGTGGGCACCCAGCCCTGGGAGCATCACCCCACGGTATGACGCCAACGGGAACGGCCCAGGCCGTTCCCCCGCCGTCTCACCAGGCCCGCCTCATGGCGGGCTTTTTTCTGTCTGCCATCCCGCTGTCTGGCATCCCGCCGATGATGACTGGCCAGCCCGCTCAGCCCGATGGCTCACCCGACAGGTGAGATCGTATGTAAAAAACAACGACTGCCGCTTTGCCTGACACCTGAACTCGCAATCTATCCCTGTCGGCGCGTAGGACATGTGGGCGGATGTAAACCGTTTTGATAGGCTTGCAAGATAAGGATACATCCCTACGGAACGAGCATCATGGCAGCACGATTCGAGATCTATCGGACGCAGGACGGCGGTGTGGAACAGCTGCGGCTCAGGCCCGGCGAGAACCGGGTTCGGGTGCTGCCCGGGCGACAGTTCCGGCTACAGGACTCCAACCTGGACGCCGAACAGCTGCGGGTCCTGCAGGTGGACAGCGATCTGGTGATCGAGAACGTGCCGCTGGACGGCGATGCCGGCACCGCCTCGGTGATTCTGGAAGGCTACTACCGCATCTGCAGCGCCTCGGACCAGTGTGCCGTGACGGCCGGTGGCGACGAGACCGTGAGCATTCCGGACGCGGCAGAAGGTGCCGGTGGTGCCGTGCTGCTGGCCGACGTGAACACCAAGCCGCTGGGCGCGCTGAACGACGGCACCTTCGTGCTGTATGACCCCAAGTTCGAGGCCCCCATCCTGCCCGTGCTCGGTGACGTGCCCACCAAGCCGCTGCTGTACGGCCTGGGCGGCGCAGCCGTGCTGGGCCTGGCCGCAGCCGGTGGTGGAGGCGGCGGGGGCGGCGATGGTCAGGCGCCCCAGGGCAACATCTCGCTCACGCTCAAATCCGCCACCTACTTCAACACGCGCTTCCCCGTGCTGAACGGCACGGCCGAACCCGGCTCCGAAGTGCAGGTGCGCATCGACACCGATGGCGACCAGCACGCCAACGTCACCTACACCACCAAGGCCGACGAGAACGGCAACTGGGCCGTGGACCTGAAGACCGCCACGCCCAGCAGCGGCACGCTGCCCGCCACCGGCCTGTCGGACACCAACAGCCTGGAAGTGGTGGGCTCCAACAAGGGCGTGCAGAGCACCCTGCCGCTGACCACGCTGCACTTTGACGACACGCCGCCGGCCAGCGCCGAAGTGGCGTCCGTGGCCGGTGACAACATCATCACTGCCCCGGAAAAGGCCGCAGGTGTGGCCATCAGTGGCACAGCCGAGGCCAACGGTTCGGTGGAACTCAAGCTGGGCACGCTGACCCGCCTGGTGGCCGTGGACGCCAACGGCAACTGGAGCACCACGCTTCAAGCCGATGACCTGCCCACTGCCGATGGCTCCTACACGCTGAGTGCGACCGCCATTGATGCCGCCGGCAACCGCGCGCCGGAAGTGACCAGCAAGGTCATCATGAACACCACCGGCACCGCCGCCATCATCGGCACCATCAGCGAAGACGGCTACGTCAACGCCAAGGAAGCGGCTGCCCCGGTGAAGGTGATGGGTACGGCCGCGCCCAACAGCAAGGTTGCGCTGTGGCTGACCGACGAGAAAAACCCGCTGGCCGAGGTCCAGGCTGATGCCAACGGCAAGTGGGAAGCGGGCGTGCCGCTACCAGCAGGGCTTGCCGACGGCAAGCATGTGCTGTCGGTCACCACCACCAACGCCCAGGGCAACACCGCCACCAGCAAGGCCGAGTTCACGCTGGACAAGACACCGCCCGCACCGGCTGCCAACCTGAAGCTGGAAGGCAACGACACCACCATCACCAGCCTCGAAGCCAAGAACGGCGTGAGCCTGAGCGGCACGGGCGAAGCCGGCACCAAGGTAACGGTCTCCGTCGCCGGCGGCAAGACGCAGACCGCCACGGTGGGCGCCAACGGCGGCTGGAAGGTGGAATTCAAGGAAGGCGATCTGCCCATGCCCGGCCAGGGGAACAGCACCAACACGGCCTTCAACGTGGTGCTGCAGGACAAGGCCGGCAACGACAGCGCCGTTGCCACCCAGAACGTGACGCTGCAGGGGCCGCTGCTTCCGCTGGGCAAGCCCATCATCAGCACGATTGCCGGCGATGACATCATCAACGCTGCCGAGGCTCAGGGGGCCGTGTCGGTGTCCGGCATTGCCGACGCGGGCTCGATCGTCCATGTCAAGCTGGGTACTTCCGGGACGACCGCCCAGGTCGGCGAAGACGGCCGCTGGACTGCCCAGCTGACGAACCTGGCCCGCGTGCCCGACGGCAGCTACGACGTGACGGCAGTCGCCACGCAGCCAGGGCGCGCAAACTCGGTCGCCGCCACACACAAGATCACCCTCGACAAGACCGCCCCGGGGCAGCCCACCAACATCAAGACCAACGGTGGCGACACCACCATCAGCGCTGAAGAGGCCAAGACCGGCAAGATCACCTTCACGGGCGATACGCCGACCGGCGCCCAGAATGCCGATACGGTGACCGTGACCTGGAACGGTGTGTCGAAACCGGGCACCGTCACCAACGGCAAATGGAGCGTGGACTTCGATTCGGTGCCTCCGGTACCGGCCGGCCAGGCCAGCGTCACGGCCAATGTGACCGTGCAGGCCCATGACAAGGCGGGCAACAACAGCACCACCGCCACGCAGGCCATCACGGTGCAGAACAGCGCCTTGCCATCTTCTGCTCCGAAATTCGACCCCGTCGCCCAGGACGACATCGTCAATAAGGCCGAGGCGGGTAGCGTGAACATCTCGGGTACGGCGGCGCCCAACGCCACGCTCCAAGTGGTCATCGGCACTCGGCCCGCTCAGACCGTGACGGCCGATGGCGAGGGCAAGTGGATCATTGAGGGCCTCGACATGAGTGGGTTGCCCGACGGCAAGTACATCATGTCGGCAACCGCCACTGCTCCGGGGGGCACGACGTCAGCTCCGGCCAACCACGAGTTCTCGGTCGACAAGACACCGCCCAAGCCCCACTTCTCCGGTTTCGCAAAAACCCAGACCTTCACGGCAGAAGCAGCGAAGAACGGCTTGACCTTCCTTGGCTCGTCGGGGGAGGCTAACACCACGCTGTCGGCCACCTGGAACGGCAAGCCCGTCCCCATCAGCCACACGGTGGGCTCTTACTGGAAGGTCACGGTCCCTGCCGCCGACATTCCCCCCGCGCCCGCCAATGGCACAGCCAAAACCGCACTGGTCGTGACTGTCACCGACAAGGCCGGCAACGCCACTGAGATCTCGCAGGACGTGACGATCCAGGGCGCACCGGCCGTCACCCGCCAGACCACCGTGAACGGCAAGATCGCAACTGACGACGTGATCAACGCCGTGGAAGCCAATGGCGTGGAAGTGTCGGGCACGGCGGAGCCCAACTCCAACATCCGCGTGCAGGTGCCGGGCACGAAGGTTGCAACCTCCGTCCGGTCCGGTGCCGATGGCCTCTGGAAAGCGAGCCTGAACTTCACAGGTCTGCAGGATGGCCAACATACCATCGAGGCAACCGCCTCCCAGCCTGGCAGCACCTCGACATCCGTGGGCACCCACACGGTCACGCTGGCCAAGACCCCACCGGCCAAACCCACCAACCTGCAGTTCGACGGCCACGCCAGCAAGGTCATCACAGCGGCAGAAGCCGCCGATGGCGTCATCACCGTCACGGGCGATGCGGCACCCGGATCGACGGTTCAGGTCACGCTGGGCACAGCCACCGCCCCGGCAGCCGTCGACGCCGCCGGGCACTTCTCGGCCACGCTGCCAGTACCGGCCATCACCCCGGGTGGCAAGCAGCCCTATTCGGTCACCGTGACGGTGGCCGATGCCGCCGGCAATAAGCCGCAAAGCTGGGCCGAAGAGATCCAGGTACAGGGCCCCGCCCTGAAGCCGGCAACGCCGGT
>ERZ772977.410-NODE-410-length-30016-cov-12.912319_pt1 | contig 30016 bp, 34 predicted proteins | sample MGYA00511131_ERZ772977 | MGnify/ENA primary metagenome ERZ772977 (study PRJEB29015, sample SAMEA2737935) | human oral metagenome | biome: human oral; feature: human-associated habitat; material: dental | place: China | collected 2151 ...
GATCTCTTCTTGGTCTTGAGGAGACGGTACAGATAGCTTGGCGTATAGCCCCAGCGTTCTGCCGCTTCTGTAATGCTCCATCCCTTGGCATAGATAGCCCTCCCCAACGGATCATCGGTCACGGAGACGGGGTCTTTGGGTGGTCTCCTGGGACTTTCTGCAGCGGAACCATCGCTACGCGCTGTTCGTTTCATTCTGCTGAATCTCGGCCTGTTGCTGCTGATTCTGTCGATCAGGGCCTTTGGATCGTCTGACATGGCTTGTGTCCAACACATCATCTGTTTTGACGATAGTGTATTTGCTCGCCTTAATCACGCCAACGCATTCCAAAGGAAGTGTTAATGTTGCGCAAGTCTACCATATAGATACTGACATTTCTTTGTTTCTGACATTGTCATCGTTGACGAAAACGATCAACAGCGGTAGCATGTCACACATGGTCAACCATGAACTACGGAGAAGGAACATGGAAGAGCACGGGCAAGAAAGTGGCGCGATTGAGTCTGGTATGACGTTGCGCAGTGCTGCCAAACAGAAGAAGGTTGTCCGGGGGGATGTCTTTCTTCTGACCCCTGATCAGCTCAGGATCGACCCCGAGAACGTTCGGGATGGGTACGATTCAGAGCGTGCCCGCAACCATATCGAGAGCCTGAAAGCTTCGATGCGGGCAGGGCGGCATATCCCTGCCCTGGAAGTCAGGGCTCGTGCAGATGAGGATGGTCGCTACACGATCGTCGACGGTGCGCACAGGAAGCTCGCTGCCGATGAGCTTCAAAGGGAGGGCATGACGATCCGGCTTCGCTGCTCGGCGTTTGGCGGCAATGAAGTCGACCGGATCACGTACATGATGTGCTCGTCCCAAGGGTTGCCCCTGGACCCGATTGAGATGGCCCGCGGTTGCCTGAAGTTGCAGAACTGGGGAAAGAAGGTTGACGAGATCGCGGAGTCGATGTCCAAGTCATCGACCTGGGTTCACAATCAGCTGCTGCTTGCTGAGGCCGAGCCTGAAGTGCAGCAGATGGTCCGGGACAACCTTGTATCAGCGTCGATTGCGATCGAGATGATGCGAACGCATTCCAAGGATCATGTGAAGATCCTGAACAAGCTTGCGGACGAGGTCAGGCACGGAAAACGCAAAAAGGTGACAAAGACCAGCGTCCATGGCCCCCGCGTTCCGCCCAAAACCGTCAATGTGCTTCTGGATTCCCTGCGCAATGCCTATGAAGGCTTGGGGGAAGACGTCATGCAGCAGATGGAGATCCTGGAGGGCAAGCTCAAATCGGAGGAGTTGTCTGAGGAGGATCTGCGGGAAACTACGCTCTCTGTCAATGCTGCCACTCTGATGCAGATCATCAAGGGGTCAGATGCAATCCGTGAATTTGAGGAGCGGTGCGCGGCACGTGAGGCCCGCCGCATTGAAAGGGCCAAGAGGGCTGCCGAGAAGAGCGAAGAGAGCGAGTCGCTCCATCCGGAAACCAGCGACCATCAGAAGGAACTCTTCGAGACGGATGATGATCATGATCTTCCGGGTGAGGAAGGCGCTTCTGTCGAGCAAGTGGTGCTGCCGCCTGGTCATGCAGGCTCCATGCCGCTTGCAGCAGAGTCACACCCGCATGATGCCGTCTTCGCTTACTGATTCGGGCCACGGAGGAGAGTGAGGCCACCTCGGTATGCAGGCTCAATCAGTGGTGGACATGCATTCTGACGCAAGCGTGAGTTGCAATGCGGCGCCGATCGATGTGGAAGAAGATCCCCTGGTCGGCGAGCCGAGTGCCGTGGATGAAACGCTGAAGGATGTCTCGGACCGAGATCTTGCAAGCAAATGCTCTGCCATCAAGCTGGCGGCAAGGGTCGTGGAAGCAATGCCGCATGACGTTAGGCTTGATGGATCCAAGGATGCAGAGAACAGCCTGATCAGGGCTCTGGATGGAGTCCTGAAAAGGGTGAGCGAGATCCGGTCCATGACGTTGTCCGTGATAAACCCGCCCGAAAAGAGTGCGGACTATCCTCACGTCTTCAATGCAGCAACCGGTGTAGCTCTCGACCTTCTTGCTCATGAACAACGGTTGAGACGGATCCACGGCGACGGCGCAGATGCGCCCTCGCTTGATGTCTTTTCTGTTCTCATGGATCGCTGTGCGAAACTTGTGCCGGAGAGGCTCGACCGTCGTGACAGTGAATCGCTTGACGTCATGTTGGCAAGACGCCTGGCAATACTGCAGATCGCGCCACGAATGCTTGAGCTGACCACCATCTTCGATTACTTCCAGGCTGATCAGGTCGCCATGCAAAGGACGCTTTGGAAGGAAGTGAAGGATAAGTCTGAAGAAGCCTGGGCGCAGATCGCTGGCGATTCTCATGCTCAGGACGGAAGGTTGCTTCTGAAGACTTATAGAGTCGTTGCGGACGTGATGTGTGCTGTCTACAGAAAAACGGTGTGCCGTGACGCCGAGACGCTTGCTCGTATGGTGGACGGGGATAGATCCCTTTTGATCAGTCGCTATGAGCAGGATGGCGGGATGAGATATGACCACGTCATCGATGCGTTTCGTGAGACGTTGGAAACGTTCATGACCGTCTATGGAAGTATGATCCATGATGATGATAAAGGAGCCCAGGGCTGATGGATGTATCGCCTGCTGTACAGGATGGAAAGGGCGCATTCATTTTTGATTGCGAGACCTTCAGATTGGAGACGTCCTCCTGTGAAAGAAACGCGGAAAGCCTGGTGTGCCAGGCAAGAGCTTTTTATCCGGAATTGGCCCATTGGGCCGATGGGTCGATTCTCGCAGCTGTGAGAAGCTTTTCTTTGGCCATTCATCAGTCCATGCTTCATGAAAGGGTTCTTCAGCATCGGGATGTCGTGTTTCTGAACTACTGCTACTGTCGGCAAACGAGAGGGCTTTGGCCCGATGCGTCCGTTCTCGAAGCAGCGCCGATGTGGAACTGAAAGCATGAGCTATGTCGACTGGTTGAGCGCAATGAAGGCGTTGATACAGGGAAAGCTCAATTTGCTTCATGAGCAAGGTATTAAGTTTGTTGAAAACGGCGCGATTCTGAACTCAGAGATGGCCATGGCCAGGCTTTATCCGTCCTTGATCGTTCTGGCCGATGACATGGCCTATCAGCTTGGCATGGACGGGTTCGACATTCAGTACACGGTCAGAGATGACGGCATACAGATCAATGTTGAAAAGCAGCCGACCGCAATGTGGACGGCGCCATTCATTCATTACGTGACAGAGCAGAGCATCCTGCAGTACGGACATGACCTGTCTGTGATCCGCGCCATGGCGATGGAAAGACTTGCCGCGTACTCGGGAAACGAGCCTTTGGATGTGGAAGACGGGCGGCATCCGGACTGACCATAGGGGGCTTCATGATGGATTTCGGAAACTCCGGTCGGGATGTGCGCGACTTTATCGATGGTCGTCACGATTCATACGAGAGTTCCCGAAATTAAAGAACAATGTCAACATCCTTGATAACTGGCTGTGGTAGAAACTATCTGAGCAGGCGTTGCGAAACGGATGTTCACGCCAGATAGGAGGTCCTTGTGGAACGAACGGCTAACCCAGGGCACGAAGCCAGCGTTGGAGAGAAGTTACAAACAGCTGTTGCCAGCGTTTAAGTCTCTCGAAAAGCGTAAAATCGAATGCCAATGATGCGTTCCGACTCTCCCAAGAATTGTCGGAAGTGTCATGAAGACGTACTTGTTGGATGCGATGGATTCAGCGTTTCTGCAACATTGCTTCCGAATCAACCAGGACGGTCGTTGTGAAAAAAACACTGTCAGAGCATCTGATGAAATTCCCGCCAGCGTCGCTTCTTGAAATCGAGTATGGACCCGAGGAGCGCAGGCTCGTCATTGTGAGACTGGACGGCGTGAGTTATCAGGACCGTGAGTTCTCTGCTTCGTCACAGCCAAAGATGATCCATGAGTCCCTGAACCCAAGGAGTCTGGGGCACTTCCTCAAGTGGGTAAGGGAACAAGAACTCCAGGATATGATGAAGCAGGCCATTCAATACCTTCGTGAAAACGGCCATGACAAAATTATCGATGACCCGCTATTGCTGCCGAAGGTGATCTGGACGGCTTCTCAGCTCCAGAAAACGTCCGATCCAGGTGAGTGCATGAAGGATGCCGTGCAATCCGTATTGATGGATGATGAAAAGCTGGCAGAGTATGACAGGATGGCAGACCGCTACTGGGAAATGTACCGAAGGGATAACGAGCGCACGGTCGTACATGAAGGGGCCGAGAAACCCGAGGTTTCATACCCGATGGATGATCATGTCAACGAAGTGACGATGTGATGGGCCATTGATCCTCCTGTCTTGGGGATTTACTCGTCAGGAGGTTCAAAATCGAAGGCGTGAACTTTGACGGGCTTTTTCCGGATGGTGTAGTTTTCAACACCTGTCATCCCACGGTGGGGGTTGTTCTGGCTTTCCGGGTCGACCGTCACACCGTTCGGGTTGATATGCTGGTCAATCTTCCTTGCCCAGTACCTGATGGACTTGCCAACCGATCTGACATTGTTGGCGCAAACAATGTAGCTTCGTCCGGATTCGGGGCGTATGGACAGGTCTCTGGTGTATATCTGCTCCTTGTATGCATTGTCATAATCCGGCTGGATGTCGGAAAATTGCGCAGCAGATTCGATACTCTGCCCGCTGAACAGACTGCTGTACTCGGTGTATTCCCCATAGTCATCGGATGCCGTCATGATCGATATGTCGCTCACGTCCTGGCCGAAGATCTGGATCGGGTCTTTCAGCTGAATCATCCATCCGTTCTGCTCTGAGACCGGTCCGTTCTGAAATCGTGTCTGAACGCTGATGGTTCCGCCCAGCGTGGATACCCACTTTTTCATGTCATCGATGCTTGCATTGCGCGTGCAGGTCAGGGAGCGTTTCAGCTCGCGTTCCGCCTGTTCGTGGGTGATGGGATGAGCGCATGCGCCGAGCAAGGCTGTTACGGCAATCATGAGGGCACTGGTTTTCATAAGGGAACAAGCTGGATATTCATGACATATGCAAGTATTATAACAAATTCGGACCATGATTAACGTGTACTGGCTGTCCGTGCCAGACATTCCGGGCATCGAGGTATCAGATGGGGGCTGAAAGAAAGAGTTTCTCTGATGCAAGTTACCGACGTCTCGTCATGCATGTACTCATAGGGCATCGCCGTCATCTGTCATTGATGCTCATGGCGTGCATCGTCGCGGTGACGTGCTCTTGCCTCAGTTATCAACTCATGGTGTCGATGTCTGAAGTACAGGTCCCGGAAGATTGCGAAATGACGCACATGATCGGCGCGCTTTATGAATGCAAGGAGCGTCTGATGATCTTCGTTGGATCCGTGCTGTCCATCAGTCTGATCTTTGGCATGGCCGCATCAATGGCGTTTGCTTACAAGGTGCTTCGGCAGGCAGCCGTGGCGCCAATTCCTGATCGAGTCTTCGAGTGCATTGCTGACGACGCGAAGGTCGATTGCCTTTGGAAGAACGCCTTGGCAGATGCCTTGCAGGATCATGATCTTTGCCTGGATGATCTGCGACAGATGCGAGCCATGCAGGTTCAAGGTGACGGGAAACGAGACCGGGAGGATCTGGTTCGACAGTTGCGACAACAGTCCTCCAAAGGGGACAGGGAGTGGAAAGACATGCCTCATGATCGAGGCACAGTCTACGTGGACATGTCCTCCAGGAAGTCTGTAAGTACAGCGAAGTTCACGATGCCTGTTGGGATTGAGATCAGGAAACGGATACTGCGGGGTGAAGAGGTGATGTCCAATCCCCTGGGCGGGACTGGTGGCCGCTATCGTTCCGTATCGACAAGCTCCTATCAGAACAAGGCCCTGGTCCTTGACACAAGACAGAACATGGAAAAGCGTCACCAGGAGATCGTCAGTCGTCGAAAGGAACGTCTGAAAACCAGATAAGGCTCTTCTGCTGTCATCCACGCTCATTATTCAATGGCAAATTGACAACGGTCTTTTGGGGTTGCATAATGGCCATGCAGCGGCCTTGTTAATCTCCGTCATCCGAAAGGGAATGCGCCCTGTCCTTTCGGAAAAGTGGTGGCGTTATCACGCTATCCATGTTCCTTGCAAGGCTGCTGCTCTATCTCACATGTCCTGCATCCGCCTTGGATGCGCTGGAAAGCCCGGCCAGGCGAAAGTCTTCCGCACACTGATCACGACAAGTGATTGCGCCAGGTAGGCCACCTGAACGGCGCCGGATGCCGGTGTGCGATCAACATCGATATCACCCGCATCAGGCCCGCGACCGAACGACATTGAGACCCCGATTCATGGGGCGACTCGACGGGAGACCAGCATCACCAGGTTCAGCCTGATCTGAAGGGGAGCAGACAGGATCACGGTAGCAGCCTCAGCTGCAGCAGGTGATCGAGCGTCTTGCGTGGGTAGACGGACTGCAAACATCAGCCATCTTGAGAGACACCGTTTACAACAGGCTGGGAACGGATTCAAGGATGTTCAGAGCCTCTGTTGGGTGGACCAGTGTGCCCGGGATGCCAGGTAGCGTGGGCTGGGCGGCAGAGTCAACGGGCCGTAGGCGGGTGTGATGGCGCGTTTCGTATCGATCAGGATCGACGCTCGTGGCCGTATCGGCGAAGATCGCGCCACTGTTGAGGGTCTGGAAGGCGCCGGGCATGGAACGGTTCAGCAGGGCTGAGAGCAGGACGGGGGAGTGACTGTTCAGGATCAGCTGTTTCAGCGGCAGGGGCGTCTGGCTGCCCTGGCATGAGGCTGGGTCAGTGACCATGGACTGAAGATGCTGGGTGAGCGGCCTGATGCTGCAGGGGTGGATCCCGTTCTCGGGCTCCTCGATGCAGACCAGGCCTCGATGCCGTGGGTCGTGCAGCAGGGAGAGCAGGGCCGTCATGCGCAGGATGCTGTCGGAGATGGTCCGAGAACTGCAGGGGATCTTGTCTCTTGACGTCAGTTCCAGATGATGGGCGCGGCTCGCATCGTCCAGCTCGACATCCAGGCCCCCTGTGCCGGGGATCAGGTTGTTGAGCACTGCCGCAATGTCGGAAAGGACGCCCTTGGGCTGCATGTCTGTGCGGGTCTCGGCCTTCAGGCGGGTCAGAACCGCTGCCAGGTTGGCGCCGTCATCATTCAGTGTGTCGTTGGCTGTTGCAGGGGATGCCTCGCGCAACAGGGCAGGAGCCAGCTGCAGAAGGCGCCAGGATCGCATTTCTTCACGTAGCGCGAAAAGGTGGGGAAATTGCTCAGCACTCGTGATGCTGTAGAGTATCGTGGCCGTAGCGGCGCTGGCAGGTCGACTTCTTCCCCCCTTTCCATCCTGATGAATGTTGAATTCAAGTCCGTTCTCGGAAGGGGTTGTTGTAAGCCATGGTTTCTGCCGACTGTACTTCAGGTAAGTCCGGCGGAAGTCTCTTGAGGGCTGTTGTGCCTCGGCCCAGTTGTCATCCTTGCGCATGATGGGGAGAGCCGCTTCATGGGCAATCTGGATGCGCTCGAAGCCTGGCCGGATCTCGCGTCTTTCCAGAGTGACTTCGTAGCGGAGTCGGGTATGGGTGAGCTTCGCTTGACTGCCCCAAGGATTCCTGACAACCGGATCGACCAGGACCTCGGCGGCCAGTCTGATCTGGCGTGCCTGCCCGGAGGGGGTCTGGCGAAACAGTTCCAACGGTTCGCCGCGAATCGGCTTGACAGCTTCCATCACGTCCCGGGTCGCCAGCTTCGAGAGCAGCTGGATCACGTCAAACAGGTTGCTCTTGCCTGATGCGTTGTCGCCCAGGATGGCGGTCAATGGCATGAACTCAACGCCAAGATTCTCGAATGTCTTGAAACCGTCGACTTCCAGTCTTGTCAGCATGGCATGCTCCAGATGCGTGCGTTATGGCGAGCACGAAAGCTCTCATCGATAAGTGATGATCATCATGGCTGAGAGAATCAGCTCTCCTCCTGGTCCATGCTTTGTGCATTCATCCTGAGCGAGCGCCGGACACCCTCACTGATGTTGCCATTCCCAAGAGATTGGGCGACAAGAATGCTTTCAGAGTCCATGAGCACGGTCATGCGTCTTCCCTGATGGACAGTGGACGGTCTTCCCGCCTTGCCCAAGGCGGCAGCCACTGATCGTCCATCAAGGACGTGGACGCATCCTGCGTTGACCATGGCGTACTGGCCCGTTTCCTGAAACCGGATCAGTGCGCCAGTACGGTCGCCGTGCTTCACGACACCAAGGGCGGTGGTATTGGCTGGGATCGAGCTTGTGTATAGTCGCCACTTTCCGTTCGGATCGACGGTCATCGATTTTCGAGTTTGCTTTGTCATTTTCACTACGTGGTCAGTCGCAGTTGCGGTGGATGGCTGGAAACAGATCGAGACGAGCTGCCTCCTGGCACAACAGACAGCGGGGTCAGATTGAAGGTCAGAGCATGGATCTCATCAACGCTGACGCACAGATCCCGTGCAATCTGGCTGCGACCGATGTTCTGGGCCTGCAGATGCGCCATGACCTTGGACAGTAGCTGCGAGGTTTCTCGCGCCATGGGCTCCGGCTCGGTGGAGCGGTAGCCGTTTCTGGAGATGGAGACGCAGAGGTCTCGGTAGGTCCACTCCGAGACCTGGCCTAGGTCGCTGTAACGCCGGGCCAGCGCCGCTAGTGGCACACCCCAGTAGCGCTTGATCTTGATCAGCTGCAGAAGCGTAAAGGCTGAAGGCCTGCGTGCGATGACGGCATCCTTGGGCATCAGAAACGCTTCAGCAAAGGCGTTGGCCTTTTGCTCGATTTCATGATGTCTGCTTCCTCCCATTTCATTCCGGTGCAGCATGCTGTACGTGTCACGGACCAGGTGGCCCAGTTCGTGCGCTGCGTCGAAACGGATGCGCTCGGCAGACTTCATCGTGTTGAGAAATACGAAGGGCGTGCCCTCGTACCAGCTGCAAAAGGCATCCACATCCCGGGACTCCTCCGCCAGGGAGAAAACGCGGATTCCCTTGGATTCCAGGAGGTGAATCATGTTGCGAATGGGGGCGTGGCCCAGCCCCCACTGCATACGAAGTGTCAGGGCGGCATCTTCTGGCGAGAGGTCGCTGAGGTCCGGCAGGTTGGCCAGCGGGAGCTTGAAGCGTGCGTCCATCCATTCGTTGAGTCGGAATGCGATGGCGCCGGCACCGAGCGCGCAGGCCCGCGTGGCGGCGCTCATCTTCGACAGCGCCCGAAAGCTGGCGGCATGCTCGCTGATGACCGGCATGTCCTCTTCCAGGAAGAAGAATGACCGGGGAAAGTTCAGCAGCAGCGCGATGCGCGACAGCATGGCGTCATCCGGCGCAGACGTACCCGCTTCGTAGCTCTGGAGTGTCTGGATGCTCACGCCTAGCGCTTCAGCCAGGCGCGCTTTCTTGTAGCAGCGCCGGGTGCGCGCAAAAGCGATTTGCCGAGAATTGATCTCGGACATGATGGAGGCCCCTATCCCAGCTCCATGGAGTTGTCCTCCTCAAGGTACTTTAGTTCATCGCGTTGCTCGATGAACATCTTCTCCAAAGTCTTTCGGTTCAACGTGATACCCTCAGAATTGGCTTCGCTTTCCATTTTATCGGCAAACAGCCGGATCTGATCATCAGTCATGTTGGAGCTGATCTCGGAAAGCGTATCACGGGCCCATTCATACGTGTGCTCAGCGCTATAGGGTACGTACTTCCCGACTTTGTACCTTGCTGAGACGAAGCAGTAATAACGAACGTCGTCCTCTTCACGAAACTTACCTTCAAGCTTCTCTTCGATAAAATGTCGGGCTTGTTCAAGCGTGTCAAACTCCCCATGGGCGTATACGGAGTAATCTCTGTCTACTCCACACCACCCATGCAAAATGATGTCGTCTCGGGTATTTCCGAACTCGGGTTTCGTTCTGATATCAAACCAGTGTCCGTCTGTGGCGTTGTGATCACTTTGGGGGCCGATATACTCGGTCTCGGTAACGTAGAACTTTTCGGACATGATCGCGCTCCTGTTTGTTTCAGCGAAAGTATTTTGCCATAACAAACTCTTTTCATCAAGGGAAAGCGTGATGTGTTGAAACAGAAGCGATGGTTCGTGCAGAGTTAGACGTCACTCGATATAATTCATGAAACCCTGAAGGAGATGGAGATGGATGAACGCATTCGGGAGCGCCTGAAAGCAGCAGCAAATTCCCTCAAGGAACGCATTGCAAAAGAAAGCAAGTGTCCTGATGAGGTGAAGGCCGAGGCTATTGCCGCATGTGATGTTGTACTTGAAGATCTTTTGGGTAGACGGAATCTTCCGGTCAACCCGTACTATGCCGCATATGAATCGACGCCGGAGGTTGTGTTCAGTGAACACTTCGAGGAACGCTTCTTCGACCTTTGTCCGATTGGCGTGAAGTACAACGAAGAACAAAGGAAGATTCGTGAAGAGGAAGAAAGGTTGCGTGAGGAAGAAGAGTCGAATGACATGAGCGGGCCGTCAATGTAAGAGAACGACATGATTGCTTGACATGCAGAATCATCAATTCGAGCGCGCGCCGAAAAGTCAATGGACACACTGCTTCTTTACCACACAAGCCCAGAACCGATCACCAGGATTCACGAGCATGGGGCATTCGGTGATTTCCTGTGCTTTGCAGTTCGCCCTTACTACACGACATGCGCATCTGACCCACGGGTCTATAGTCTGGAAATTCCTAAGGCTCAGATAATCGAAGCACGTGGATTCTTCTTCCATGAGGACGCGGACAAGCTGGCCCCTCTTGTCCACCAGATTGTACGCATGGTCGGATGTGATGAAGATATTGCCGAAGATCTTCTGTCCGGGGTCAAGTCGCTTTCAGATATAGACAGTGTCGAATTTGATGCTGACCTGGATTTTCATATTCAGCGTCTCCAAGGAAACGCAGCAAAAACGCTAGGCTATCGAGCAGCATTGACCTTCGATGAGCAAGGGTCGATGTACTTGATATCCATGCTTGGCCACGAGGATGAGTTGCGTGACGTGACTGAAGAATGGAAGCAAGCCCAAGAGACGTCTCAAGAAATTGAGGAGTGCCACCCCTTCTCATAGATTTTCCGCGCTTTCGATCCTGCCCATGCCCTTCCTTCGGGTACCAGACCGGACGGGAGGGGGAGCCGGCCAGGATGGCCGGGGGAACCCTGGTGGGTTCCCCCAGGGGGTCGACGGGGAGCCCGAAGGGCTGACAGGGGGACGGCACGTCCCCGCCCCGTGGTGTGGAATCGCCCGTCAGGGCGCTGGATTGTCCGGAAGAGGGGAAGATTCATCCCGCGCGGTCTGACTGACGCCACGTCGCGGCAGAGCCCTCTGGCCTGGCCGGGTCAAGGGCGGCGCAGCCGGGCGAAGCCTTCACCCTTGAGCGGGCCAGGCCAGAGGGCACGATAGCGACATGAGGGGCGTCAGGCGGACCGTGCGGGAGGTGTCGCAGCTGGGACAGCTGCTTTTTCGTCAGGAACCGCTGCCAACAGCAGCGCTGGATGCTGTCCGACAGGGCAGGGCAAGCGAAGCGCGCAGCCCCGCCGCAGGCGGGGCGGAGGCGTCAGGGATTGAAGCCCGAATGGGGCGAGACCGGGAACCGGGCTCGATTCACGAAAGCCCGGTCCTGGCCCTGGCCAGGAGACGCCATGCTTTCAGGACGCAGCCCATTTCGGCACGATGACACCACACAGGCCCAGCACATGTTCGCCTGAACACGTGGCATGCCAGCCAGTACCTGCCGCTCATGCAGCATGATTTTCGCTGTCTTGTTGTTCACCGGCACGTCGCGCCGATCTGCGACGGCCAGGACTTGATTGCCTGGCCTTTTGTGCCATGTCACGTACTTTGCTGGCCATCGCTGGCGGCAACCAGATTTCCAGCTTCACCCAACCATTGGGGATCTCTTCAACAGCCGTCAGAACCTGCTTCACGGCCAAGCTGACACGTTGTCGTGTCAGCTCATATTTTCGGGCCACATCGGACTGTGAGTGGCCCTCCACCAGGACCAGCCGGGCCATCTCGATGGTGTCCTCCGTCAGGCGCCAGAAGTGGGGCCTGGAAGCTTCAAACTCTTGCGCTGTCATCTTGGGTTCCACCATTTTCCCCATGCATCGTAGTGCGTGAGCGCTGCCCCGGCAACGCCGGGGCAGCGCGTTTCTGTTATGCCTTCAAGGCTTTCATCTGCTCAGCCAGAACCCACAGGGCTCGGTTCAGCTTCACATTCTGGTCAATCCCGGTAACGGCGCGGGTGCGGGTAGTGCGTCCCTTCCGGGTACGGGCGAGAATGCCGCCCTTGATCAGATTTTCCTGAACTCGTGCCAACGTTGTCCAAAGATCGTCCTTCTTGTCCTCGTAGCGACGCGGCATCAGGATCTGCTCTTCGGTGATGGGAGCCGGGGTGCTATCGCTCGGATCATACTTGAGCGCCAGTGCAGCCTTGGCAAAGGCTTCCTGCTCGCGCGCGGAAAGCGTGATTGCTTCCATGCCTTCGCGCAGCTCGCTGGCCTTGTCAAGGCTCACCAGAATTTCGTGCGCACCTTCGATCACGTTATCGATCACGTTGCCCTTGTGCTGAACGCGCACCTCGCCGAAGGCATTGCCGCAAACCATGCCATTGGAGCAAACGAACCGGAACATGCCCGCAATCATCTGATAGGAGCTGGAACCGTCATGCGAGTTCAGCAGGATGATTTCGTTGGCCTCACGGCCATTGATCTGGTCCGCATGACGCAAGCGAATCATGTGCTTGGTGTGGTCGCGTTTTTCTTCAGAGCGGGTGCGGGTCTGGCACGCCATAAAGGGCTGGAACCCCTCATTGCGCAGAGCATTCAGCACGTCGATGGTGGGAATGTAGGCGTAGCGTTCCGAGCGGCTTTCGTGGGCGCTTGTGGCAAAGATCGAGGGCGCGACACGGGCAATCTCGTTGTTGCCCAGCGGACGATCCGAACGAACACCACTGATGATGCCGAAAGAGGACGTGAAACGCATGATGATATCTCCTGCAAAGGTTGGGAAGAACCGGGTACGGTTGCCGCCGCATGGTTCCCGGTATCGGCTGCCTCATTTGCCAACCGATGAAGAGATTATGCCTGTATCCGCCCCCAGTGTCAATAGCTGTCAATAGATTTTTTTCGTCAATTTTCAAGCGCAAAGCTGGGTCAATGGCGCTACCGGAAGCCGCAGCGCGGGCACTGCCCGCGACCGGGTGAGGATAGCGGCGTAGCGAACCGTTGACGCGGATTGAAGCGGCCAGACGCTCCCGTCATGGGGGCAGGAACGAAGGCCGAAGGCCGCCCGTCCTGCACCCTTGACGACAGAGGGCGACTCGCTCCCTTCCCGGAGGGAAGGGCGGGGGGAAGGGAGAAGGCAAGGCCCGAAGGGCCGCGCAGCGCCGCAGGCGCGTAGGCGTGAGGGATCGTTACCCGCAGGGCCGAGACCCGGCACGGGGTTCGGTGGAGCATGGCCTGGTCAAAGCGTAGCGTCGACCAGGCCATGTGGAGTAGACGCCCGGCCCGGCCTGTGGCCGGGACACGCCCAAGGTTGGGAAGCCTCACGGCCAGGGATGCAGAGGGGCATTCCAAGGTCGGTGTGGTGTCCCTTAAGCCGGGGCTTGGCTGAAAGAACTATTGTCGCTACAATCAGCAGCGCTACTTTCGTAACTCCTGCAAAGAGACGGAAGCACACGAAGCCCGGAGGGTTGCCGCCCTTCGGGCTTTTTTCATGCGGCGGTATGAATCACGGTGCGAAGGAAGCAGGGTCATCTACGGGAGTGTGCTGTTGGAGGCAGTCCGAGAGCTGAAAGGGAGTTCTATCCCAACCCCAAGGACTCATCTTCCTCCAGATTCTTCAGTACCTCACGCCGCTTCGTAAACATCTCAGTCAACGTGGGTAGGTGTAACGTGGCGCCAATCCGAGAGTTGGCAGCGAACTCGATTTCATCGATAAGCTGCATGATCTGATCATCAGTCGTATTGGCGCTGATACAGGGAAGCGCTTCGTAAGACCAGGAATACGTGTCCTCAGCGCTATAGGGCACGTACTTTTCAACCTTGTATCTTGCCGAGATGTTCTCGCGACGAATGACCTCGTCGTTGCGAAATTTTCCTTCGATTAGCTTGCCTTCGAGCTTTTCAGGCTCGTGCGAAACGACGTTCTTCTCTGTCGGGTCGTCCGGCAGCATGCGCTCGAACTCGGCTTGTTTCAGTTCTGCCTGCGCTGCGTCAAACTCGGCCGCGCGCTTGGCCTGGGCGATTTCCTTGTTCCAGGCCGGATCGGCATACGCCGGAGGCGTTGCCCACTCGGGCGCGTTGTCCTTCCAAGCCTTGATCGCCTTGTTGTCGTCCACACGCGCTAGGGTATCCAGGTCGTCGTACAGCTTGTTGTCCAGGTTCGGAGCCTTCATCGGATGATCCGGCCGAGCCTTCTCCCAATCGGTCTGTTTCAGTCGCTCGTTGACCGACTTTTCCAGGGCTTCCATGTAGCCCTCACGAAACTTGGCATCGCCCTTGTGCGAGTTCGGCAGCGACTTGACGAACTTCTTTTCACCGTTCGCATAGGTGCCGTAAATGCTCGTGGCGGCCATGGGTCGGAAAAACCGGCCGCCCGGTGCCTTGGGATCTTCCTGCAAGAGAGCGACGGACGGTTGGTCGGCGCGTTCTTCGTTGAAGAACGCCGCGCCGGCTTCCTTCGCGTCTGTGAAATCGCGATGATTGCTCGTGCGCGGGTTGTACAGTGAGTAGATTTCAGCCATGTTTGCGCCCCTTAACGCTCGATGCCCGCGTCAGCCTGCTTTGCAGGCTGCGCCTTGGTCTGTGCCGACTTCGCGGCCTTCTGCGCTGCTTGCTCGCGCGGCTCGAAAGCCTGCTTCGTCGCGGCTTCCATGTGCTTCAAGAACGCGGCCCGCTGGTTCGCGTTCTTAATGTTGCTGGCCGCGTATTCCTGCGCCTGGGCAAGCAACGCTTCGGGCTTCGGCGCTTGGTCGCGCTGCTGGCCCTGCGCGTGATCGGCAATCGCTTGCGAGTTACCTCTCATTGCCGGGAGGTGCCGTGATGAAGAACTGCTTTTGAAATTATGGCATGGATTTCCCATCGTCTCTACCAATTGCGTAGTGCAATCATGCCCATTCCAAATGTTGCCCGACGGGGTGAAAAATACAGTTGCTACTAGCTAAAAGGGCTGAACAGGCAATAGCGGATTATTTTCATCCCACGCTACATCATAATCAGCAAATATGGCTGCCAATGCTTCCATAAAAGGAATATTCAGTTGAAATGGTCTGCCATTCCATTCTTCAAACGCTTGCGGCATATGCGTCCGCACTAAATCCAGCCCCTTTTTTGCCAAGACAACTTCTCCCCGATACCACGCATCATTCTTTTCACTCAAAGGGTTTTGTCTTGCCAAACTTTGGCAAAAGGTCTGAATATCTTTTTTTGACGAAAACCAAACAGGCTCAAGAACCGCCAGTTCACATACCAATAGACGGTATATGAATTCAACCGCAAACTGCCAGTCGCTGCGTTCTTGCCCGTGCGATGCGAAATGTATCGGGAAATAGCCGTCTAATACCAGATATTCAAATTCGCACTGGATATTTTCTGCTGTTTTTATATTCATTGGAAATATTCTTGGTTGGCTGGAAATTTAATTTAGCCGTGTAGGTCGGGCATTTATGCCCGAACTTTGCAGATGGGATTTGTCGGGCATCAATGCCCGACCTATGGCGGCTGTCCTTAAAGGCAGCCTGAAAACGGCAAACGGCGTTTCAGGCTGCCTGCGGCATTCACTCTGCCGCCAGCTCTTTAATTGGGGCTGTACTAGATAAGCAGTCATGTTAGACTGCAAAAATGAAATAACCCATTGTAAACTAAAAAAGAGTATTCAAAAGAAATTGCTTCAATTTTTTGTACTCGAAGTTACCGCCCGTTCAGCCGCCGATTTATTGGGCATCCACCCTAATTCGGCAGTGCTGCTTTACCGCAAGATTCGCGAAGTCATCAGCCATCATCTTTCATTGGAAGCCGATACGGTTTTTGACGGCTCAGTTGAGTTGAACGAGAGTTATTTTGGCGGACACCGCAAAGGCAAACGCGGACGTGGAGCGGCAGGCAAAGTGGCGGTTTGCTGGAAGAAGATGCTCATGGAAAATCCCCTAAATGTCTTAATGGGAATTTAAGGGATTTTGGGGAATTTTGCAAAGGTCTCAAACTGCTAAGGCACTTATCTCAAGGAAGTTGGAGGTACTTAGTATAGTAGAAGCTATTTTCCCTGGACACTATTCCATTACTCAATAATTAAGTGGTAGAGTTACAGCCAAATTTCTCTTGAAACCTATTGATTTGATACTAAAAATTGGAGTACTATGAGCACTCTCTCTAGAGTATCATTAATTCTCATTTGACATATAGGAACAAAACAGCGGAATTTGTAGAAGAATAGGGAAAAGGAAAATAATTTATATTATGTTAAATTAATAATAGTGATATTTAATCCTAACTTGCAACTCTAATTTGTATTTTTTAATTTTTTATTTCTAGTCTCTACCAAAGAATATATTTGTCGCTTTCTTATAATTCAAAAAAGCCGTTTGAACTTCATTCTTCAAACGGCTTTTAATCTATACGTTAGACTATTTTCGCTTTTCCATTGCCATGCGCGACATTTTCAATACAGTTTTACGCGACAGAAACGGTATTACCCAATCTGATGCAAATTTCAATTTGGCGTCGTTAAATGCAACTAACTCACCACGCTGCATTGCCTGATAACCGTATTCGGCAACGGATTGGGCGGATTTGGCATTTTTCCACGCATCAACATCCTGTAAATCACCTGCCTGTACAAATCCCGTGGCAACGGCTCCGGGGCAAAGCCAGCACCCTGATGACGAACAGGCGCGCACCCAGTTAGGCAGCCAACACCGCTTTGACCAATATATTTGGCTATGGGTAACCGAGGGCGAATGTCGGCATCTTTTGGATTTTGAACAGATAGTGCAAAAGACAGGAGAATGGCTGCTGATACGTCCCAATCAGGTACACCATTTTTTATCTATGCAGGGCTGGGATGGCTGGGGATTGTCCTTTCCTGCCGAACTTCTGCCTGCGCATCTGACCCAAGAATGGCAAAACCTTCCCTATCGCCAAGTGGTCGATGCATCACACGCAGAATTGCTGCTGCCTGCCTTGATGCAACTCAAACGTTGCCGCTATGCCGACTGGCAAAACATCAATGCCTAACCTTTGATTCAAGCGCAATTACAGGCTTTTCTCACGCTGTTGATTACGCTCTACGCGCAAAACATGCAGCCTGAAGATAAACAAAACCTGCGTTGGCAACAATTCAACCGATTATTAGAACAGCATTTTTCTACGCAACACCAAGTCGGGTTTTATGCAGCGCAACTGGCGTGCAGCGAAAAAACGCTGGGGACGCTCTGCCTTGCCCAAAGCGGACTGTCTACCAAAACCGTCATCACTGACCGCCTGCTGCTGGAAGCCAAACATTTATTGATTCATACATCGCGAACAAAGTGCAGGCTGCTTTGGTAATGCGCAGTTTATCAATCCAGCTTCACGATTTCTCCGTCTTTCGGAACGTTCACGCGGCTTTCAATGCCTTAACCGCGTATAAATTTACGCGTATCGGCGCGGCTGACGGCGGTATAATTCACGGTATCCATGTGTACGGTGATGATTTTGGCTTACTGTAAAGCCAAATTTAAAATCAATCCCTTTGCCTGTGCTGCACTTGCGGCACAAGCCTTTTCAATCAGCTCTCTGATCCTGTGATACGCAGGATCTTTATGGGTCCTTTCGTGCCAAATCAGTGTTTTGGTAAAGCCTTGAATTTTAAGAGGCGGCTCAAAGCGCTTGAGATTGGACAAGTTAGCAATCAACCACTCAACTTTCAGCAGGTGCTAACTTTGTTTTTGCTACGTTTGGTTTTCATGTAACTTGCAAAGTAGAAGAATTTGATATCAGCGAAGATGGCAATCTTGTTCGCCTTGCGTGGTCCGGCACCTTTGGTGAAGTCGAAGATTTCAGCGATGTGTATCATGCTTGGATTTTAGAAAACCTGCCGAACAACCGCGTGCGTGTACTAACCGAAGAAAGCCAAATCGGCAAACTTGAGCATACTGGCCATGAGTGGCTGTCTAATACTTGCTGTGCGCCCCAAAATACTGGAAACCCCGCTTGGCGGGCTGGACAAAATGTACCGCCTGCATAAATGGCTCGGCATCATTGCCCTTTCAGGCAGCATCCTGCATTGGATCTGCAAACAATTCCCCAAATGGCTTATCGAACTTAGTCTGATTGACGGAAAACGTCCGCCACGCCCGCCGATGCAGGAAATATTGACGTTAAAAGATTGGCTGGCTACCCAACGCCACTTTGCCGAAGAAGTTGGCGAAATTGCTTTTTATGTCGCAATCATCCTGCTTGTCGCCGCCCTCATCAAACGTATACCTTACCGCTGGTTTGCCAAACTCCACATACTTATCGTCCCCAGTTATCTCGCGCTCGTGTGGCACACCATCGTACTGGCAAATTTTGCCTATTGGTCGCAACCGCTGGGCTGGCTGCTCATCGCCGCCTTGCTTGCAGGCATCGCCTGCTCGCTGATTGCCCTATTCAAGCGCATCGGCAACCCGCAAAACGCCACCGTATCCGCCCTGAATCAAAACGGCAAACTGCTCTCTCTGACCCTGAACGCCCCGAAATGGCAAGGACACCGCGCAGGACAATTCCTCTTTTTACGCGAACACGGAGAAAGCCACCCCGTCACCATCGCCTCCAACTGGCAGCCTGACAACCAAGAGCTCACGCTCGTGATCAAAGACTTGGGCGACTACACCCACCGCCTGCCGCAGCGCCTGAACATCGGCGACACCGTGCAAATCGACGGCGCATACGGACGATTCGACTTTTCTGATGGAGAAGCGCAAATCTGGGTTAGCAACGGTATCGGTTTTACCCCATTTCTCGCACGACTCAATGAACTGGCCAAATAGCCCGCTACCCAGCCGACAGACTGGTTTCATGCCGATAGAAACCTACCTGCCGAAACGCTCGCTCACTGGCAAAATTTAGCACAACAAGCCAATGTCTATTTCCACTATATCCCCTCCGAAACCCAAAGACTCACCACCGAACATATCGGTCAAACCGTCCGAGACAGTGCAAACCGCAACCTGTGGCTCTGCGGCAGTCGCAGTTTCACACGTAGCATCTCAGACAGCCTGAAAACGCGGTCGCAACATTTGGAGTTGTTTGAATTCCGATAAACGGTCGTAGATGCAAGGCAGCCTGAAAGCATAACTTCAATGAAGTTATGAGTCTAAAGCTACCTGAAACTTAAAAAAGCAGCCTGCACTTTCAAATGAAGTTGCAGGCTGCTTTTTGCTTTATTTGATTTAAGGTGCTAATGCTGAAGGGTCTTCACCCAATCAAGGAAACCGCCCACATCCATCAGCCATTGCTGCTGCTTCTGCGTATAGGTGTTATGCAGGCCTTGGGGTAGGACAAGCTGTATGTTTTCGTCTTGCATTTCCGCCGTTTGGTTTTCGCTGATACTCGGTTCCAAGGTAAGCAGGTGTTTATGTGGGATACGGTCGGCTTCATTTAAAATCTGTCGCCAACGGTCTTTGCAGGTGGATTTCGCGCCCAACATGGTCAGTCGTGAAGCGGGAAATTCGAGATTGTGGTAGTCGGTAATGGAAGGCAGGATAAAATCTGGTTTCTTTTTTCCTTCGGTAACGGGCGTGCGGGAATAGCACAGTTTATGGTCTTGAAAGATTTGTTCCATATGGTTTTCCAGCGCTGAGCCTGCCCGTGATTTACGCCGTTGCAAGGTGCTTTGCACCAGTTTGATAAAGGCTTCGGTGTCTTCCGCGTGGTTTTGGGTCAGTTCGCGCAGGCTGTTGCCCAGCAGGTGTTTCTCCAAAGTTCGGAACAGGATTTCTTCACGCTCCATCCATCTTAAAAGCGCATTGTCGGGGTCTTCAAAACCAGACAAATCAGGTAGGGTGCTTCGTGCGTAAACCGAAAATTCGGTAGTTTTGAGGAACGTACCGTTAAATTTCAACAGCATCTCATCGAGATAATTGGGTGCTTCATCTTCTATCTCTACCCCGATTTGTTCCAAAACTACTCTGGCAGCAAAGCTGATTCTGTCCTGTTCGTTTTCTAATTCGGATTTGACGGAAAATCCGGGATGGGTCAGGTCTGAAAAACCGAACAACCATAAAATCTGATGTTCTATGGTTGTCCCTTTTTCGGCAACAACGGCCAGCAAAGTATCATCGGATTTCTTTGCGATAACCAACAAGTCCCCTTCTGCGGCGCATTGTGAAACCAAATTAGTCGGGAAATAAAGCCGATATTCCCAACGCATGACACCACGTTCGATTCTCGCTCTTTGCCGGGCGTCATACCATGTCAAAAAGCCGTCTTCCGCTATCGGTTCGTCGTCTTGGTCTGTCAGATATAAGAATTTGGCGGCAAAACGCATCTTGCCGCTCGGCTCGCCAAGAATATTTTTCAAACCTTCCACGCCATTAAATTCATGTTGGTTTGAGCGGATAACATCGGCTTCCACCGCACTCAACCTTTTAACGGCAACGCCTTCGAAATAATCGGACAAATAACCGCGTTTCATGAGTTTCCCTTTCTTACACGAATAAAGGCAAGGTAATCGGCGTACTTTCGGCTTCAATCATGGCGCAGATGCGCGGCAGCATAATCCGCGCCACCTCCCGAATAACGGGCATGACGACGCTGTTGCCGAACTGCCTGTACGCCTGCGTATCACTCACCGGTATGCGGAACGTATCGGGAAACCCCATCAGGCGGGCGCATTCGCGCGGGGTCAGACGACGCGGACGTTTGCCTTTCCCCTGCCAAATCAGGATTTCCGAACCGTCTTTGTAATAACGGGCGGAAAGGGTACGGGCGATACCATCGGGGTAAGCCATGCCGAAACCGAAACCGTTGCCTGCGGCGCGGTGTTTTTCCGCATACGCCTGTAAATATGCCCATAGTTTTGGGGTAAGCGTGTATTTGTCCTGCACTTTGCCGCTTTCATGATTGAAAAAACGGTTTTCATCCCACGGCAGTACGGGTTCGTATCCGTCAGTATTATGCAGAATGGTGGCCAGCTTATGATCTTGCTTGGGCAGTTGCAAATCATCCCAAGAAAAATCGGTTTTTTCGCGGAAACCTACAATAATGATGCGTTCGCGGTGTTGCGGCGTAAAGTGTTGTCCGTCAATAACGCGGTAATGGACTTCGTAGCCTAATTCATCGCGTAGAGTATGCAGAATAACGTCAAACGTATTGCCCTTGTCGTGCGACAACAGGTTTTTCACGTTTTCCAATAGAAAGGCTTTCGGGTGTTTGGCAGCAATAATGCGGGCGACATCAAAAAACAGCGTGCCCTGCGTGGTGCATTCAAACCCGTGCGGCCTGCCGAGTGCGTTTTTCTTGCTGACCCCGGCAATGCTAAACGGCTGGCAGGGAAATCCGGCCAGTAGCACGTCGTGGTTTGGGATGCTTTCAGCAGGAAACGGCACGATGTCGCCGACAAACGGATGCCCGTTACCGTAGTTTTCCAAATAGGTTTTTTTGGAAAAATCGTTCCATTCACTGGTAAAAACGCATTCTCCGCCATGTGCTTCAAAACCCATGCGGATGCCGCCGATGCCCGCAAACAAATCGATAAATTTAAACCTGTATGGTTTATTGCTGTGCTCCGTTTGGCCGAGCAAATCACGCAAAGCAGCTTCCAGCATCGGGGGGCAAGGCGTTTCCCCCTTCTCCCACCGCTGGATGGTTTTGGCAGTTTTGCCGATTTTCTGTGCCAATTCCCGCTGCGTATAACGGGTACGCGCCTCTTGGAGCAAGGCGAAAGAAGATGTATGTTCCATAGTTTCCTCTGGGAAATTTTGCGGACATTATGGCTTATTTTTCTCCCCGTATCCAGTATGGATTTCACTATCAGGCAAAATTTTCTAGAAAAGCATGTTATATTTTTCAGGTAGCCTTGCCGTAATTATTCTAAACATGGACAAACTCAACGCCCTAAAATACTTCTGTTCCACCGCCGAAACCCTGCAATTCCGCAAAACCGCACTGCGCCTGTCCGTTTCGCCGCAAGTGGTAACGCGCGTGATTGCCGAATTGGAACAACATCTCGGCGAACAGCTTTTTACCCGCAACACACGCAATATCCACCTGACCGAGTTTGGCGCAGCCTTCCTGCTGCGCGCCCAGCAGCTCCTTGCCGACAGCGAAAACCTGTTTTCTGCCGCCAAAGAAAAAGACGAGATACGCGGCATCGTCCGCATCACCGTACCGCAGTGGAACGATAATGGCCGCATACTCGCCCACCTGCTGGAAAAATGCGCTGACTATCCCGAACTTTATATCGATTGGCGCAGCAACGACGCCAAACTTAACGCGGTGAAAAACCAACTCGACATCGGCATCCGCATCGGCACACAGGCGGAAGATTTGATGATTGTCCACAAAATCTGCGACACCACCGACAAAATCGTCGCCACGGCACGCCGCAAAGCCTAGACGAATTAACCGGCCGTTTCCCCGCATCGTCGCTCATTGACACCAACACCAACCGCCCGTGGGGCTGGCCGCTCAACGCAGAAATGCACGTTTTTCCAAAAAAACATCCGTTTCATCACAGACGACCTTGCCAACGAACTCGCCGCTGCGCTGTCAGGCTGCGTTGCCGCCTATATCCCGGAACATCTGTGCCGAACCTACCTGCAAAACGGCAAACTTGTGGAACTCTTCCCCGAAATCCCGCGCCGCCCGTGGCAACTCTATATCTACTGCCCGCAACGCACAGTAACTTCCGGGCGCGTGTTAAAGGTGTTCGACTGGCTGACGGAGGTGTTGCGGGAAATGTATGATAAAGAGGCTACCTAAAAATCAAGAAGGCTCAAGCGACATTCATCGTCTGTTTCCGCTTGCCTTCAGGTCGTCTGAAAACTACATTTGGAAATTCAAACCGATGAAGATAAACCCTGAAAACGGCAGCATCATCTTGCCGGACTGCAATATTATTAGTGCACGAACCACGCTTGATGACTGGATTGCATGTTTCCCAAAATCAAGCCCGAATCATCTGCAAACGGGAATAACATTTTTCGGTTTGTCATTTACCAAGCAATCCGAACAATACACCCTTACCGCCCAGTTCGAGCAGCAGCGGCTGGAGCGCTTATCCATATTCTTCTACCCGATAGGCGAGGACAATAGCTGGGCAGCATGGTCGGAGGAGCGCGAATTGCAACGCAGAAAACAATTTGATCGATGGCTGGATAAGCAGCTGGGCGATGCCCCTTGCTCCATTGAAACATCGGCAGCAGGCAAATGCCGCCGATTTACATGGGGCAATGCGGGCGCGTATTACTACAATAAAGACGGCAGTACGATGATCGTCATCAGTTATCGCTGAACGCCTTTCAAAGGATACCCCATGCACTACCGATCGCTCAACGCCGTTCTGGAACAATACGCAGCAGACTGCCCCACCATCCCTCCTCCCCAAACAGCCTCGCCCTGCATATCGACCGTCAAACGCAAGTCTACCTGAAACTCCATACACCCGACGGCATCAGCCTGACTTATCAGGACGACCCCGTGTTCTGGTCGTTCTTCAGCCACGATTTATACGACGCTTACCTCATCCGCAGCTACGCCGAAAGCTGGCAGGCATACCAGCCCGTCGCAGATGGACAAGCGTTCCAAACCGCACCGTCCAAAAGGTCGTCTGAAAACCCCTCCGCCGGAGCAGACATCTTTTCAGACGGTCTCCAAAACGCATTCAGCCGCCCCACCCTGCAAGCGTTCAACCAACGCCATCTGGGTATCCTCCGCAACGATACCGACCTGCGCCGCGCCATCGCCCAACTGCAGTTTTGGAAGCAAAACCAAAGCGAGCCGCACACCGCGTCTGAATATGAAAACCGCAACCTACTCGAATGCAGCCTCGCCGTAGCCCAAGCCGCATACAGGCGGAGACAGAACATCGGAGCATATTTTAATAGTGATTGTTAAGGCTGATAGTGAAAACTTTTCTCCAATAAATAACGTCATTGACTGAAAAAGCAAAGGTTCACACATGATTAAGGAAAGATTGAAAAAAAGTAGGAGAAACGGTGGAAACTAAAATGCATGGATTGAAAGTAGTTATAAGTAATAATAACTAATTGTAGAGAGAAAAAAATAGAATTAATGAAAATAAGACCATCTGATCGGTTTTGAATAAGTTTAAACAAAGTTAGCACAATTCACTATCTTTGCCCTACTTTATTTCATCAGGCTACAATTAATGATAGGGTCACAGTAAAATTAAACAGCCAAATTTCTATTAAAACCTATTGATTTGATACTAAAAATTGGAGTACTATGAGCACACTCTCTAGAGTATCATTAATTCTCATTTGACATATAGGAATAAAACAGCAGAATTTGTGAAAAATAGGGAAAAGGAAATTAATTTATATTATGTTAAATTAATAATGCTAGTATTTAAGTCTATTAATTCCTGTGTTACAATTACTTACAAGAAAAGGTCATCTGAAAAATTTCAGATGACCTTTTTGTGTTTCACATTTCAGTAAGCGCAATTGATATTATTTCAACTCAGCTATCCTCTTTTTTTCTCACTACGCTTTTCTTTTCATATCCCAATAAAGTAAGATTCAGTCAACGGATATCAATCTTCATATCACCATCCAAGCTCTGGAGTAAAGCGTCAATAAAATCGCCCGTAAAAGCAGCAAGTTCTGCGTTGTATTTACTCTCCCTAATTTCTGTTGGCCGCCTCCACCAACTCCTCCTTCTGTTCCGCTCATTCCATTTCCACTCTTTGCCATTCTCGGAGGTGCCAAGAGCGTTGCCAAAGATATACGCCTCAACCGTAAGTCTGCTTTTGTCTTTAAAGCCAGTAAGACGGACAAGACTTATGGCGACGAAATCGCCCTTCCCGGCCGCAAAGGGGTAAAAAGCCGTACCGCTACCAAACCGGTCTGGCCGATGCGTCATTCTTCCTCGGTTAAAATCCTCAAACACTATATCGTGCGCACTGGCGATATGTTCCATATGAACGGCAAATTCAGTAAAAAACCTGTCTATTCTGTAAGGGTGCAGTGGGCGCTAGTCAGCCGGTCAATCCGATACATGGTTTAAAGTTTCTGACAAACAAAACCGTCTTTGCCTTTGAATGCATTCTGCCGCTGGTATGGAGCCACAGCTATAATTCCGACCAAGAAGGTACCGGCTGGATCGGTGAGGGTTGGAGCGTACCGGGCTGCCAACGCATCATCCGTATGCGGGGCTAACGGCAAAACAGTTCATTAATCAAAGGATTTTATTGGAAAGCAAGCGATTATTAGCCTATACGAAAGCGTCCGTCAAAGAAATCGCGTGGCAACTCGGCTTTGAAGAGGCTACGCATTTTGGCAAATTTTTTAAGAAAGAAATGCAGCAAGCACCGTTGGCATTCCGCAAGGAATTTCAGCAGTTGTAGCCTAGTTCCAACAAATACCTTAACAAGTTACAGCTGACATTCTAATGTATTTAAGTCGTAAATAATTCAAACATAAAAGGCCGTCTGAAACTTAAATTTCAGACGGCCTTTTTTATGCTAAAGAGCGGTCAAATTTTCAGGTGTTTTTGCAACTATTTCTAGACAAACTTTGGGTTTATTAGAAAGCTATATGAAATATTCCCAATACTCAGCATGTTTATTTCTGTGACAACTCCACCTCCTTTCACCTTCTGGTTTTTGTCTTTCCTTGGAATTAGTTATTAACAATCTTTGCTTAGCGCGAGATACGCCCACAAAGAATGCACAACGTTCAGCATCTTTATCTCCCCAAAATGTTTCCTCTTCTACAGCCAACATAATAACAGAGTGAAATTCCAATCCCTTACTTTTATGGATAGTCATAATCCTAATTGCCTGATCATCTAAAAAGGATTTTAGCACTTTAATTAAATCAGATTCTTTTTCTAGTAATTCTTGAATTTTCGTTGTTGTTGAATTTACGATTTCTCTTAATCTAGATTCTGATTCATAATCGGAAGATAGTGCGGTTATTGTTTCAATACTAAGTTGCTCTAAAAAAGAACTCATAACTTGTCTCCAGCAAGTAAACCTTCCTGATGTACTTTCAGATTTTTTAATGATTTTCTTTTGGTTAATAATAAAATCTTGAAGATAATGGTGTTTACTAAATTCTAATTCCTCGTCATCAACAAATGGTAGTATTTGCTCTTGTAATCGCAACCAGGATTGAGGCTCTCTATCTCCGTAAAAATAAAGAAGATAATCAATTATTAACCTTGTTATTGGTTCTGTAGATATATCCTGTAATTGCTGTTCATTACGATAGGGAATATTTTTTTCTTCAAGATTTTTCATAATAACTGCAGCATATGATTCAGCTTGTTTAGATACCAATATTGCAATTTCATGTAATGGGATTTTTTCATTGGATATCCATTCGCTAATACGTTCTACTATGCTTTTAGCCTCCTCAACATCATTTTCAAATTCACAAAGTAAAATTTCTCCTTCATCGCCTCTCAATAACTCCTCAGGCATAACAGAATTAGGATCCAGATTTTGAATAATTCTGTTTTGTAACCTTAATAGGCGAGGTTTAGATCTAAAATTACGATACATATTTAATGGTTCAGCTGAAAAGTCTTGAGCAAATGTTTCAAAAACTCCTTCCAATGCACCAGCCCAGCCCATAATTTTTTGCTTCGTATCTCCTACGGCAGTTAATCTAGCTGAAGTTCCCTGAAAAGCTAGTTTAATTAATTCATATTGAAGGTCAGTACAATCTTGGAACTCGTCTAAAAATACATCTGAATAAGTTTGCCGTATAACGTTTCTTGCTATGTTCGAAGTTTTTAAAATTTCAATAGCCAAAGGAACAAGATCGTTAAATGTAATTTGTGTTCCTGTAATTTTTCTATTACCAATAGAATAATTTTCCGACAAGGCATCATCGCCGGTTAATACTATTCTAAATCTATCAATAATCCGTTTAGCGAATGCATGAAAAGTATAACTATCAAAACGAGAAGCTAATTCAGAACCACATCTGCGTTTAACACGCTCTTTTAAATTCGTGCTTGCATCTACTTTAAAAGAAATTGCAAGAATTCGCTTTGGATAACGGCACGTACCTGTACGAAAAAGAAAATCAGCTCTTTGAGCTAGCATTTCAGTTTTTCCTGCACCGGGACCAGCGGTCAATGCTAAGCATTTTTCTTGCTCTTTTGCAGCTTTCATCGCATTAGGTTCTAGCGTTAATCCATCTGCAGGCAGCCATTGTTCAGATGAAATCATTCCGGAATCCCCAATAATTTAGTTTTCACAGCGTCCGCCAAACGAGAAAGAGATTCTGGCATGTTCTTTAATAATTCTTCATCAATTAAATCAGCAAGTGCCTGAATATGATTTACCGGCTTACTACCTAATTTAAATAATTTATGATAACTAGCAAAAAGTTTTCTTTCTTCTTCGGTGTATTGTTCAGGATTATGATGTTTTTTACCTAAAACAGATTTAATAAGATCTTGGTCTGGTAATGTTTCTGTGTCTGTTATTTCAAATTTATTAGGAAATGCGCTTAACATTGCAAAGTCTAGATCCATTGGAGTAGAAAAAAATACACCTAGACTTTCCAACCTTTGAAAAAGATTAAATGATGGTTTGTTTTTTGGGTAATAGCAGTGCTTCTCTCTAATTAAAGTATCATTATTATTCCAATCTGGTATAGAGATATCTTCCCATAAAGTGATCTTTTTATAATATTCTAATTGTTCCTTTACATATTTAATTCTTCCCCATCCCCCACCAAATCTAGCAACATCAAGATCCAATAAAGTTATGTGAGGGATTTCTAATTGAGACAGTAATCTCCAAAAATGATTAACATGTCTTCCCCCAAGAGGAGCAATTGTGATAGCAGATGAATCAACAGGAATCCCTTTAGCACTTAAGATCCGAGGCAATACAATTTCTTCACTATCTCCTTCTCCTAATACAACTAAACGTGAAAAATAAATTTCAGGGAATGCCTGAATTGCTTCTCGAACAAATTTATGTGCATCATCTGATTCATCTGGTAAACAAATCATTCTAATCATTGTTGTTCTCAAGCCATTTAAGCGTAGATAACGAATATGTTTAGGGGAAACTCTACGTAACATTGCGGGCGAATGAGTTGCAATAATAGCTTGAGCATCATTATGCTGTGTCGTTTGTTTCAATGCTTCTATTACTCTCCCTAAATAATGAGGAGATAAACTATTTTCAGGTTCTTCTAACGCAATTAAGGTAAAGATAGGAGGGCGTAGTTTTTCAACATAAAAAGAGTTATTTTCATTATTCCTAACAGAATGGTAGATTGACTGTGATGTTAAAACTAATGATAGGTATAACATAGATTTTTGCCCATCACTTAAGCGAGAAAAATCGACAATCTCCTTATCATGACTAGGTGTAAATGAAACAGACATGTGGCGCAAGATATTTTCAATTTCAGAATGAGCAAAAGAAATTTTAGGCTCTTTAAAATAGCTTCCTTTATGAACAATTTCCCAAGTCTTTTTCAAAGCGTCACTTATAATTTGAACAGATGTGTTATTTTCAAGACACGAGTTTATTTGTTCTGTTAGTGTCCGCACATTTTCAGACTCATGTTTCCAATTTACTGCCCGTAATAGCCGACCTAATAAAGCATTTGTATTATAGGCTATATGATCTGATGGGTTTCTTTGAGCGGGTAGATAATGTAGCTGGATAAGGCTTCTATCAGCTCTAGAAACTGATTGTGTTGTTTTTCCATCCTGAGTTAAAACATATTCAAATTTTTCTTCAATTTCTCCAATAAAATCCATTGTTGCTGTCAAACGAAAACGTACACGGGGCAAACCAGTTACCCCATCTAATCTCATATGACTAAAGAAAGGAGCTACTGTCGAATTATCGTCAGCATTTGCTGTTTCAGGAAAAATAAAATCAGCTTCAATACATAGCGTTCTTTGATCTGGGGGAGAAGATTCATTCTGTGGAATATGGAAATCAGTTCGCTTAACTCGACGCAAAGATGGATCAAAAGCAAATAATCTACATAGTGCTTGTAAAACAGCCGTCTTTCCTGAGCCATTTGGACCAATTAGGTAGGTGATTTCTTCTAATGTAAATTTTGTTGGCTTCTCACCAAAACTTTGGAAATTGGTAATTTTTATCGAATGTAGTTTCATATTGTCACCTTTATTTTTAAATATTTATATTTATTGATAGTTTATTCTAGATTTGTTTTAGTGCCAATCTACATCATCCCCTTAATTTTTGAAGGCAAGTGCAGGCTGCTTTTTGGGGTTTCAGACTACCTTAAAAGCAGCCTACACTTGGTTTTAGGTAGCCTGAAAGTTGTGCTTGAAGCTTACTTTTCGCGCCGCTGCTGCATCAACCAATCACGGGCAGGTTCGAGTAAATAGGCGTAATCAAATGAGTACATATGCTCTGCACCTTTGTGGGTTGAGTTTTCCGGAATTACGGTATTTGGTGCGAAACGGATGAAGTTAATACGTTTGACTTGGGCAAGCATTTGTTGGACTTTTGCGTCTTGTTCGGTCTGCGGTAATTTGGCAGAGAACTCAGTTTCGGCGTAGCTGACTTTATCTTGTTTCAGCATTTTTCCAACTTGAGCCATGCCTGCAGAGGCTTTTGAATCACCAGCTGAAACGGTATAAATAAATTTCGCTTTCTCCAATGGTTTTAATACGTTGATATCCCGAGACCTTTGCAAAATCCCCCAAAATCCCCTAAATTTCCACCAAGACATTTAGGAGATTTCTCATGAGCACCTTCTTCCAGCAAACCGCCCAAGCCATGATTGCCAAACACATCGACCGCTTCCCACTATTGAAGTTGGATCAGGTGATTGATTGGCA
>ERZ772977.418-NODE-418-length-29613-cov-22.241288_pt1 | contig 29613 bp, 29 predicted proteins | sample MGYA00511131_ERZ772977 | MGnify/ENA primary metagenome ERZ772977 (study PRJEB29015, sample SAMEA2737935) | human oral metagenome | biome: human oral; feature: human-associated habitat; material: dental | place: China | collected 2151 ...
ATCAACCGTTCGACCCCATGCGAAAAATCCATGTTCAAATTGAGATATGACTATACCGTGTTTTTCTAGCTCATAGCCTTTTTCCATAATAATATCCGCAGCTTTATCTGCAACCTTATTCATCGACCACAAAACATCTGGTCTTGTATGGACTCCCGAAGGAACGTCAAACTGAGGTTAATTCTTAAAAAAATATTCTTTCTCTTTTCTATCGTCAACTTTAATACAACGAACTTTGCCAATTAGTTTAGATTGAAGTGTGTAAGTCGGTATATCTTTACCGGTGCCAGCAAATGCCAATATATAGGGGTCGTGCCAGTGAACGCAGCCCTGCAAGTTTTTGTTGGCTCTGTAGCCGGCTAGGTGTATGACTGTGTTGACCGGGGCTAGTCGTGGATTATCTGAACCTTCTGGTTTATAAAGCAGCTCACCTTGCTCGTCGTATATAAGCAGGTCTGATGGCGATATTTTATTACGCCTAAAACCAGTGCCAGATTTATCGACCAGTATAGCCGGAGTGTTTGGAATCTTTGCGCTTATACTAAACCCTGTTGAGTCGGACAGTCCCAAATTCCAGCATTCTGCGGCAATGTCACACATAGTATTTGCTAGTTGTTGAACTTCTTGTGATTGAAATAGCTTATGACAATCCATGAGCTAATTGTAGACTACTGTACAGTGATTAGTCAATATTGGGCGTAACAAGCTCAACACCTTCGCTACACTCCCGCCTAATGTTGCATATAAAAAAGCAGCTATTCTAAACTGAAAGTTGGAAAAATAATCAGGAGAATAGCTGCTATGTCATATTGTAGCAATCCGCATGCGCCCAAAGCTCGTTCATTCTTACATCCGCTCATCTTGACTGCACCAGCATGGTGGATGTCGAGTGAGCGAGGTAAGTATGGACGTTGTTGGTGATATAAATTGAGCGTGAAATCAATAACTAAACTGTCCTTTTTCCTAGACAGTATCTCGTCATACCCGGGACGGCGAAGTTAGCGATTATTTTCTATAATCTCTTGCCAACTGACGCGACCAAGAGAGGTTGTAAGTAAGTCACCTAGCAAGCCCGATCCTTCTAAGCTACCTTCAAGCTCATCTCGAATCAATGATTCAAGTTGCTCAGCTTGTTCATATTCATCGCATGTTTTGATAACGCAGCGAACCTCATCGCAATGCGTTTCGTCGTTCGCAATCCACAGATTCATTACCCACGTCTCGCGATTACTCCGCCCACTATAAGCGGCGACGGTTACTGCTTGCTTTGCTACGATTGGCATACTTCCTCCTTTACTTTACGTAACGGAATCTACGTACAGGTTCACACGGCAAACCTGTCATAGGTGGAGATTCCCCTGAAAATACCCTTCAAAAAGATAAAACGATTTTCATGGGTGGGGTGAATACGACCTTGATAGGTTTGTACGAGCTGTATAATTAGGCGGTACGTGAAGTGAAAGGTAAGAAGTTAAGAAGTTTACGTATCTAGTCTACTGTTCGCTAGATGACTTCAATTTTTCCAACATAAACCTTGCGGCAGTATTCCCGCTACTAATAGGAGATTCAGGCGTATATAGCTCTGTATATTGTCCGAAATCCTTTATTAGAGTAGTAGCAAGATCAGCGGCTCCGCCAGATCCAGCAAGAGAGACAAGATATACGGGATTCTTGACACCCTTCACACCTCTTAATTTGTCGCGAATGCGTTTATCACTTATTTTTAAGATAGTGCAGGTCTCTGCCAGAGTACCACATCCACCGCCGACAACGAGCGCCCCATCAAGCATATTAACAAAAGCCGGTGTCTCAGTCCCGAAGAGACCATCGCCTATGTCAGGCGGTGAAGTTTCTATCATTAAGTCTAAGGAGCTTCGTAAAGCATAATCACGTCCTTGTTTGGGGAATACACCTATCGTTGGCACGTCAAACTTCTTAGCTATATCGACGCTTGCTTGGGGTATACCTCCCTCTGTGCCTCCAGTTAGTATGGCGCAATCTTTGCCGCTAAACTGGTAGATAAAATCTTCAAGCACAGCCTCTGTTTGATCGGCTTTATCTGCCTCTGAACTTCCTGATATGCCTATAATATAGCGTATCGCTTGACTGGCTAAACGCTCTTTTATATCTTCGTATAAATCCTGGCGACGTTTTTCAATTATGTCTGACCCAAATCTAATCTCATTATTCATAAAATCACACCTACTAATATCAACTATAATACCATATAAGTTAATAGTTGGCAAAAACCAACCATGAACCCCGACGCCTAGTGGTCGCTCAAGTAATCAGGTAATACTCCGGTATATAGATAGTGTTCTAAGTCGTTGCGCTCTATCTTTAGATGCCCGCTGCTTTCAACTCGACTGGACAAATCCTTGAACTCTCGCAAAGATAAAACCCCGCTGGCTATTTTTCTTGCCCGAGACGCTACTTTGCCATACCCACACTCTTCCGCCTCAAGAGCAAATTTGTGCAGCGCTACTGCACCATACGTTCTTAGGCTAGGTCTATTCTCGGGTTTGATTATATTGGTCTGTTCAATAAAGAAGCTTTCGCAATCATCCAAAGACCCGTCTTTGTAGCGATATCCAAACGCGAATTTACCTCTTGATATACCGCTAGAAATAGCGTTGCGCGGAGCTAGTACTAAACTGTTTGATAAATATTCTTTTAAATTTTCCTCGTCACTATCACTTAGCTGTATAGAGAAATTGACCACATCTTGTGGCTCTACGAGATCTCGCGCAGTCGATAAGCTAGATGGGTCTTCTGCAATATACAAATTTCCATTACGAAGTAAGAAAACAGGTATATTCAGCTGTTTGATGACTTCTTCGGTCTGCTCTGATAGCATATCTGCTAGATTACATTCTTCGTCGTCAACGCAATAATAAACTCCCGCAAGAGAGTCAGCGCGAACATCTATTTCGTTGTATATTGCTCTCTCATGTATCGCACTAGCTATTTGTTCGTCTTGAGGAATGTCTTTAACTCTATCGAGAAATATTGAAGTAATCTCTCCGTCTACTACGGTAGTAGTTGCGTCGTAGGGGAAGGCTCTTTCGATAGAACCAGACCCTACGATAGCACCCCATTGTCCGTAGAGATTTTGCTGTGAGTCTCCAGGGGCTACAGTTGAGGCGCACAGAATTTGATCTGACCTCAACAGAACATCAAACAGCCTAACCCCGCGAAAATCCACCCCTGGTCTTGGGCGAAACGGTCCTAGGTAACCGTACGACCGGATGGCACTCGCGGTAACTACGCCGTACTCGCTAGCAAGAGACTCTACTCTCATCTGCTTTGTTTCTTTCATGACACCTTAAAACTCCAGTAACTAGTTTAGATTATAATAATTTATTTTACGTATTTTGTCAATTTCAAAATCGTGAACCTCCTCCGCTCTTGACACTGGGAATGCTACTGTGATACTGTCGAAGTATCTATAAAGCGTTTGAGTTCCAGTCACGCCGGAACGAGCTGGGTGTCAAAATACACCACGGGAGTGAAGCCGTAAAGTCACACAGCCGAAATCGCGATCCATCGTAGAGCCGGTACTGAGCGCTACAGTTCAGCAATGAGCTATAGAATAAGGATGGGACCGCGGGAGGTCCTTTTTGTTTACCTCTCGTTCCTTAGATACAATTATCATTTAATTCTAAGGAGGTTCTGTATGGACAAAAAATTGAAGGACGAAAACCTAAAAATAGCTATTCAAAAAGATGGCAGATTGACAAATGAATCTATCAAAACCCTTCGCTCAATGGGGATAGAGTTTGAAATATATAATAGAAAATTGTTCGCTATTTCACGCGATTTTCCCATAGAGATACTTTTCTGTAGAGATGATGATATTCCTGGTTATGTTGAGTCTGGAGTGGCGGATGTTGGGATTGTTGGACAAAATATAATACAAGAGTCTAAATCTAAAGTAGCCGAAATAATAAAGCCGGGATTTGGACACTGTAATCTATCTATAGCCGTGCCAAAAGAATCAAAAGTTAGCACAGCAGAAGAACTGCGAGGAAAAAGAATAGCAACATCCTTTCCATCTACTGCGCAGCAATACTTTAGTAGACTGAATATCCCTGTTGACATCATTACAATTTCTGGGTCAGTAGAGATTACTCCAGCACTCGGTGTGTCAGATGCGATAGTAGATATTGTAGCTAGCGGAAGTACTCTAACGCTCAATGACTTGCGTCAAATCAATGTAATAGCAGAAACCGAGGCGGTACTTATAAGAGGAAACAAAAAACTCTCAGGGGGCAAAGAGGATCTGCTATTACAGATGATAGCGCGTCTTGAAGCGATGCTTGCCGCAAAAAACATGAAGTATATTATGATGAACGCACCGAAAGATAGTCTGGGAAAAATCAAGCAAATTGCACCAGGCTTAAATGCCCCCACAGTGACAGAGTTAACGAAGCCTGATTGGATAGCCATTCATACTGTCATGAATGAAAATATCTTTTGGAGTATAACGGATAAATTAAAGACGCTTGGGGCTTGTGATATTCTTGTACTTCCTATAGAGAAAGTAGTAGTATAGTCAATGGCGTATAGAATGATCAATAATTCTAATAAAATCCTAAGTTACGAAGACGTTGCGCGATATAAGGCGGGGTCTAGTAACGAGCCTCTCGTGAGTGTAGCTAGTTACGACCCCACCATTAAGGCAAAATATATTAAGAGGGATATGCTACCGATAACTGGCGAGATTATTTATGTGAGGGATTCTGTCGCTAGAAAATTGGCTAGCGTCGAGGCTTATTTGAGGAAACAAGGCTACTGCTTGCGCGTAGTGTATGGCTATCGACACCCTGACATACAAATGGCTTATTTTACCAAAAGAAAAGATGAAATCGCGAAAGAAAAACCTGGCATTAGCGACAAAGATCTTGAAAGTTATGTGCATAATTTCGTAGCTGTACCAGATATTGCGGGGCACCCTACAGGTGCGGCTATTGATGCCACCTTAACAACTTTAGATGGTGACGAAGTTGATATGGGTTCTGCTATTGCTGATTACAGTGATGAGGATATCATTAAAACGCAAGCAGATGGACTAACGTCTGAGCAGATAAAAAATCGAAAACTACTCCACGATGCAATGGTTAGTGAGGGATTTGCGCCATTTTACGGCGAATGGTGGCACTTTTCTTATGGCGACAGGGAGTGGGCTGCTTTTTATGAAAAAGAAGCACTCTACGACATCATTGACTTTACTATAAAATAATAATTACATTTCTTTCAAGGATTCATGCGGGTGGAGATTGTGTCTATACAATCTCCACCCGCTTTGCCGGATACCAACCTCACCGGCATTGGTCGAACATCTTGTAAGAAGATGTCTCGGGTCTGAAGCTGTCCTATTGACTGTCGAGGAGCGGGTAATTCTTCTGGTGTCGTATCTCTTCGATCTTCCTTGCAGACGCCATACAATCTCCCCAAAGATAAATTCTTTGTAGAGATTGAGTATGGTTTTCTGTGGCCTGCTCGGTAGACGATACGTCCTGCTGTTGACTGACGGGAATCGCGCCAGACTTCATGTACATAGGCATTGAGTTAGACCCAACACTTGCCGTGCGCATGAAATAATGACTGCATCCGTGAGCGATAACTTGAAGCATCCTCAGGCGGACAAGTTCCCATGCGATACCCATACCTCGATACGAGCACCGAACTCCTAGTTCGGACATATACCAGGAGCTCTCGTAGTCAAACGACCTTGGCAATCTTCCGTCTTTGGAAAGACTACCGAGAAACTCCCGTACGTCATTAGGAGAGCGGTTGAATGGTATGGCGCAACCGAAACCAATCAAGGTTTCGTTGTCGGTAGCATACACTACCACGCCATCCTTCATGTGGGGAGCGATAACTCCCTCATAGATCTCGCAATCGGTGTATTCCTCAAAGTACGGAGGGCCTCCAAAGGCCTCTTTGTATGTACTTATGAATCCCGATATGTCAAGCGTTTGCGGTGTGGCGATTTCACACCGAAGCCTGTCTTTCAACAGACAACCTCCATCTCGCTCGAGAGAGTGACTCCACTCTCTGTGATCTCCGCCGAGATTGACTTCCCGGTCGGCTGGACAATTGAAGAGCTACCTGTCACTCTTCCTACTGCGATAGTTCCCGAGCCGCAGGACGACTCATAGTAGAACGTATCGACGGCGCGTACCCATACTACAGGGTGAATGACGACTGCTTCGTTAGACTCTCTCTCGAACCACACGACACCGACAGCGTCACGCTCACTCAAGCCAAACTGGTCAACAATTCGGCGATGTGCGGTAGTGTACATTTTTTCGTCTTTGGGGAATTCTCCCTCAATGACAATATGTACGATACCACCGAGATCAACTATCGAGACGGGTGTGTCGTCTTGTAGCTTCGCTGGCTTTGTTTTTGCTACCATTCCTGGGAAGGTAACTTCAACGAAGAACCTTTTCTCAGTCAAAGGCTTGACTGAAGCGCTCACCGTTCCGGTAAACCCAGAGACAGTGAAAGACAAGTCGCTCTCTCCGCACCTTTCGTACAGTACAACTGCAGCTGAGCGTGTAGCGTTTCCACAGAACTCGCCACCAGCCATCTCGAAGTGTCGATCGCTCGGGATTATAAACCCAGCCTGTTCAACACCATCAGCAACAAAGTCGCTCTCAAGCGCTTTACCGCGAGACTCGTATTCCTGACGCGTCAGCGCCTGGTCAAGAATCTCAATAGCTGTACCATTACCACCTGCAGCGGTGATGAGGGTTTGGTTTTTGGTCATTACTTCTCCTAAACTCTAGCTTTCGACCAATTTTACAATAGCAACAGATTACCGTGTTGTCAATGGGTCTATGGCTAATCATAATACCCTTGCTTGTGTTATAATTGGGAATAGTTTACAATGCCGTATTATAGTGATGGAATGTTTGGAGTTCCGTCACTAGCAGATTAAGAAAGGACACCAGATGACCATTGTTAAACCCAGGATTCCTAGCGGATTCCCTGAGTACACACCAGAAGACCAGATTGAGTTCAATAGGCTACTTGATATCATCAAGACGACTTATGAACTCTACGGATTCACCCCTCTCGACACGCCCGACATTGAGCTGTCCGAGGTGTTGTTGGCGAAAAGTGGCGGCGACACCGCGAAACAGGTGTACAGATTCACCAAGGGCAAGACGGATCTCAGTTTGAGGTTTGATCTCACAGTTCCACTAGCGCGCTATGTCGCACAGCACGAAGGAAGCTTGTCGTTTCCATTTCGTCGTTACCACATAGGTAAGGTACACCGTGGCGAGCGTGCTCAGGCGGGACGCTTTCGCGAGTTCTACCAGTGTGATATTGATGTAATCGGCTCCGAGAGTCCGATTGTCGACGCTGAGTTTCCGGCTATCATCAATGAGATTTTCGAGAAGTTTAACTTTGGTGAATTCACAATTCGAGTGAACAATCGCAAGGTTCTCAACGGTTTCTTCGAAAGTCTGGGATTGCGCGACAAGTCGGTTGAAACGTTGCGCCTCGTTGATAAGCTTGAAAAGCTGTCTCGCGAGGAGCTGACTCGGGAGTTCAAGTCGATTGGTTTGGACGATCAGCAGATCGAAATGCTGTTTGACTTCGTCTCAATTGACGGATCAAACTCTGCGATAATTGAACAGCTCAAGAGTCTAAAGGTCGAATCTGACATGTTCACGCAAGGTGTTAGCGAGCTTGAAACGCTCATTAGCTCCCTGCGTCGCATGGGCGTTCCAGAGAGTAGGTATCGTCTCGACCTGAAGATCGCGCGTGGACTCGACTATTACACAGGTACAGTTTACGAAACTGTCCTGGACGAGCACCCTGAGGTCGGAAGCGTATGCTCAGGCGGTCGCTTCGACGATCTAGCCGGACTGTACACAAAGACAAAGCTACCCGGAGTTGGCGTATCTATTGGTCTGACTCGACTCTTCTACAAGCTTCGAGAAGCAGGTATCATTGAGCCTCGCAGGCAGAGTCCTGCTGACGTGATGATCATGCCTATTTCGACCGAGCAGATCGATTACAGTCTTGAGGTTTCGAGACTATTGAGAGAAGCTGGCGTTGCTGCCCTGCTCTATACGGAGCCTAACAGTATGAAAGCCAAGCTTCGTTACGCAAACCGCATGGGGTATAGTCGAGTACTTATCCTAGGCGAGAACGAAGCCGGTAGTTCTACTGTAGCCGTCAAGGATATGGAGAGTGGACAGACGTCCTCTGTATCCATGAAAGAGCTCGTAGACCACCTAAAAGAAGGAAGGTGAGATTTCTTGTCTGCGGCCGCAGGGGGTGATAAGAATTATCACCCCCTGCGGTACAGAACCTTAGTTATAGATTAATATATACTAATTTAAGACCGCAAAGTTCCAGTCATTAAAAACCATAGCATTTATCTAGCACAATAAGCCATAACCCCATTAAATCTTGCGCGAGGTATCTTAGATGCAGCAACGTCGTCAAGACCTTGAAATACTGTGATAATTTGACATTTAACCAAAACTTTGCTATATATTTACCTAGAGGTCATTATTGACATATCTCTGGAGGGTATCTCCAGAGATATTTTTTATCAGCCATAGTGCTGGCAGTTGTACTTGAAGAGGAAGCTATGAATAAGTTTAAGCGGTATAATAAACAGTTCTTCCTGCGTGAAACACAAAATATAAGACGAAAAGAAGTTAACGCTATGGTTACGGCGTTAAAAGACAACTTTTATTTATTTTCATCTCTACTTGTGGTTTTATAAAAACATCGTCATAATAGATAACATTAGAAAAGGTTATATGAGGCAGTATTTAGATATATTACGATACGTCCGCAACAACGGCATCCAGAAAAGCGACCGTACCGGCACTGGCACAACTGAAATATTTGGTGCGCAGACGCGATACAATTTAGAGGACGGCTTTCCAGCAGTGACCACCAAGAAATTGTACTTCAATAGCGTGGCACATGAACTCTTGTGGTTCTTAAAAGGAACAGGCAATATTGAGTACCTGGCACAAAATGGCGTGCATATTTGGGATGAGTGGCCGTACAAGAACTATCTAGAGAAAACTGGTCAGAGAATTCCAGAAATTAACGGCGACGAATGGTGCGCTGGCATGAAACGATTTATCGGGCGGATTGCAACTAATCATGCGTTTGCCGAGGAGTGGGGCGATTTAGGCCCAGTGTACGGCGTGCAGTGGCGCAAATGGCCGGATGGTAAGGGCGGGACGATTGACCAGATCCAAAACGCCATCGATATTATAAAGAATAATCCAACGTCACGGCGCAACATCGTCAGCGCCTGGAATGTAGCGGAAATCGACGAAATCGTGCGTTCGGGCGGGCTGCCGCCGTGCCATACTATGTTTCAGTTTAATATTCGGCCAGGTAAGAATGGCGAGAAACTGGATCTAGCATTAACACAGCGCTCGGCAGATATATTCCTAGGTGTGCCGTTTAACATTGCTAGTTACGCATTATTACTTTCGATGATCGCCCAAGTAACTGGCAAGCAGCCGGGTGAGTTTATTCATACATTGAATAGTGCGCATATTTATAATAATCACCGCAAGCAAGTCGACGAGCAACTATCTCGTGATCCGCTACCGCTGCCAAGATTATGGCTCAATCCTGACATTAAGAATATTGATGATTTCACGATTAAGGATATCCGATTAGAAGGTTACGAGAGCCATTCACCAATAAAAGCACCAATTGCAGTGTGATATTGGGCGCGATGAGACAAAACTAAATACCATTCTTTCTCAATTACGGGCACTGGATTAAGAAACTCGCTTATATATCACAAAATCAAAATCATAGACATTGTCAGCGTCGGCAGGATGACGAATGCGGCTAGTTTCTTGCCAAATACTCATATCAATTTCTGGGAAAAATGTATCAGCGCCTGGAAATGAAGCGTCAATTTCCGTAGCATAGATGGTATCGATCTCTGGCGTCTCCAGTGCGTCGGCGTAGACGCGAGCGCCACCAATAATAAATGTCGAATAGTGCAACAATGCCAAGGCACTAGGCAGATTCATCACCGTTAGTACACCTTCAACACCAGTCGGTCGCGAGGAAATGACGATATTTTTACGCTCCAGTAGCGGCCGCGAGCCAATTGACTCAAAAGTTCTGCGCCCCATAATGATACCACCGCCCTTTGTCAGCTGCTTGAAATGCGCCAAATCCGCTGGCAAGCTACGCCCCCACGGCAAATCGCCACCCCGACCAATAGCACGATTCCGATCATAAGCAACAATAATAGCTTTCTTCATAGCCCAAGTGTTCTAAAGATTGTCGCTAAATTCTATCAACTGGCTTAATACCAAGCAACTTAAGTGCATTCGTAATCACGATAGCGATTGATTTAGATAGATACAGCTTTTTCCTTGTATTAGCTACATCTTCGCTAATAAATTGCTCCTTTGCGTAGATGCTATTAAACACATGAGCAATGTCTAAAATATACTCAATCAATATATTCGGTGCATAAGCTTCAAGTGCATCAGAGATCTTCTTAGGAAAATAAGTCATCAGCATCACAACTTTGCGCTCTTCCGAAGAAAGCGCGAGCTCCTCACTCTGAGGCAAAGTTAAATCACCAGTATATTTAGAAAGTAAACTATTTATACGCGATAAAGTATAAAGAATATAAATCCCGCTATCACCCTTTAAATTAATTGATTCCTGAATATCTAAAACAGAATCAGAATTGCGCGAAGGCTTTAGCACGGCAAATTTTACAGCATCAATCGCGATCAAATCAGCTGTTTTTTCATCGTAATCTCTGCCAGAATTCAGAAGAGAATCTCTTACTTCATCCAAAAGATTATCTATATAAAGAGTATTGCCATCACGGGAACTCATTTTCTTTTTAGCGCCAGTTTGCTTATCAACAATACTAATTAATCCATAGGGGAGGTGTGTAAAATCACTAAGTTTGCCGACACCCAGTTGTTCGCATATCGCGAAAACTTGCTTCATAGCTAAAGATTGTTCTGGACCAACCACCCAGAATAATTTATCTGCGTTAAAATGCTCTTTCTTTAACTTTGTAAGCGCGATATCTTGAGTAATATAAAGGGAAGTGCCATCGGATTTAAGTACAATAGTATCTGGCAAATTATACGCTTCAAGATTACTTAACACAGCTCCACTATCCAGTTTTTTAAATATGCCCTTGGGAATATTATCCAGTATCATTCCGCGACCGTCTTTATAATGTTCATGTTCATGCCAAACCAAATCCCAATAGCTACCTATTCTGGCAAGCGTCTGGTTAATACCATCATGGGCATAACCTATAGCCAATTTCCACAACTTCCAGGTATTGGCGTCTCCGTTCTCCCAATCAAGAGCAATTTGCCTTATTTCCTGATCAATTTCTGGCGACTTTTTTGCAGCTTCAGCGCCATACATATAACATGTGCCAATAAAATGATCTGGCTTAGTGCCTTCTTCTTCAGGCGTTATCCATGCTGAAGGATTATTTGCCCAATCTACTAAGGTCGCATCCTTAGCACTGTCTCGCTTTTTGCATTTTAAAAATCCCCACATTGCCCGAGCGATTGCTATACCTCTATTATTATCAATACAATCACGCACCACCGAAGCGCCGCAATAAGCAGCTATATTAGCCACAGCCATACCAATTAAATTATTCCTTAAATGACCAATATGCATAGCTTTATTTGGATTTGGCGAAGTGTGCTCAATAACCCAACGCTGGCCAGCAAGTATATCATTGCGTCCATAGTTTTGATTTGTATCGTTTATATGTATAAGGATTTTAGAAAGAGACGCATCCGTAAGATGTACATTAATAAAACCAGGTCTTGCGGCTTCTAGAGTGTAATCACCATCTTGCAATTGTGTACTATTTACCTCTTTAGCAATAGATTCTCCTATCACATAAGGAGCGGTATGGAGAATTTTTGATAAACGAAAAGCCACATCACAAACAAAGTCAGCTTTATCAAGTTGGGTTGGCACAGTAACGGTTACATCTGGTATATTCGTATCAGGATATAGGCGCATAATAGCGTCGTTAATATCAGAGGTAATCTTGCTAGTTATTTTAGTATAGTCCATAAGCCTTTTTCGATATATTACAAATTACGAATATTATTATTTAATAATTATACATAATAAGGTATCACCAAGCAAAGGTGCTAATATCAATATAAAATTAAATAGCCCAGTATTAGTACTTCACCAAATAATAGAATCTGCATAAACCTGCCACACCTTTTGTTCATCAGGTGATATTGTTCGAGCAAACTCAATCGCCCGAGAAAGCATTGTATTATTGATTGTTACATTTTGAGCGATATCAACTTCCATCTGACCAGTCAATTCTATAAACTTAGTTTCAGCAGCAATTTTCTGTGCAGAATTCAAATTTGACCCTCCATGCTCATCTATTGCACGACGTACGATAGTAGTATATGAGTCACCAGATTGCGCTATATAGGTATAGTTATTACGACTAGAATCCTGAGATTCTATTGAGTCCCTAGACGATCGTGCAATTTTATTATCGCTAGAGTTTTTACTATTTTTTACTATTACATTATTTTCTCTTTTAACGCTGCTATTCTTATCTATATGATTATCCTGCATAGAGTCAGATTTATTGTCTGTATATTTAGATTCTTTCTTGGTCATTCTATCATTAGATAATTCTCTAATCTCTGCCGTAGCATTAGTTTGCTTAATAGCAGCAAATAATGAAACTACAAGCAACACAATTACGCAAGCAGTTGCTACTTTCTTTTCTGTAATATGAAACCCTCTAATATTCATAATACCCCTCCTTAGTATCTTATAAAGATAATATCAGACTTTTCACAAACCAAACAAGCATAAACTTAATAAATCAAATTGATTGAAACCATATTACTAAACCATAAGTATATTAAAATATATTATTTACAAAAATAAAAATTTGTTATATAATAAAAGTAGTAAGTTGTGTATTTCAATTAACTAAGGAGATCCATGGAAGAGATTAATCTTTACGATTTGTTACGTTTTTATACTAAAAGATGGTTAACCATTGCCATCGCCGCCATGATTGGTGCGATTATAAGCATTACATATACATACTTTATCCAACAGCCACAATATAAAAGTTCAGCAACTATTTTATTGATCGGCGCCGATCATTCGGGTAACAATCAAGGTTCAGTAACATTAAACAACTATGTGAAACTATTTACATCACGTCGCGTACTTGACCCAGTTATTACAAGTAGTGGCTATTCAGAAGACTACAAAACACTATCTGGAAACACAACTGCAGAGAATGTTAAAAATACTGACATTATAAATGTATCGATGAGCTCATCGGATCCAAAAACTAGTAAAATTTTACTAGAATCAGCTATTCAAGAATTCAAAGAACAGTCTAAGTCGCTTTACGGAAATAGTTCCATTAGAATCAACGTAGTTGACTCACCAGATACCTCCAATATACCTTCAAATATTAAACCTGTGCAACAAGTTGGATTAACTACAATAGCAGCCATGGCGTTATCTATTATTGTATTATTCTTTATTTATGATTATAAAAAATCACAATTATCTACGAATAAAAAACATAAAATCAAAAAGATAGCAGTTAGGTAGGCGAGATAGTATATCTATGTATCAAAAATATGGAAAACGCTTTACGAGCGTTATACTCGCAACATCCTTATTCCCACTCGCATCAATAATTTTCATTATCGTCGCTGGCTGTATCAAACTTGATTCGCGCGGCCCAATCTTATTTAGGCAAAAGCGCACTGGCAAAGGCGGCAAGCCATTTACCCTATATAAATTCCGCAGCATGCCTGCCGATAACGATGTACACGACACCTCGAAATCAGATTCTCTGACTAGGGTAGGCAAAGTGATTCGCGCTACCTCTTTGGATGAAATACCGCAGCTTATTAACATAATAAAAGGCGACATGTCTTTCATCGGACCGCGCCCTTGGATTACTGACTATTACGATAATATGAATAGCGACCAGCGCCGCCGAAACAACGTCCGTCCGGGAATTACAGGCAGAGCGCAGGCTTACGGGCGTAATAGTATATCAATTCAACAAAAAATTGCCCACGATTTGGACTATGTCGATAACGTTACTTTGCTAAACGATGCTAAAATTATATTTGTAACTATCAAAACGCTTTTCGACAAAGAATCAAACACTTTGGGCAAGAGTGGCATACACGAAGAACTGCAGGAGCTAAGAAAGCAGAATAAACCAAGGAAAAAACGATAGATAAATTAATATGAGTAGCCATAAGAAAACTAAGAAGATTCTTTTTACATCGCACGTTGCTAGTTTCCAAAAGTTTAACCGTCCGTTTATGCGTATGATGAGTGAAAAAGGCTGGGAAGTTCATTACGCGTCGATGGGCGAGGAAGAAATCCTGGATTGTGATAAGTCATTTGTTGTGCCATTTACGCGCAGTCCGTTCAAACTCAGCAATATTACCGCTTACAGACAGTTGAAAAAGATTATCAATCAAGAGAATTACGATATTATCCATACTCACACGCCGATGGGTAGCGTGGTAACGCGGCTGGCTGCCAAAAAGGCTCGTAAAAACGGTACTAAAATTATCTATACAGCCCACGGTTTTCATTTTTTCAAAGGCGCACCTCTGTTAAATTGGCTAATTTATTATCCAGTTGAGCGCCTGATGGCTCGCCACACGGACACGCTTATTACTATCAATAAAGAGGACTATCATCGCGCTAAAAAGCAATTCAAGACAAATGTTATATACATGCCAGGCGTGGGTGTTGATCCGAAGCGTTTCAAGCCGAAGCTCACTGCCAAGCAAAAGCTAGAGCTTCGCAAATCACTCGGTCTTAAAAAAGACGACTTCGTGATGATTTATCCGGCAGAATTAAATAAAAATAAAAATCAAACCTTACTACTACATGTGTTGCACGAAATCAATAAAGAAGATAAATTAGTACATTTACTGCTGGCTGGCAAAGATAATCTAAATAGCTACCATAAAAAACTTGCCGATGACCTAGGCGTGGCTAAAAACGTGCACTTTTTAGGCTACCGTTCTGACATTCCGCAATTACTACAAATGTCCGACTTGTCTGTATCGGCTAGTCGCCGCGAAGGCCTGCCTGTCCATCTTATCGAAGCAATGTTCGCTGGTCTACCAATAGTCACTACCAAATGCCGCGGAGCAACTGAGTTAGTGGAGGACGGCGTGAATGGATTTGTAGTTGGATTTGATAAAGAAGAATTCGTCGAACGTGTCCAGAAAATTATAAAAAACACACAGCTCAGAAAATCTTTGGGTAAAAAATCTTCTGCAGCCGCACGCAATTACGAGGTAGTCTATGCTCAACGCCAGACACAAAAAGTCTATAATAAGTTTATACACGAGACTCTTAGAATACTCCATGTGGTTACTATAATGAACCGAGCAGGGCTAGAGACCATGTTGATGAATTACTATCGTGCTATAGATAGATCAAAAATACAATTTGACTTTCTCGTTCATAGAGACGACAAAGGAGATTATGATAATGAGATTAAATCCATGGGTGGTCGTATATATCATTTACCATCCATTTCATTTGCCCACTTGATAGACTATAATAAAAGGGCTTGTGACTTTTTTGTCAATCATCCAGAGTATTCTATAGTTCATTCGCATCTTGACTCGTTGTCTGCACTTCCTTTAGCGGCTGCAAAAAAAGCAAATATTAGTACTCGTATAGCTCACAGTCATACAAGTAATTTTGACAGCGGTCTTAAAAAACCTATACGAAATATGACGAAACGCTTAATTCCAAAATATGCTACAGATTTTTTTGGATGTTCAGATGAAGCTATAGAGTTTATGTTTGGTAAACGAGCCGCAAAAAATGGAATTGTTATAAATAATGCAATTGACACTTCGAAATTCACGTTTAACAAAAAGACACGAAAAAAAATACGAAAAGAATTTTCGTTGTCAGATAGTAATTTTGTTATTGGGCATGTTGGAAGATTTAATTATCCAAAAAATCACGAATTCATAGTGTCTGTATTTAACGAACTACTGAAAGAAGAACCTTCGGCGAAACTTATACTTGTTGGAGATGGAGAAAATAGAGCAACCATAGAAAAACAGATATCTGATTTGGGAATTTCGAAGAGTGTTATAATAACAGGAGTTCGTGCTGATATATACGGCCTCATGCAAGCGATGGATGTTTTTCTGATGCCATCAAGATATGAAGGTCTACCTGTAGTGTCTATTGAGGCGCAAGCATCTGGACTACCTTGCGTGTTTTCGGATGTAGTTACAACCAACCTTGACGTTACTGGCAACTGCACTTTCTTGTCTTTATCTCATAACACCTCAAAAGAATGGTCTAAAGAAATTTTACAATGGCGCAATAAATCAATAAAGCGCAACGACTGTTCTGATACAGTAGGCAAAGCTGGTTTTAGCGTAAAAACTGAGGCAGAAAATATATTTAATTTTTATAAAAATCACAATTATAACGACAAAAGACGACAGGAGAATCCATGATAATTGCTACGTTAGCTATTTTCGTTATAATACCTATTATTTCAATCCCCAACACTATCGTAGGAATGTTAACAGATAGGAAATTTTATAAACTATACGTAGCACTATTTTCTATAGCAATGGGGTTGCTTGCATATAACATGCTGCCTATACCAGAGTACGACTTGTCAAGATACTACCTCACAATGGAAGATTATTCTGGAAACGACTTTATCTCAAATATTCAAAGTATATTTACAAGATTAGATTCACTTAGCTATCTTTTCATGTATATAATAAGTCTAAGTGGAAATGTACGATTATTACAGTTCGTCGGAGTCTCTGTAGGCTATTACCTATTATTAAGTGTTCTTTTGCAGCTATGTAAATCAAGAAAGTATCATTGGGTACTAAATTTAACTTTTGTAAGTATTTTTTTATCTACATTTGAATTTATCCACCTATACAGTGGCCTAAGAAACTATATCGCAATTGGTTTATTTATTATGTTGCTATATAAAGACATGATAAAGACAGGTAGATTAAGGTCTTGGATGTATTTTATTCCTGCTCTGTTCCATTCAAGTTTAATTATTCCAGCAATTCTAATATGTTTATTAAGAAGACATTTGCGCTTTATCTCGATGATATTTGTCACCGTAATATCTATGCTGTTGCCGTCTTTGGTATTAGTTAAAGCGATATTAGCGAGATTACCAACATCCCCTATTCTAGAGAGTGTATCAGACAAACTTAAGTGGTACGATCCTAATATCCAAGCCATGTTAAGTAACGACTATTTTATCTTTAAATTCCTTACTTTTGTAGCAATACTTTTTGTTTTATATATAGTTAGAGATGTTAGGGATAAGCTTTCTGAAAAACACTTAGCGCTAAGAAAATTTATTTATTTTATGATCCCTATAACTCTTGCAATGATTGTCAATACAACCTTCTTTGATAGGTATATGACCCTATTGTACTTTGTTGCTTATTTATATTATATTTACATATATAAGCTATTGACAAACAGAAAAAGAGCTCTAACCATATCTGTCTTTACAATAATTGGATTAATAACACTCTATAGGCAATATATCTATATATCGCTACTTAGTACGCATACTCAGTGGCTTGATTTCATAACATCAAATATTTTTTCAATATGGTAGGAGGAGAAATGATTGATATTGTACTAATATGGGTGGACAACAACGATGGTAAATGGCAAAAAGATAAAATGAAATATCAGGGTAAATCTAATAGCGTAGATACTAGTGATCGCCGATATAGGGATTGGGATAATCTACGTTATATATTTCGGGGAATAGAGAAATTTATGCCATGGGTAAGAACTATACATTTTGTTACCTGCGGGCATGCTCCTGCGTGGTTAAATTTCAACAATCCTAAGCTTAACTTTGTAAAACATAGTGATTATATACCATCGCAGTATTTGCCAACATTTAGTTCTCATCCGATAGAGTTGAACCTTCATAGAATAAAAGGTTTGTCAGATAAATTTATATACTTTAATGACGACACTTTCGTCGTTGATTATATAAAAGCCGAAGATTTTTTCGGAAAGACTGGTTTACCATACGATACAGCAATCAATACTCGCATAACGTCAATCGACTACAACGATCCTATGGGGAATATAGCTCTTAACAATACTGCAATTATAAACAGCCACTTTGATAAAAACATTAGCATAAAAAGTAACTGGAAAAAATGGCTTAATTTAGAGTATGGAATATCAAACCTTATCAGAAGTATTACGTTTTTGCCTTACCCTAACTTTACAGGTTTTTTGAATCCGCATCTACCTGCGCCATTTCTAAAATCATCTTTTGAAGCAGTGTGGCGAGCGGAACCAGGAATTTTGGACTTTGTATCATCAAATAAATTTCGATCAAAACTAGACGTTAATCAATATTTAATTCGAGATTGGCAAATCGTTAGCGGCAACTTTGAGCCAAAGAATTGGTATAGGGAGGGAAAATATTACGGAGTATCGAATGCGAGTATCAATCAGATCAAATCTGATATACAGCGCAAGAAGTATAAATTAGTATGCCTTAACGACGAAGCGTCTGATGAGTCGTTTGTAGGCTTAAAGAGACAGATTATCGAAATATTAGACTTCTTACTGCCAGATAAATCAAGTTTTGAGATGTAATTTATATAAATCTTATGCGCACAAGTAACTCCATAAAAAATATCATTGTATCAGTAGTTCTAGGGCTAGTTGTGATTGTTGCTAATTTTGTCATGCAACGTTACTTTGTACAAACACTAGGGGTACAACTGCTGGGTCTCAACAGTCTGTTTACTAATATTATCTCGATGTTGTCAGTAGCCGAATTGGGATTTGGATCTGCGGTTATATTTCATTTATACAAGCCGCTGCATGAAAACGATATAGCAAGCGTGTCGTCGCTTATGCGTTTTTACAAACTAAGCTATCGCTCGATTGCCGCGATTATAGCAGTCGCAGCAATTATCCTGGCACCTTTTATACCAGGAATAGCTGGCAATCCAAGCGTGTCTGTCAATATATACGTTATCTACGGACTATTCGTAATAAACTGTATATTGTCATACTTGATGTCGTACAAACGGTCACTACTATACGCCGATCAAAAGAGCTATATTATAAATATTATTCATCTCTCGGCAATCGTTATTTTTAATATAGTAAAAGTTATCGCACTGATTAGTACAAAAAGTTTTTATCTGTTTGCAACGATTTCTATAGCTATGACGCTAGCTGAAAATATTTTAATTAATAGAATCGTTAACAAAAAATATACCCTAACGTCGTCGCCAAAACCAATTGATAAAACAATCAAAAAAGACATATTCAAGCAAATAGGGGGATTATTCTTTCATAAGATTGGCGCTTTTGTGGTCATGGGGACCGATAATATCATTATTTCTGTCGCGCTCGGGTTGCAAACGCTCGGACTATACAGCAATTACCAGCTTATACAAGTTGCAATACAGTCTCTATTTGTCCAGATATCTAATGCAGTACGTGCTAGTATCGGCAATCTGCTAGTAGATATTGGCGGCAAAAAGAGTTTCACAACATTCTTGCGATTGCAATTTGCGAACCAAGTTTTATCAATTATATCGGTAAGCGTATTCTTTGTTGCGTCGCGCAGTCTGGTGCGTATGTGGCTCGGTGAAAAGTTCGTTCTTGATGTATGGGTGGTGATGGCATTATCTCTCAGCTTGTATATAACGCTGACTAGGTCGGTATTCGGTAATTTTAAGGAAGCGGCAGGTATTTTTTACGAAGATCGCTTAGTGCCCGTCGTAGAGTCGTTAATTAACATTGTTGCTTCATTGGTACTGGTTTATGTAATTGGACTACCGGGAGTGTTTTTAGGTACGGCTATAAGTTCAATGATACTACACTGCTATAGCTACCCAAAATTCGTATTCAAAGGATTGTTTCATAAGAGCTACAAAGAATACGCTATACATATACTAATTAGTACCGCTTTAGCTTTTTGTGCTATTAGTACATCATTTGTAATCAGTCGCGCAATAGTTTTGAGTAATCCATTATTGCAATTAATTTATGATGGCACTGTTGCTATAATAGTGCCGCTTTTTATAATATGGTTAGTGTATCATAAGTCTGATGAATATATCTATTTCAAAAAATTATTTGTTAAAATTCTTAGAAAGTTGGCAAAGCACCATGCGTAAATTCCACCTACTTCTTCCGCTACTTTGGATGGTAGTTATTTTCGTGCTTTCGCATCAGTCGGCCTCAATATCCAGCGGGCAGAGCGGCGTGTTTGTCGAGCAGCTGCGCCACATTGCGCCGAGTGTCGACCAGCAGTTATTGACTTTTCTGGTTCGCAAAGGCGCGCACATTTTCGCTTATTTCGTGCTGGGTATTTTAACATTCAACGCTTTATGGCGGGTGGATTTAAGCAAGTTCAAGTTTAATTATCCGTTAGGGATGTCGATTATAGTTTGCGCACTTTACGCTGTCAGTGATGAGTTCCACCAGTTGTTTGTTAGTGGTAGAAGCGGCGACATTCGCGATATAATCATAGACAGTTGCGCCGCAACCGTCGGGGTATTTATAATAAGTATTTTCTGTAATAATATTGCAAAGAAGTAAAAATATAGTATAATATAAAAAATATGGTGTCTGGAGTTTCTAAAACTACTAAACTAAGCGTCGGCTTGCGAAAAACAGTCGCTGGTATTTTGTTGTTATCGTTCATAGCACTGGTGGTTAGCGTTTTGCGGGCGGGGATTGTGCCTGAGCGTTATTTGTGGATTGGTTTACCGATTTACGGGATGATAACCGTCGCGATCATTTGGGGGTTAGTCAGCCAGAAACGTTTCGGTAATATACATGCTGGCGTACTGGTAACGCTTGGCATAATTGCTTTGGCGATTACTGCTGCGAATATTTATATTATCAGTACGGCACGAGCTTTTGATGATTTGACATCTTCAGTGCAAAGCAGTAAATCGTCATATGTTGAATATGTGATTGCTGCCTATAAGGATCGTAATACGTCGCTTAGTAATGCCCAATCAGTCGGGATACTTTCGGCCGATCCGCTTTATAATAAAGTGACTAAGGCAGTCAAGGACGAAACTTCTGCTAATCAACAGGCGCTGGATAGTTTGGCTGAACTTAAGAATAAACTCGAGTCAGGCGATCTACAGCTGGCAACTATTCGTAAGGCTAATATGCCAATTATCGAAGAAGCTGATAAAACTTTCCACGATAATTTGGTAGTGTTGCAGACTATTCGCGTGGAAGGGGAGGCTGCGAAGCAGTCTTCGGCGATTAATGTTGATAAGCCATATGTTCTTTACATCAGCGGCATTGATACGGCTGGCAAAATATCTACCGTATCTCGTAGCGACGTCAATATATTGATGGTGGTTAATCCAGCCAAACATTCGATTCTGCTGGTCAACACACCGCGCGATTATTATGTGCAACTGCACGGTACGACAGGCTTGCGCGACAAGCTGACGCATGCCGGGGTGTACGGCGTTGATATGTCGGTGAAGACATTAGAGGATTTGTATAGTATTAATATTCAGCACTATGTTCGCATCAATTTCACTTCTCTGGTAACTCTGATCGACGCTATTGGTCCAATTGAAGCTTATTCGGACTACGATTTTAAATCTTATCATAAGGGGTATAATGCGCTGAACAGTAAGCAAGCTCTGGAGTTTTCGCGTGAACGTTACAGCTTCCAGGAAGGCGATCGCCAGCGCGGGCGCAACCAGCAGCACGTTATCGAGGCGATCATCGCCAAGCTGTCGCGTACTGAAAATGCTGTAAAATTACCGCAAATCGCAGGTATTATTCGCGACTCTGTCGAGACAGATCTATCCGAGCAGTCTATTAAGTCAATCATCCGCAAACAACTTGACGATATCCATCCGTGGAAAGTCGAATCAATTACTGTTGATGGCGCTGGCGCAATGGAACAAACGTATAGTTATAACAGTACGCCGCTTTACGTGATGATTCCATTTAACGAATCCGTAGATAACGCTAAGACAAAAATTCACACATATCTACAATAGGTTGATAAATATTAAATCCATGGTCGGGGTGACTGGATTTGAACCAGCGGCCTCACCGTCCCGAACGGTGCGCGCTACCAGGCTGCGCCACACCCCGATTCTATAAATTATACCCTTAGGATTTACAAAATCAAACTACCTAATTATCTAATCAAATATAGATATATTGATAAGTTATATAATTTGTATAATAATAGTACGATGTTTTCGTTTTTTAATTCATTTTCTACATCTTTAAAGATAGCCTTATTAGCGTGGCCTTTTGTAGCTTTGGCACTCACATTCCCATTGTTAGTTGTGCAATATATGCGTTTAAGGCGATTGGTTTTTGGCAGGATTATTATGGTTTATTTAGTTATGCTATACGCGCTTGCTTTACTGGCATTTACATTGTATCCAATGCCAGATAATCCAGTTCAATTCTGTTCTTACCACAATATCGTACCGCAAATTGAATGGCTTGAATCAATTATGGAGTTCAGATATGAAGGTTTGCGCGCCGTTCTGCAAGTTATTATGAATGTAGTGTTTTTTATGCCACTCGGGGTATTTATACGAATGATGTATAAATCCCGCTGGTATTTGGTTATTTTCCTTGGTTTGGCAATTTCACTAACAATAGAAACAGCTCAACTCACTGGCGGTTTTGGAATCTACCCTTGCAGTTATCGACTATTTGATGTTGATGATCTACTTCTAAATACCTGCGGTGGCTTAATAGGATATTGGCTAGGTTTTCTCATGCCAAACCTCAGTAATGTTGAACGTGGCTCTGCAATTACAACCCAACCTGGACTAGTCAGACGGTTAGTAGCTTTTATGATTGATATTTTTTCTTCTTTAGCAATCATTACTATTATTGGCATATCTTTATATTTCTTATCACCTCAATTAGCAAAAGATCTTTCATACGAATCTTTAATTATTTTAACTATCCTAAATATATTAATACAACTTATCCTACCTCTAATATGCAAGGGACGCACAATAGGCGGCATGCTAACTGGGATCTCACTTGATGATATAAAGCGTACAAAATTACACAGACTAACATTTTATTTGGCGCGCCTAATTTATATAGGTTTATTTTTTTACGCTGATAAATTATTTGCACAGAGCGAGTTAGCAATATTAGTTAGCTTAGTATTGATTATTTTAACAATAATCACCTGGAAAAAATATAAAAACCTCCCTTATAAACTTGTCGATATTTTTTGGAAAAATCACGAGAAATCTATTATATAATTAGTTTATTAACTTAGATGTATAACATGAAATCACAAATTCTTTTAGTCGAAGACGAACCTACCGTCCGCCAGGGTACCGAGCAATTCCTCCTCCAGCGCGGCTTTACGGTGGTGACGGCGGTTAGTGGCGAGGAGGCGCTAAAGAAATTTACTCAGGCGGATGTGATTATCCTTGACATTATGCTACCGGGGATGAGTGGCATCGAGACGCTGCACAAGATTCGCCAGACCAGTGACGTACCGGTGCTGATGTTGACGGCGCTGCACGATGAGCCGACGCAAGTTGCGAGTTTTGACGAGCTAGCGGATGATTATATGAGTAAGCCGTTTTCGCTGGTGCTTTTGGAGAAACGAATTAGGGCACTGCTTCGCCGCCAACAGTCTGTCAAAAAAACTTTGTGGCAGCGCGGCCCGGCGTCGGTGGATTTTGCGGCTTATCAGGGATTTTATGATGATGCTGATGCGCACCTCAAGCCCAAGGAAGTGCAACTCCTCAAGCTGCTAGTGGATAATCCAAATATGGTCTGGAGCCGGCAGGCTATCATCGATAAGTTGTGGCGTAATGACGAGGTGCCGTTCGACCGGGTGATCGACGTCTACATCAAAAACCTGCGCAAGAAATTGCACCTCGACTGCATTATCACGGTGAAGGGAGTGGGCTATCGCTATGAAGCGGCTTAAATTATTTCCCAAAACATTTTTGGTGTCAATCGGCCTGTTTGCAGCGTTGATCATCCTGGTGCATGCCCTGGTCTACACCTTGATGCCGCAATTTTATTTACAGCAAAAAGAGCGCGAGGCGGCGGACAATCTCACGGCACTCGTGGCTGAACTACGCGGTAAATCGACTGAGAAAATGCGCCGTCTCAGCCAGGATTTTGCTCAGATGAAAAATGTGAACATCACGCTGACAATCGACGGGCGCGACCAGTATTTTCAAGGGTTTCAGTCGATCAACATCGTGACGGATAGCGGTAAATCGGTCGATACTAGCGTGGTAAAAATTGCTGACGGGCAAACGGTCGATCCGCGCTCGGTGATTTTGCAGCAGGGGAGTGTGGCGAATAGCCACGGCCAAACGATCGCCGTCAAGCTGCTGGCCGACGTAGCGCCCGTTACCCAGGCCAAGCTCGCTACCTTGCACGTATTGCCTTATACGATGCTTGGCTCGCTACTGGTGGCGCTGCTGTTTTCTTACGTTTATAGCCGTTTTGTGACGCGGCCGATTCGCCAGATGGCGGCGGTGACTACGACTATGCAGCGGCTGGAAAAGGGCGCGCATTATCCGGTAAATAGCAGTGATGAGATCGGCGTGCTGGGGCGAAATATTAATGAGCTCTATCAAAATCTATGGCAAACGATTCGCTCGCTGGAGCATGAAAATAAGCGGATCACGCAGCTGGAGAAAGAGAAAATCGCCTTCCTCCGTGCGGCCTCGCATGAGCTGAAAACGCCGCTAGCAGCCCTCAGGATCATGCTCGAAAATATGCAGCTAAATATCGGTGAGTATAAAAACCGCGATCAATACCTGGCGGAGTCGGTGGCGCAGGTTGACCGATTGGCGGCGATGGTGAATGACGTTTTGCGCTCTGGCAGTGTCGCCGAGCAAGCCCTGCGCCAGGAGAAACGGCTAAGGATTGATAAGTTACTTGTTGAGGTGGTTGACGATTATGTATTGCTAGCAAAGACGCGCGACATGACTTTCGCGGTTGACGCACGCCCAACGACCATTCGCGCCAACCGCGACATGATGCGCCACGTTATCTCGAACCTGGTGTCAAACGCGGTGCGCCACGGCGACGCCGGCAGCGTCATAAAAATTACTTGCGACCAGCATGAGCTAGCCATCGAAAACGCCTGCAAACCACTCACCAAGCAACAACTCCAGCACGTCTTCGATCCGTTTTATCGGATCAGTGACGGCACGAAGCAACATGCCGACAGCAGCGGCATCGGCCTCTATACTGTGAAAATGCTACTCGACGCTAAGAGTCTGGATTATGAGTTTGCGCCTGTAGGGCGGGGTATGCGGTTTATAGTGAAGTTATAAAGCTATATCATTTTATCAAATATTGCTAAGATACTTTTTTATATTGTAAATAATAAAGTTATAGCAACCGTTGTAACTTCGCTCCTTTACAGGAAGGATGAGGTTATATACCTCCAAGACGACGAGCTTTATCGTTTACGTTCAGCTCGTGATGCTGCAAAACAACGGCAGCAAACAGCCTGGCAAGCTCAGCAATCAGCCTATGAGCGTCGCTCTTCAGCTAATGCTATCATGAATCAAGCCTATGAGGCTCAACAGGCTGCCTATGCAAATCAGCAAGCAGCCTGGGATGCTTACATGTCCGTTAAACGGGCCAATGGTCCGCGAATTGACAGTTTGAACGCTCAACAAGAGCGGGCGTATCAGAATATGAAGTCAGCTTTCGAGTCAGCTTCGTTAGCTCACAACATGCGCGATGGCGCCAGCGCACGTATGTACGCAGATCAGGGGCATGCATACAAGGCAGAGGCCCAAGACTGTGTCGCCGAACGGCGGCAGCTCGTCGCTGAAATTCGCACTGCTCGTGAACAGTTTGAGGCTGTCAGGCCAGCTTTTCAAAGGGCTAAAAGCGAGTATACTCAAGCTCGACAGGAATTTTTATCCGCCAAAGCAGAGCACGAACGTGCGCAAGCTGAATTTAACAAGGCAAAGGCTGAGTTTGATGCTTGTGCCAAGGCGTTCAAGGATAGGCTCGATGAACTGAAGTCGGCACACCGAAAACGGCGTAAAGACAAAAAGTCGATCGCTGAAAAGGCTGAAGTTCCGTCTCAATATCGAGACAACGTCTGGATTTCGAAAGAGTCAGATGGCAACACCAATATCTACTTCGGTGGGGTTGGTAAGCCTGATGGTCCTGGGCACGGGCACTACGTTATGGATCAAAATGGGAACGTAACATATAGGCGCGAACCGTTTAACCCGCATGGTAGCAGAATTTCACCGATGCACCTGGTGGAATACTATATGACCGTCGCGCGCGGACAAATACGTTGCCGCTAGGTGTGAGCAATCGCGATAATGACACCAATGATCGCAGTGGGGTCTTCTATGACCGGAGGCGACAGATAGATCTACATGTGACACAGTACTACAAAGATAACTATCGCGTCTCGTGGGACACTAAAGGAAAAGCTGACGAGAATTATCATTGGACAGACCAGAACTTTCCGTCTGGTCATCGCGAGTCCCATATTCCTCCCGAGGATGCCCGATAATTAGAAAGGAGACGACTGTCCCAGATTAATATTATGTTATTAGTCTGGGGCTTTTTTATATTGTATAATAATAAATATGAATAATAGTGATAATCAATACCCTCAAATGACCTACAAACAAGCATTTGAATACTGCAAATACTGGGCGGACAAAATTAGGTATAAAGGAATTGATTTATTAACTACTGGTTACAGTCAAGTTATTGTGATTTATGATCAGTTAGCTTATACACTATATATGCAGACTTGGATTGATCCGCAAAAATATTATCATTTGTATCGAGTTCGTACATATGCTATAAACATTGACACTAATTACACCGACAGAGCTTTGTGGGAGAAGTTATTGGAACTAATTGATGATCTGCCAGAAGAATACGGTAAAAATAATTACCCTCAAATGACCTACAAACAAGCAGTCAAGCACTGCAAATATTGGGCAGATCAAATTAGGCATGATGGGCTTGACCTATTGACCACTGATTATGGTGCGGCTATTGGAGTTTCTGACCAGTTAGCTTATCCACTAGATATGCAGGAATGGATCTCAGCCCAAAGACATCCAAATATTTATGCTATAAGGTATTATGCTGACGTTGTCGACCGCGACCACACCGACAGATCTTCATGGGAGAAGTTGCTTGAGCTAATTGATAGATTAGCAAGCATTTACCAATAGCAATTACTGCGCTTGAGGATAATTTAAGCGAGTAAAAGAATATGTAGTCCATGATCGAAATTGATTCGGCTTTCTCATATAAAGATGTGCTAAAATGTTATTGATTCAGAAACTGGTGAATTACAGCACAGTTTGATGACGCTCAAAGTCGAAGAGCAAGTGAGAAACTAGCTTCTGACGAGTACGAATTCACGGTTGATGATGGCATCGTGGCGCGAAAACTAAAGATTACACAATTTACATTGATGAAGTTACTGGATTGGGCTTATTTATTGAATTAGAAATGTTGACTGAGGGCGGAGCTGACACCAAACGCATCCAGTAGCACAAATGCGCGACTTTCTAAGGAATTTGAATATTGACGGCGAGTAGTGGAACCTTCCATGCAACACTAGTATTCGGAATCTGCAAAATCGCCAACAATAAATTATACTAAATACTATGCTAGTTATAAAGAACTCATATCAGAATTTACTAAAACCACTATTCAGACTCCCTCACCGCCGCTAGATAGTAACGGTAATAGCTGATAGGATCTGGAATGGAAAATTGTTTATCCATCTCATCATTACTGCAAATTTCTATATATTTAACATTGGCGTACGGTTTAATGAGGTGTGTAAACTCAAACCCATATTCGCCAGAAATTTGTCTGAGCTCCTTGCTTTGAGCAATTGGATTAGGGTAATCTGTCATCACTAATACAAAATATTGCCCATTTTTATTAATAAAAAGATGGAATGCCGTATCAGGACAAAGCGGTACAAGCGATGCCAGCTGGCGAATATATGATGCATCGTATATAACCGGGAATGCTTCATAGACTATTTCTGGGAACCAGATATTTGAATAATTATTCATATAGTAACCCTAATTATATCAAGAAAAGTAGGCATATGACATATTCAGAGCCTAGGGGATAATACCAGATTTCGATATATGGTCTGCGACCACTTAGAACTAGAATCCAGTCATCTGAGACAATCTTAGCTGAGTTAATAATCTTCGCCATTATTGCCAGACGTCATACCAAGATCATCAACCAAACACATCTGGAACAGTGATAGTTATTTTCTATTTTTCTTAGTAGCCCTCTTTCTTGGTTGTATTATTTGTTATTCGTTGTATACACTCAGTATCTTCAACAGAGCCGTATAGTGACTATTACAGCCTGTAGCATAGTTCGCAAATTCGCTGTAGTTATAGTTTTTACTAGATCATCTCTAGTAAATGGCGCGGCAGTTTTCTGGTAAAAATAAATTGGCGCGGAATTATAGAATGGGTCGGTCGTGAACGCCTCGGCGAGATCATTCAGACGGCTGGCGTGCGGCGCAGGGTCAAATGTTCGTAAATAGCTTTGCGCTACTTTGCCTGCATTTTGCCAATCAAAGGATTTTTTCACGGTGTAGGTTTGGCTGACCGAATTGCCGTCATGATAGGCAGTAAATTCGTCGCGGGTGGATGGATAGACTGGCGCTAGGTCAAAGCAGGCACTGCGCACCAGGTCGAGCAATATCGGGTACATACAGAAAAAGGCGGCAGTCACCTGAGTGCTGGCATCAGGGATTTCAATTGTCAGTATAATATCTATGAAGTCTTCTGGCTGGTAATCAGGGCGATGTATTCTCGAACTCAGAAGCTCTTGAACGGAGGTTTCTGAGTTGGCCAGAGAATAGCTATTCTCTGCTAGATGGGGAGTCTCAAGCCCGATCAATTCGGGCAAAACACTCGATGAAATGACCAATGAAGAGAAAGCGGAATTAACAGCATCAGTTTGGCGGGAGTTGGCGGCGCGGCTACAAAAACTTCTCTTTATGAATAGGTGTATAATTAGTACATATAGATTAGATGGCAAGGATAAAGGTGTTGTATCTATCAGGAAAAATAGAGATGGAGTAAATAATGAACAGAGCAAGCAAAGCATTAGCTGAGGAAATTACATCCCTCATTAATAAAAAGCAAGAGGGTGGTTACTGGGACTTTAAGCAGCAATGGCACGATAGTAAAGCCGATTTATTACACGATATTATTTGCTTGACAAATAATATGGAAAATCGTGATGCCTATCTAATATTTGGCGTAGAGGACAAAACGTGCCAAATAATTGGAATTAACGAAGACAATAGTAGGAACAGACTAAATACTGTAGGGGTTGTAAATTTCCTTCGCGACAAAAAGTTTGTTGGCGATGTAAGACCAATAGCTCGGGTGGAGACAATAGACATTGAAGGAAAAGAGCTAGATATTTTGATAATTGAAAACAGTCACTATACACCATTTCGATTAAGCCAAGATTTTA
>ERZ772977.419-NODE-419-length-29601-cov-5.864076_pt1 | contig 29601 bp, 34 predicted proteins | sample MGYA00511131_ERZ772977 | MGnify/ENA primary metagenome ERZ772977 (study PRJEB29015, sample SAMEA2737935) | human oral metagenome | biome: human oral; feature: human-associated habitat; material: dental | place: China | collected 2151 ...
ATATCCATTATATCTATATCAAAAATATATACCGCTCTCGGCTCTCTTTTGACTTCTTTACCTGCTCTTGCCAGGTCTACAAGCTTTTTACCGCCCACTTTAAGTGCGGAATACATAGGCGGCAACTGCATATACTCACCTAAAAAAGACAGTATTATCTCTTTTACCATATCTTTATTAAGACCTGAGATATCTCTTTTTTCTAAGATTTTACCTGTAATATCCTGTGTATCCGTGGAAACTCCTAAAAGCATTACCGCCTCATACTCTTTAGATTTATCTGTAAGCATATCCGACAGCACTGTAGCATTGCCAAGTAAAACCGGAAGTACACCTGTAGCATCAGGATCAAGAGTACCTGAATGTCCTATCTTTTTTTGCTTTAATATACCCCTCATCTTTGCCACAACATCATGAGATGTAAAGCCCTTTTCTTTGAAGATATTTATTATTCCGTTGTAAATATTCTCAGCCATCCAGTTCTTTCTTTATCATAGGCAATATAGTATTTTTCAGAAGTTCATCAGCCCTACCGTACACTGTAGCACCGGCAGCCCTGATATGACCGCCACCTCCAAGTGCTGTAGCAATAGAGCTTACATTCTTATTTATAGAGCGAAGACTGACTTTATATTCGCCCTTGTCAGACTCGTACATAAACAGTGCTATCTCAACACCGGATATATTTCTAAGATTGTCACTGCATTACTTACGATTGGACTAGGAATAGCCCTAGTAGCTACACCGCTATCTGCTCTTGGTGAAGGTGGCGCCTCGGCTGGTATTGGTGCAGCCCGGGGAGATAACACCCCATCTAACCTAGTTAATGGTGATTCATCAATCATAAAGCGTGCCATAAATATTATGCTATTTGCAGTCGGCGTATTAAGTGTTGTTATGTTAATTTTTGGCGGTTTTCGCTATGTCATCTCTGGTGGCAAGAAAGAATCAGTCACAAACGCTAAAAACACCATTTTATATGCAATCGTTGGTCTGTTAGTCGCAGTTTTTGCTTATGCTATCATTAACTTTATCCTTGGCGCAGCATTAAGCGGCGGTTCAACCACTAACGTTTAATTGTTCACTTATTCTTGCCGTGATATACTAACAGCATGAATGATAATCCAGAACAACAGGGATTCGAACCAACCTCATCAGATAGACTTGATCTAACTGAACCAATTGCCTGGAACGCCCCAGAAGGAGTGCAAGTTCAGCGTGGAAAAATTTGGTACGTAATATTTGTGATTATCCTAGTTGGGCTAATGGCCTTAGCTATTCTAGTATTTAAGAACTGGACCTTTGCTGCCTTGCTGCCTATTATGGCAGTTGCTTTATTTACACTATCAAACAAAAATCCTCAGATTATTAATTATGCAATTAGCCCAAAGGGTGTTTATATTGCTGACGTTTTACATGATTTCAGTGAATTTCGTGCATTTGGATTGTCAAATGAGAACAATCAGCACTCCATCATATTATTGCCAGTTAAGCGTTTTTCCCCAGGACTAACTATCTATTTTTCTGAAGCAGAAGGTGAGAAGATAGTCGATATGTTAGGTGCACGCCTACCAATGCAAGAAATTAAACCAGACGCTCTAGAAAAGCTCATTCGCTTAATAAAGCTATAGCTTGATTGGCCATATTTTATGTGGTAGAATACAGAAGTTCACCGCTTCCAGGCGGAGAAAGCTCTTTATATTTTTGTTATAGCCAATCGGATTTCCGAAAGGCTGTATGCACCCGTAGCTCAGCTGGATAGAGCGCTGGCTTGCGGAGCCAGAGGTCGTAAGTTCGAATCTTGCCGGGTGTACCATTTAACCTAAGGAGGGGATATGAATTTTGTTAAATACGTAAAATACACAGGTCTAGCAATTATTGCAATTTTTACAACATTTATTGCGTTTATATCGGCGGCGGTATTTATTGAGGTAACAACCTGGAACGAAGCTGGTAAATGGATTATCAAGGCCGCTGAATTAGCCGGCGTTGGCCTGCTATTAAGTATTGTCATGAGTATTATTGGTACTATAGTCGCTAAGGACGCCAAGAAGAAATAATATCCTTAATTAGTTAGATACGGAGAGATGCAGGAGTGGTTGAACTGGCCGCTCTCGAAAAGCGGTATGGGGCAACTCATCGAGGGTTCGAATCCCTCTCTCTCCGCCATAAATATTTATGAAAATAACCGTTATAACAATCGGGAAGAAACATGAAGCCTGGATTCAGCCAGGCATTTTTCGTTTTTTAGAGCGCCTCAGGCCGCCATTTGCCACTGAGATGGTGATTATACCACATTCAAATTTTGAAGGCGACAGAGCACGTCAGGAAGAGTCAGAGCGTATACTTACACGTCTTAGTTCAGACGATTTTATTATCCTGCTTGATGAACGCGGTAAAAATTTATCATCACCGGAATTATCAAATCTAATTAGCAGTCATATAAATAAGCATGTTGTTTTTATTATTGGAGGGGCTTATGGGGTTAACGATGATTTACGCCAAAAATCTAACGTTGTCTGGTCTCTATCAAATCTAGTATTTCCACATCAGCTAGTCCGGCTAATCTTAGCTGAACAACTGTATCGTGCTCAAGAAATCTATCGCGGCAGCCAGTATCACCACTCATAATTTCGGACGACCATGCCTGGCAATAACAGCAATCTCTACATGCTCAGCACCGTTTTTTCTTAAGCATTCAGCTGCCGCCAACACAGTTGAACCAGTCGTAAAAATATCATCAATAATTATATATCGACGATTTTTATCTACCGAACCACTTATCTCAAAGAAATCCTTTGCTTGACACTTTCTCTGGCGCGAAGACTTAGTAAAGTGCTGGGTGACATTATTTCTTCGTCGAAGCAGGGGTCTGCACTCTATTTTTCTATTACTGGCTAGTTTGTTAGCTATCTTTTCAATATGACCAAATCCACGGCGACGGATATTTTGGGAAATTGTAGGTATTGGTACAATAACCGCCTCTTTCGAGAGAGAGGGTAGAGCATCGTTCAAAAAATCACTCAACAGATTAGCGGCAGCTTGCACTCGGTTAAACTTATAATCATCAATTATTTCAGCCACCACGCCAGTTCTTTTCGTAAAACACCAGATCATATCACAGGGGATTTTATGCTTTTTGCACAAGTTTCCGTTTTTTAAGGACTGACCACACAATACACAAATATCGTATTTCTGACTTATGATGTATTTTTTACAATCTATACATAAAATACCCCCTATTTTATGACATCTATAACAGTAGTGTGGGGCAATAATAGATAATAGTGTATCAAACATTGTAATTTTTACGTTTTACACCTTTCACTGTTGATTATACCGCATATTATAGTTATACTAATAAGGACTTTGTCAATGAGCCTATTATAAAAGTGGAGGAAATTATGGCCCGAAAACAAGATGATAATATATTACTAACAGAAGATGAGTTGGCTGCAGCGTTTATTGACGATACAGATCAGCTACTACCTAATCTTAATGACGACAGCAACAGCAGTCCAGCTCCAGCAGCACCAGCTGAAGACAACTGGGAGGACGAAGCTGACGATCTAATGGGTCAATTAGCTGTTGACGTTTTTGAAACAGAGAACGACTTAATCATTAAAGCTCGCACTGCCGGTGTAGACCGAAATGATTTAGATGTCAGTATTTCTGATGGAATCTTAACTATCAGCGGCACGTTATCTAGTGGTGATGAAGCCGATGTGCGCCAATGGCACATTCAGGAGTGTTACTGGGGCGAATTTAGTCGTACATTAGCCTTGCCTACAGCCGTTAACGAAGAGGGCGTAAAGGCAGAATTAAAAGATGGCGTTTTGACAATTACCTTTGAAAAGATAAAACAAGAAAAGGCGAAGAAGATCCAGGTTCTCTAGAAACATTAGCAAAAAATACCGCCACGCATTGGCGGTATTTTTAGATTATAAAAAAGAACCTCGCTAACGAGGCTCTTTTTCCAATCATAAAACTTATTATGATCCTGAAGTAAATTTATCGATGACCATATTAACGATAGCCCAAGCCAAAATAGAGACGACTAGACCAACAATAGCGTATAGAACCGTATTCTTAGCTGAAGTAACCTTATTGCTATCACCAGCTGAAGTAGTGTAACGAATACCACCCCAAATAAGCATAATAACGCTTAAGGCACCGACTGCAAATAGGAATATATTAACAAACTGCTTAACTAGGCTCTCAGGACTAGAATTAACCTTATCTACACCCTCTCCTTGTGCACTGTCAATTCCACCCCTTAATGTAAAATCAGCAGCATTTGCAGCTGGAGCTACCGCCAAAGAGATTGTCGGCACAATTAGCAGTCCAGCTAGAATCATTTTTAATTTATTCATGTTATTTCTCCTTCTTTAATGATGTTATTATTATACATTTTTCTCTGTTATTTGCAAAACTATTATGTTTTTAGACAAACTTATCGATGACCATATTAACGATAGCCCAGGCGAAAATAGCCACGATTAGACCAACTACTGCATAAATAAGTGAATTCTGTGCAGCTTTAGTTTTTGCAGCGTCACCAGCTGAAGTAACATAGCGAATACCACTAAAAATAATCATGATAACAGATAAGGCGCCCACAACCCACAATAAAACATTAACGATAGTTTGTATTAAGCCACCCTTACCTTCAATTTGCTTGCCCTTCATTTCTGGAGTAGTAGCTATTTCTATACCATCAGCTATACCATCAGATGACTTAGCAGAGACATTGCCAGAAAGGGAAGTAGTCAGCAGAGCTGACGCTCCAAAGACCATACAAATCATTAACGCTATCGATAATACTGTTTTTTTCATGTTTTCTCCTACTTAAAGTTACTAAACGCAAAGTTAACAATTGCTGCAGCAAATATTGAAACAACCAAACCAATGACAGCATATAAGATAGTATTTCTGGCTTTTGCTGTTTTCTGAGCATCACCACTAGAAGTTGCGAACATAATCCCACCGATAACAATCATAATGACCGAAATTACACCAACTGCCGTTAATAAAACTTGCACTATACTGCCTATGATGCCATTAACTTTACCTTCACCATCAGATTTATTATTACAGTAAACTGACCCAGAGCCATCACCTGCACAAATATCAATACCGTTACCAGCAGAAACTACAGGAGCGAATGCGCTAAACATTCCAATCATAACCATGCAGACGGTCAAAATTTTTGTAATATTTCTCATACTAAACCTTTCCTATAATATAACCTGTTATAGCAATAGCACTAGAGATAATCACCAGGCCAATAACGGCATATAAAATTGTATTTTTTGCGCTAGCGGTTTTTGCCGGGTCACCAGAAGACAGTGAATAGTTTATGCCAGCGATGACTATAACAATGACCGCTACGATACCAGCTATCTTTAGCACCAGGTTAATAATGACCATGATGTCAACTTGATTATCCGGCACTCCGACTTCGCTAGCGCTACCTAATAATCCAGCAAAAAATTCTAAATATTTCATACTATATTCCTATATTTGATGATATAAAACTAACAACTGCCACTGATGATAAAGCCACAACCAACCCAATCGCTGCATTCATGATTGTTTTTCGTCCGTGAGCTACTTTATCAGAAGAGCCATTACTGGTCATTATAAGGAAGCCGCCATACATGATATACCCAGTTGTAGCATAACCAACAACCTGCAAGAGATCTTCTATTATGTTCAGGACAATCTTCCAAATAAAATTGGCTTGTGAGTCTGTATTATCGCCAGGGGATTTAACATTACAATCACCATCCAACAGGCCATCATACCAAGGTTTTAAAGTCATAATCTTACCATCAGGGCAGGCCGCAGAAGAAGTCTCAGAGATAACAATATTAGCACCAAAAGCACCAACTACAATTAAAGATACTGCAAGTATGATATTTTTCATTAGTTAAAGACTCCCCCCGGAATGATAAAGTTGGTAATAGCCACCATAAATGCAAACATCAACAACCCAATAACCGTATTCATCCAAACTTCTCGGGCTTTTTTTACTTTATCTGGACTTCCTTCAGACGTAGTATATAAAAATGCGCCATATACAACAGCTCCAAAAGCAGCAACACCAACACCAGCAGTTAAGATCTTGATAACTTGCTTGATTATGTTGATAATTGCCGTGCTACCTTCGCCTTCACAAGAAATAACAGAAGTTTCCGCGCCACCGCAACTGCCAGTAGCTAAAGCTACTTTGGGTATAAAAACGATCCCTGCAATTACTGTTGCGATAAATATACTGATTATAATATTTCTTTTTGTCATAAAAATTTCTCTTATACAGAAATTGTAAAATAGTCAAGCGAAAAAAGCAAATATTTTCCTTGAAAAGATGTAGGTAGTCTGTTAGTATATAAACTGCAATGTGCGCCCGTAGTGAAGTTGGCCTATCACGCCTCCCTGTCACGGAGGAGATCGCCGGTTCGAATCCGGTCGGGCGCGCCACAGATTATTCACCCCCTTAGAGGGTGTTTTTTTATTATAATTGCTAGCTATAACTATTGCATTTATTTAATTTTTATGTTATTATATCGGCAATTAGGTCAACGAATCTAAGGAGATTTATAAATTACACCTGGCGATGCCAGAGAAAGGACCCCAAGCGTTATGGTTTATGAACACGATAAGCTTAATAACCCAAGCGGTTCAAAAACTAAAGAGAAGGCCTTAAAAGGCATAGCTACAGTGGCAACATTGTTAGCTACAGTAGCTCCACTGTCAGCCTGCGGTGAGACTCACAGCGAACCAACTCCAGACATCACAACATCTACAGCGCAAGAAACTCAGAGTCCAGCACCAGAGTCGTCGCCAGATAAAACACCAGCCTCAAGAAAGACTGATGTTGAAGAAATGCTAAAACCCCTAAAAGACTGGAATTACGAAGGTATTGATCTGAGTATCTTAGACGACAAGAATGCCTCTAGAGAAGACTTGGTAGGAATTTTAGATCAGTTTATTAGAAATAACTATGATAACGGTGAAGAGCCTGTTTTTGATCCAGTAACAAAGAAAACAGCTTGGAGTGCATTGAGAATAATCCGACTAATTCAAATGCTTAGTGTTGATCATTCTGATGACGCAAACTACACAAGGGCAATGAATCTAGCTACGGCTATGTTTAATCCGGAAAAGACTGAAGAATTAGAAAAATTCAAAGAAGCAATAAGAAAGCTTTGGGCAGCTTCAAACCCAACATCTCCTACATGCAAAAAGGAACTCTGTACCGTTGAACAGCGATCGCTTTATTATGACTACACTGAAATACTGAGAGTAAGTAAACAACCTATCGCAGTCAATAATTCTAAAGGAACGAAAGATTCAGTTGTTAGATTTGAGGCAAGTGGAGCAACCATAACTGTGCCATCAAATAATAAGGACTTCGAAGCCAGTCCTATTAATATGTCCGTAGAAGTTAATACGTCGAACATTCAACATCTGATTGAACTTAACGAGATAACATTCGGTGTAGAAAAAAAAGCATGGTGGTCTTAGGGTCACTAATCTTACCATGACAATACCGCATATGCTATAATGCAAGCATATGCGGTATTTTTACTATAATCCTATAAAACCACTGCTGATTATTTTATTTGCATCGCTAGCTTTTATAATTTTGCAGCCAATTTTAGTTGCATATGCGGATGACGCAACCTCCAAACCTATTAAAGGAGGTGCCGTTATCTGTAATACTGAATATGGTAATTACAAGAAAACCCCTCAAGGTGAAGAAAGTAAAGATGATGGATGGTGGTGGTGTTATAGTAGTAAAAGTAACCATAGAGTGAGCTATGACAGACTTAAATGTGATAGTGGATATAAAGCTGAATCACGAGAAGTACAGGGATCAACACCTAAGGAAGGACCCTATTCACAGGGTAGGTGTGTGGAATTATCAAAAGAGGAACAAGTTAAAAATGCCAGAAAAAAGGCCTCAATAGATGCTGCCACTAATCAAGTAACTATGCCCAAGCTAGAGGAAGCTCTAAAACCAACAATTACAAATAGTACTTGGTATAAGGAGTTGCCGGACAGCGAAAAAATCGAAGCTGGATGCGCAACTATTGGTGATAGCATAAGCTGTGATCAAAATGCAAAAAGTAAGCTTGCAAAGAAATTAATAGGGACTTGTATAGCTGCGGCTGAAGAATCTGTATCCTCTCGTAAATACGGAGACACTGGATCTAGCGCCAAGGATCAATACTTCACCGACTGTGTTAGCTCAAGATCAGGTATAGATAAGAGTCAAGTCATACAAAATATGACAACTATAGCCTGGGATGACATTAAAAAAGAGATGGACGCTAAAGCTCAAGAGGCAGAAAATGCTCTTAATAAGCCAGAAGAAAGTGACGAAGAGAAAAATTCCTGTGGCGTAGACGGTGTAGGATGGTTGGTTTGTCCATTGATGAGTTTTGCTGGTAGCTTGGGAGACGCCTCCTATTCTGCGATATCACAGTTCTTATCTATCGATCCGGGAATCTTCAAAGACTCCTCCGGGGGATTAAAACAAGCTTGGGATTTCTTTCGCGACATTGCAAACGCCGCATTTGCTTTGATATTTTTATGGGTAATATTTTCCCAAATAAGCAATGTCGGTATAAGCAACTACGGCATTAAGAGAATTCTGCCAAGGTTAATAATAGGAGCTTTACTTGTAAACTTATCTTTTTACCTATGTCAATTAGCTGTAGACTTATCTAATATACTCGGTTTTTCTCTTAAGGGGGTTTTAGAGGGAGCTGCATCAGGAATAGATACTCAATCAGCAGCAACTGGATCTTTTAATAATTTATTTGTCATTGGACTAGCCTTAACTGGAATAGGTTTATTTATATTCCTTGCTGTAAGTATACCTACAATTTTATCTCTACTTTTAGTCTTGCTTGTCGTGTTAGTTATATTAATTGTTCGACAATCTGCCATTATATTATTGATAGCAATATCTCCATTAGCATTTGCAGCATGGCTTCTCCCAAATACCGAAAATATGTTCAAAAAATGGATGTCAGTATTTAGGGGGTTATTAATAGTATTTCCTGTAATATCCCTTCTATACGGAGCTGGAAAACTAGCAGGGGCTGTATTAGCAGCGTCAGCCACAGACGATCCAAACAACCCGAAAGAAACTATGCAATTCGCAGCCTTGGCTGCCTCCATATTACCATTAGGCGCTACACCTTTTGTGATTAAAAGCTCATTAAGCTCACTAGGTAATATCGGCGCAAAGCTAGGAGGACTTAGTAGTGCCGCAACTGGTAGCTTAAAGAATTCTGTAATGAATAAATCCAGAATTAGCGATGCTAAGAATGCATGGAAATCTAGATCTGCTAGAAAGCTAGCAGAAAGAAGATCCGGCAATACTATGTGGGGACGAGGTGCAAGTAATCTCAGAAATAGTAGCTCACGGTTTAAAAAAGGTATTGGAATCGCAATGAATCCTGCAGCAGCCCTTGATAATAGCTGGGTTGGTCAAAAGATAGGTCTCAGTAGCGGTGCGGGGGCAGCACAAGAGGCTTACGATAAAAGTGCTATGGAAAAAGCTGAACGAGCAATCACATATCAATACGGCGGAGATGCAACAAAGGCTCTAAATGATGAAAAAGCCGACAAGTACACTAGGATTGCAGCCGTTAACCAACTTAAGGGACAAGGCGCTCATGGTGCGGACATAGTGGCTAATTACCTGAGAAATGGTGGAGAAGTGGATAGTGTAAGTATGGCTAATGCATTAACCGAAATGAAAGGGTCTCATGCTGGGGTCTCTGAAGCGGGAGTTAGCGCTCTTAAAGCTCTTCAAAGTGGACAATCTAGCTTTTCACTCGGACAAAAAGATTCGTCAGGCAATGTCATTGGCGATTCAGCAAAGGACGAGTTTAATAGCCTAACCAAGGAAGGTGTACGTAAACTATCCAATGAAGGTATTGCTAAACAGAGCGCTGACGCCATTGAGCACTCTGCTATAAAAAGAAATGACGCTCTTAAGCTACTGAAAGATGATAGACTCAGGTCTATGATGAGTCAGGATACAAAAAATGCTCTTGTCAATAGATAAGTAGTTATGATACAAAAAATTAAAAGACAGGAAGTTACTTTATTAAGGTTTCCTCCTATAGCGCCTCGTAGCGCCTTCTCTTGACTTTTTCCATCAAAAATGCTAATATAACCTCAGATGGAGTGGTTAATTTCCCGTAAGCAGCTTCTTAACAAGTGGCTGCAGTGGTTCGTATTGCTGATAGCAGGGATGCTGGTGGGCATTTTTCTTAATACCCTAACTCACTCGACCTCTGTTTACGCCGTAGACGCAGAATGGAGCGGCCATAATTTAACCTATAATAAAGAAAAATATACAAAGGTAAGTGATGATAAAAAGATCAAACAATTTAACCTACCGGATAATTCGCTTGTTTATGTTAATGAAGATAAGAATAAAAAAGAAACCAAGGTTATTTATTTCCCATCAAGCGAAATATCTTCGCTAAGCTCGGCAACCTACGCGGTTTATTCATTTACGCCACCAAACACCTATGAGCAAACCAGCACCTCAACTATTTCAATTGAATCGCCATCTGAAAATTCAACCAGCACTTCCTGTGACGTACAGGGAATAGGTTGGATTATCTGTCCACTCTCCAATTGGTTAGCTGATGGCATAGATTATATGTACAGTGCGCTTCAGGAGTTCTTAAAAACCAAGCCGTTAGAGACAACCAACCAAAACAGTGGAATTTATCTGGCGTGGGTCATTATGCGTAATATTAGCAATGTGGCGTTTATTATAGCGTTTTTGGTGATTATCTACTCACAATTGACCTCTATAGGAATTAGCAATTACGGCGTTAAAAAAATGATTCCTAGGTTAGTAATTGCGGCGGTGTTGGTCAATTTATCATTCACGTTTTGTGCTATATTACTAGATTTATCAAACATAGCCGGCTACGCTTTCCAGGACGCCTTCATGGGAATTAAAAATACCATATCCACCGTAGGAGAAAATACAAGCACATGGACGTGGTCGGAAGTTATCAGTACAGCACTGTCGAATGGAGCGCTGGCGGTAGGAGCAGGATACGCCGTATCGCTAGCACTTACTACTGAACTATTACCGATGCTAGTACCTGCCGCGACATTAGCTGGCTTAACTTTACTCCTCATACTCCTAATTATGGCTGCTCGTCAAGCGCTTATTATTATATTAATAATAGTTTCACCACTAGCATTTGTTTGCTACTTGCTACCCGGAACAGAAAAGTGGTTTAAAAAATGGCGAGATTTATTCATGACAATGCTAATATTTTTCCCAGCATTTGCTGTGGTGTTTGGTGGAGCACAGTTGGCGGGTATAATAATTATTCAAAATGCCGCTGGCCCAAATGGCGCAATAATGCACATACTAGGCATGCTGGTTCAAATAATACCTTTGGCTATAACTCCTCTAATTATGAAGTTCAGCGGTGGAGTATTAGGTAAGTTTGCTGGATTTGTTAATGATAAGAATAAGGGCTGGTACGACAGGACTAAGAACTTGTCTAAAGATCGTCGTGAGACCATTAAAAACAAGAAGTTGGCTAATGCCAATATGGCGCGATTCAACCCAAATCGTTTACGCCGTTGGGCAGATCATAAAGGTAGAGCATTCAAAAAAGATCTGGAAACTTCACAGAAAAATGCCGAGAATTCATTTAGAGATACAGACAGGTATAAGAAGTTAGACTTAGAAGCCAGACAGGCTTCCAGGCGTGCAGATCTGTTATCCGCACAAGATGACAATCGATACACCGAAGCTACGCTGGGTCACGCACCAACTGATACGTACGGAAAGTACGATCGTGCTCTACGAGCTAAGTCAACTAAATACTCAAATTGGCGAGACGCGCAACAAGCTCAATTTATGTCAGACATTAAAGACCTAGAAACCGAAATTGCAACAGCAGGTCTGATTAAGAATAATGCTCAACGCCAACAGCATAGTGAATTTGCAGAGCAATTGATAAACAGCAAGGAACTTCGAGAGAAGGCTGGTGGACATGTCTTAGTGGATGATAAAGGTAATTTACTTGGCGCGGATGCCGCCTTAGCCTCTGCCATATCAACCAACCGCAGCGAATTCTCCAAGTCTGTTGATGAAGCTCATCAGATTATGAAGCATTATAAGCTAAGCTCTGGGCAAAGACAAAAGATATCTTTAGGCAATTCCGTGACGCTTTCAGATGGAACAGTACTGGATAGTAATAACATATTTGTACGGGAAGCCGCAATTGAAGAACAGATTAAAAATGGGACCGTTACAGAAGTGGCTCAGCTTGTTAGCGAACTACCGCCAGAATTCTATTCTTCTGTGGCGGCAGCATTAGCATCATCTGGCGTGAAAAACAAAGCTTCATTTATGGGCGGTAAATTAATTGACGATATGGTTAAGGGTGCTATTAATAACCGTCAAGATTTGCTCAATTATTGTGCTGAATGGCTACAGGGCGGTAAATATAAACCGGAAGCTTTGGCTAACACTGATGCTGATGGGGTTAAACTATTAATAGAAGCTGTTAATAATACCTCTATAATTAGCAAAGAAAAACGCGCATCCATTAAGGAAACTATTGATACAATCCTCAGCGACGAAAGATTGTCAGCAAGTGTAATTGATGCAGCTAAAGATCAGTTCAAAAACCTTCGCAACATGCTATAATCATCATATTTTTGGTATAATATAAGCAGTATGTCTATATATAAAGTTCCTCAGGATGTTGAGGCGGAGGATAAACTACTTGGACCATTTAGTTTCCGGCAGTTTGTGTTTTTAATTATCGCAGTTGTTGGAATTGGTATTGCGTATGCTTTAAGTCAATTGTTACTACCCTTATTTTTAATTCCAATGCCGGTTGTTTTGTTTTTTGGGGCTTTAGCTTTACCTCTTAAAAAAGATCAACCGATGGAAGTATACCTTGCGGCAGTTATTTCTTTTATGTTAAAACCGAAAAAACGCCTATGGCAGCCTGACGGTATTGAAACGTTAGTAGAAGTTGTCGCACCAAAAACTGAGGAGAAGATATATGGCAATAAATACGATCAAGCCGAGGTTCAAAGGCGATTGTCATATCTAGCAAACCTAGTAGACAGCCAAGGTTGGTCAATTCGTGGAGTTAATAACCCGAATAGTTCGATGCAAGCGGATCTGTTTAATGAGGGTCGGGCAGCTAATGATATCCTAGATGAAAATAGCACTACGGCACAAAATATTAATAATTTAATGAGACAATCAGACATACGCAGAAGAGAAGAAGTAATTCAAAAGATGCAAACAGCACAAACGACAACGGTAGCAACTTCTCAATTGACAAACTCTACTCCAACAGCGCAACTTATAGTCAATCCATACCCAACAATGCGCCAGTCAACAATCAATCCGCTGTCAGACAATAAACCTATCAATAACCAACCGACTGCCACACCGCAAACTAGCTTAAACGACGTATCACCTGCTATAATAGATTTGGCAAATAATCACAGCGACCTTTCGGTTGAAACGATTTCACGTGAGGCGAATCGAATTCAGCAAGAAAATAAATTAGCAGAAGAGGAAGTGGTGATTTCATTACGTTAGGTGGGGTTTATGCAACCAGAGTTACAAAATCAGCAATTGAATCAGCAATTACCGCAAACCAATGCGGCTATTCCTAATATTCCTCAGCAATCCGCCGTAAATACAACCATAGCAGGATCTGCTACTACACCAACCCCAGATAAATCACCAGAAAATAAAAAACAGAGTGGACCAATCAGCACTCAAAATACTCTCCTGTTTTCTGAAATGCGTGAAAATATGATTATTATGAGTGATGGCAGTTTCCGAGCAGTAATTGAGTGTGAGTCAATTAACTTTGATTTGATGAGTTCACGCGAAAGAGAAGGAATAGAGTTCAGTTATCAAAATTTTATCAATTCTCTATATTTTCCAATTCAAATTATGGTCCGTTCACGCCGGGTAGACATTGGACCTTATCTAGACAGACTGGCTGATATCAGACGTAATCAAGATAACATGTTGCTCAATGTTCTGATGGATGATTATATGGACTTTATTGATGTTTTAGCGCAAGAAGCAAATATTATGGATAAGAGTTTTTACGTAGTTGTACCGTATTATCCTGATGGTGATACTAATGCATTCAAGCAACAAACAAAAGGACTATTCAGTAGTTTCTTCAGCGGAAAAAAAGAAGCGACTGTAACAAAAATTGATCAAGTTACATACACAAAAGCAAAGGATGAGATAAAAAATCGTATTGATTCAGTAATGAGCGGCTTGTTCCAAATTGGGGTAAAAAGCTGGCAATTAAACACCCGTCAGTTAGGTGAGTTATTCTACACTTCATATAATCCCGACACGTCATCACGCGAATCACTGTCAGAAATCGACCCAAGTGAACTCACTACTACCTACGTCACTAAAGGCACAGGACAAGCACCAACAGGAGAAAGACTATAATGGCAAAGAAGAAATTAGATGCTGTTGATATCGCTGCACAACAACGAGCACGCGAACAAGCTGAAGTTGAGCATGCCTTTTTAACCGGTGTCCGTACGCTGCGTGATTTTATTGCGCCAAGTAGCATTGAACTTCATTCCGATCATTTCCGACTAGGTTCAAAATATGGTCGTACTATGTATGTCTATGGCTATCCGCGACAAATCTACACCGGCTGGCTCAGTTCGGTGATTAATATCGATGAAGTACTGGATATTAGTATGTTTATTTATCCGGTTGATACACAAATTGTGTTGAATAATCTGCGCAAAAAAGTTACCCAGCTGGAAGCCAGTATGAATATAAATTCAGAAAAGGGGCGTGTGCGTGATCCAGGGTTAGAAGCGGCCTTACAAGATGCTGAGGAATTACGCGATCAGCTACAGATTGGGGCAGAGAAGTTCTTCCGCTACGGACTATACATTACAATTTATGCCGATAGTATGGATGAATTGAACTTTGTGCAACACAAAATTGAAACAATATTTGGACAACAATTAGTCTTCTCAAAAGTCGCCTCCAGCCAGCAAGAGCAGGGGCTCAATAGCACAGTCCCACAGTTAGCCGATGAGCTGCAAATTCGCCGCAATATGAATACAGGTGCAATTTCTACTAGCTTCCCATTCACTTCAGCCGACCTAACAGATAATAAGGGTGTCCTGTATGGAATTAATATGCACAATAACGGTCTGGTGATTTTTGATAGGTTTAGCCTGGAAAATGCCAATATGGTGGTGTTTGCTAAATCTGGTGCCGGTAAATCATTTACTGTTAAATTAGAGGCTCTAAGGAGTATGATGGTTGGGTCAGACATTGTGATCATTGACCCAGAAAATGAGTATCAAAAACTTTGTGACGCAGTTGGCGGTAGCTATATTCGACTAAGTCTAAATAGCGATACAAGGATTAATCCTTTTGACTTACCGCGAGTCATCGATACCGACGAGGCGGACGACGCTTTAAGAGCAAACCTGGTGACACTGCATGGATTATTGCGACAAATGCTAGGCGGGGCACAGACAACGGCCGGCGGGCAAGTTGTAGCTGGATTAACACCAGCAGAAGAGGCTGACATTGATCAAGCACTCATTGACACCTACGCGCGTGTCGGTATTACATCCGATCCACTGACTCACAATTCCACTCCTCCAACTATTTCTGACTTATATGACACCTTGCTTCACATGGGCGGCACTGGACCAAGCCTAGCACAGCGTCTACGCAAATTTACCTCTGGAACATTTGCTGGTATTTTCTCACAGCAAAGTAATATTGACATCAACAATAATATGGTAGTGTTTAATATTCGCGACCTTGAAGATGAACTTCGGCCAACCGCGATGTATATTGTCCTGAACCACATCTGGAATATTACACGCACTGACCAGAAAAAGCGCATGCTGATCGTGGACGAGGCTTGGCAATTGATGAAATATGATGATTCCGCCAATTTCTTATTCTCACTAGCAAAGCGCGCCCGTAAGTATCAATTAGGATTAACCACTATCACTCAGGACGTGGAAGATTTCGTTGGTAGTAAGATGGGTCGCGCCATAGTCTCCAACTCATCAATGCAATTACTATTAAAACAATCAACTAGCGCTGTTGATGTCCTCGCTCAGGTATTTAAATTGACCGATGAAGAGCAAAAACGACTATCTAATTTCCCAGTTGGTCAAGGCTTATTCTTTGCTGGGCAAAATCATATTCATATCCAAATCCAAGCTAGTGACACTGAGTATAACCTAATTAACACCAATCCCGTATCTCAACAGGTAAAGCCGTCTGATACACCAATTGGCGGTTACGGAGAAATATAAAATATGGCGCGAGTTGACTATACGACAGATTCCGAGACTGACAGTAGATTAAATCCTGCCGAGCAGGCTAGGTTCGATCAAATCTCAGCTGGACTTGATAGCGGTTCGGAATTAAGTGCTCGCGAAAAGGATGTCTTAAACGACCTTGAGTCTCAATTTGATAATAAGGATTCTCAACTTGACCCTGACCAAAATGACTCCTCCAGCGAAGCAGTCAATGGGCGAGAATCTTCCGTGCCTAATAATGGTTTTTATCAGCCGTCTGGTAAAAGTAAAAAGAAAAGTCCAGTTACATTTAAATCCTTACTGAAAAAACGTGGACCGATTGCAGTAATCACTGCAATATTGGGATTAATTGCCGGAATATTTGGTACTATTTCTAGCCCAGTCAATATGCTGACAAGTATGGTCGAAAATATGACGGGGACTAATGATTCAGCTTCAACAGTAAAGGAACACCGTCTAAAAAAATACTTTAATCGAGTTTTTAGCAACGAAGATAGTGCAGGAATTTGCCAAGGCAAAAAAGGAATGCGCTGTAAAATGGGAAGAATTTCAAATAGAGCTCTATCAAAACTATCAAAACAAGGGATTAAACCAGTTAATGCGGATGGCAGTGAAATAAGTCTAAAGAAAACTGGATACCCAGATAAGAATCCTTCACATTATAAAGTTGAAGGAATTAATAATGGCAAGCCGATTGAAGCCTCTAGACTAAAAGATGAACTGATTAAGCCGGAAAATAGGAAAATAGGGAATAAAGTCTACGGGAGAACCGGGCTATTTAATATGCGTTTCCATGCCTGGACTGGAAAGCATATGCAGAAGATGTATAACAAAATGGGCCTAAAGAGAAATGGTGGAATCGCCAATAAAATTGATAAAAAGCTTAGCATAAAAGAACGGGTTGATAAATTTAAGAAAAAACTACCAAGATTCGATAGTAATAAAGCAAGCGGTCATATAAATAATCGCATAACTGGTCTTAGTGAAAGAGTAGGGAAAGGTGGCCTAGCTTATGGCATTGCTGCCGGTGGGTGTATGGTTGTAAAAATCCCAAACATTATTGCTTCGGGGGTTACTGCCATTCAGTTAGCACCTTTGCTTACCTTAGTTATGGAAGTTGTCTTGTCTCCTGGGTCTCAGGCTAAAGCATCAGGTTTTGGTAGCGGATTTACACCAGAGGCGATGGACACAATCGGCACGATGTTAACGGAAAGAGGAAAAATGAAAGGCTCCGAAAACACCGAGGGATCCGCCCTAGATTCACCAGTATTACTTGCTTCAATGGGCATTAATAGTAATAAGCCAGCTATTGCCAAAAATTATGTTCCTGGATATTCAGTCATATCTAATCCAGCTATCCAGTCTATTAATAAACTCAAGGAAGAAACCGCCCCAGCATGTGATTTTATCCTTAGTCCATATACCATGTATGCGTTTACAGCAGCAGAATTAGCGGCAGGATGGGCAACTGGTGGAGTGGGTTTTTTAGTGAGTGCAGTTGGTAAAGTTGCAATTAAGCAAGTGGCAACGTCTTTATTAGGATGGGTTGCTGGTGAGGCGGTCAAAAGTTTACTTTTAGAACTAGCAGAAAGTCTCTTAACTCCAGGTAATGCTAGATATAAAGATTTGGGAGATTCGCTTGGTATAGGAGCGGCTGCATTCTTTTCAAATGGATCCATGAGGCAAATGCTACCAGGACTAAAACGAAGTCAGCTAGCAGAGTTCAATAGTATAAAGATAGCCAATGAAAAGTTTCAAAAAGATATGGATATCGCCTCATTAAGTCCATTTGATATCTCTAGTAAATATACCTTCTTAGGTAGCATAGTTCATAATATGGGAAATATGATGCTTGCAAACGCTACATACAATAGAACTCCAGCAGCAATGCTCTCTAATATTTTTAGACTACCATCAATAGCATTAGCCTATTCATCAACCGCGAAGGCAGCAAGTGGTATATATTCAGAAAAATATTGTAGCTACGCTAAAGATTTTAACATGGGTAGTGGCTCACCCGACGATCCGGCAATTAACTTAGCAGGTCTACCATGCACAGGTATCACTAAAGACCAGGCTAATATGTCTACTGAAGAAGCACTAAAAATCGCTGAGGAAGAAGGGTGGATAGACAACAGTAAGGACGTTCCAGATAATGCGACTATAGAAGATCTCGTAGGTAGTGGATATATTGTCAGCAACACACCGCTCCATGACTTTATTAGCGATTGTAGCGACGCTAGTACCGGAGAATACTGGTTTAAGAGTGGCGGCTGTACAGCGCCATCTAGCTCAACATCTTCAGGAACAATTAAGCAACAAAATCTTACTGACCCAACCGACGGTTCGGCAATTACCAACGAATCATTTGGAACAGGTGATGGAAATAAGACTTATAGTGATAGAAAATTATCTGCAATGTCGGTACTTTTAATTGACTACCAAGTCGCTCAATCGGTTAACGGTGAAGATGAAGAGAGTGACGGGGGTAACTCAGCTAAGTCTCAAAATACTGACGATGGCGAGGCGGTTGGCGAGCCACAATTAGCAGAGGCCGCTGACGGCTGGGGCGGACATGAAAACGGTAAAATACCAGACTCAGAATTGCAAGCATTATCATTCTCATCAAGCGATAAAATGCATAAAAAAGCTGCGAAGGCTATGGAAGAAATGAATAAAGCTTATAAAGCTGAGACCGGTGTTGATTTAACTATTAACGAAGCTTATAGAGACTGCGATACGCAAATTGCTTACGCCACTCCAGGTAATCCACGATACCAGGGCGGGGCGGCAGCACCAGCTCCTCCATGCATATCAAATCACGGTTGGGGTCTGGCAGTAGATATTAACGTCGGCGGCACTGGATCTGCTGTCTATAAATGGCTGGAAGCGAATGCACATAAATATGGCTACGTTCATCCAGCTTGGGCAAAACCGGGTGGCAGTAAACCAGAGCCGTGGCATTGGGAGTACGCAAGGAATGTTTGATATGAATAGGGAAGATAAAACTATACTAATATTATCTATCGTGCTTTTCATAAATATTCTGGTTGTATTCTTTATCACGAAAAATCCAGATAAAGGTAAGTACACCACTATTTTATCGTCCGAGCAAACCGTCAGTAAAAAATCAGCCACCCAAAAGACTATCCCTCAACAACCAATTGAGCAGAATATTATCATTGAATTACTTAATTCCACTTCCAGTAAGTATGGAAAACGTGAACTAAAAAAATATGTCTTAGTCAAAGAACAGGGCGGATTTAAATTAATAAAAATGACAATTTTTAGCCATATTACTAATTCCACTTATGATTCTTATGCTATTTTTAAGGATAACACAGTCGTTGCAGGAGTCAATAGCGAAAAAACGATAGATTCGCTAAAGCAAGCTGGCGTACCCACGGACATAGTTAATGAATATGCGAGGAATCAGACTGATGTATAAAAAAATATTCATTGCTATTTGTATTGCCGTATTATTTATATCTACTGTTCAGCCGATTTCTTATGCAGCAGGATATCCAAATACATATATCAATAATAATATCTTATGGTTTAATAAAAATGACACGACATGTTCCGATTCTTCGTCTGCTGGTATATCTGGAGCTGACAATCAAGAAAAGATTTGGGGATACTTGCGTAATGTCGGATTAAGTGCAGAGCAAACGGCTGGTGTGATGGCTAATATTCAAGCAGAGTCAGGATTTAGTCCTACTAGGCATGAAGTAGGACAGGGATGGGAATCCGGAGGATGGGGTCTTGCTCAATGGACATTTGGAAGGCGTACTTTAATAGCTAATAAAATACCATCCGATCTAAAAAAATATTACAGTCAAGAATATGGTGGCGCACCCAACGAAAAAGGAATGATAGACTCTATTCCTGTAGAAGATAACGATAAATTATTAATTTTCGAATTAGAGTATCTGGTTCAAGAAGGAACGGAAAGACCGGTTACAGCTTCTGGATTCGGTACTGCGTCAAATTCTTGGGAGCTACTAAAAACCTTAAAAACAGTAGAGGAAGCTACTGTTTTTTGGCATGATGATTTTGAAAAATCAGCTATGACTAAAGAGCAGGTCAAAAATATACGTGGCGCTGCTGCTCAAAAGATTTATGAAAGATTTAATGGTACGGGTGGAAGCGGAGGAGGATGCTCTTCATCAAGTGGCGGTGACTTTATAGATTATGTTAAGCGCTATGCCTGGCCAGAAAAAACTGTACGTACAGATAAAAAACCTGAGTATGCAAAAGCTATAGAAAAGGCAAAAAGCGAGAACAGATACATTGGAGATTCTTGTCTTGGGGGAGGTGTAGACTGTGGCGCCTTTGTGACAACGATACTAAATGACAGTGGATTTGATAAGAATTATAATTACGGAGGCGAAAACGGTAAGGCTGGCCCGACAGCCACGCAGCGTGCTTGGGCTGAAGAGAACTGGCAAAATCTTGGTACTGGCAACTCAATAAATATAGCAGATCTTAAACCCGGTGATGTCGCACACAGCCCAGGACATACCTTTGTTTATGTTGGCGATATAGAGGGTTTTGATTCAAAAATAGCATCTGCTTCACAATGCGAATATGCACCAAAAGCAGGAGGTGAAAGTTTAATTTCTCCAAGTGTAACTTGGTATAGGAAAAAATAATGAACAAAAGAACAATTAGTATATTACTATTTTTATCATCACTTATTATATTAACCTACGGAATTGTCATATATACATCCAGAATTAATACGGTACCAGTATTTTTATTAGTCTCACCAAATAAAGCAGAAATTACCGTAGAAAATAAAAAAATTATCGGATCACAAATTATATATATAGAACCAGGAATATATGATTTTAAAGCATCTAGAGATGGCTTTAAGAGCGAAACCATTCATATAGAAGTAAAGAAAGATAAACCACTAAGGATAGTATTTTCACTTATTCCAATTACTCAAGAGGCAATTAAAGAGTTAAAGTCATCTTCTAGGGGCGCTGAAATAGACAAAATTACAACAGACAAACTTGTTGACGAGCAAAAAGCATTAGAAGATGCAAATCCAATAATTAAAAAATTACCTATCAAAAATCTAATCTACTCTATAGGCTATAGAGTAGATCCAAATATCCCAAATGGTATTATTGTAGAGATCGATACTATAGAAGGATATAGAAATGCTGCTATTAATAAAATTAAAGAACAAGGATTTGATCCATCAAAACTAAATATTGTTTTTAGAAATTATGCCAATGTGTTTAAGGAGTAATTTATGAATCGAAGAAATATTATTATAATAATAAGTTCTATAATAGTCGTACTATTATTATTGTCTTTTTTCTTCATTCAACCAACCTATACTATTTCGATATTTTTCGACAAACCAGACTTATCGGCTAAAATATATCGCAATAATGCAAAAAATAACACTGAAATTATATCGTTAGCAGGAGATACTAAAATAAAATTATCAGATGGCAAATATATAATTAAAACCTCATCTAAGTCTGGACATATAAATGAAAATTACACAGAATTTACAGTCGAAGGATCAGACAGGGATGTATCTATAAAAACCAGCTACAGCAAGAAATTTATGTCCAATAAAATAGCCGAATACAAAAATGAGATTTCAGCTGTATTATTTACTAAATACCCAGAATTAAAATCATCTTTCATACTTAAAAAGGAAATTATATTAGGAAAGAATATCGATTGGTATGCTGCCACCTATCAAAGAGAGGATATAGATAGAAATTCAGGAGACGCCTACACTGTCATATTAAAAAAAGAAAATAATAAATGGACAATTAAAACTAGGCCACAAATAATCAATACTACTTATAATACTAAAAATATTCCAGAAGAAATTTTATCCGAAGCAGCATCTAGGTTATCACCATTTTCCACTAACTCTTAAGCGGCATAATAATATGTGTATAATCAGGGTTTTTTATCTGCTCTCGGATGACACATGGCGATAATTTACCGTTAAACGAGAATGTAATTTCGTCAGCATCAATAATATTCAGAACTTCCGTTAAATAGCGCGAATTAAGTGTTACTTGACCATCGGCGGATATTTCTGCTGAGGCTTCTGAAGTATTTTCGCCTAACTCAGATGCGATTGAGTGGATAGATAATAGGGAGTTTTCCTTTGAGGCGGTCACGGTTATTCCGCCACCAGATTCACGCGCAAATAATGCTGCAATCTTTGTCACTCTACTAAAATCAGCTTTTTTAATCACGATTTCCGTCTCTGAATTTGACGGAATCAATTGACGATAATCAGGGAATTTTCCGTCAATCAACCGGCTAACGATTTCCATGCCTCCCGTTCTGAAGCATACTTGAGATTCATCAAAGAGAACGGTGATTTTTTTCTCTTCACCAACACTCTTGCTTACCTCTGAAAGTGTCGAAGCAGGGATAATAGCTGATACTTCATCATTAGACTTAGCTAGTCTTTTTTCCGCCAATCGATAGCCATCAGTAGCCGCCAGATATAGCGAACCTTCGTGATTATGCCAATATACGCCAGTCAAAACCGCCCGCGTCACGTCAGAACTAACTGCAATTTTCGTCTGGATTATCGCCTTCTTTAAATCTTCAACATCGATTTCATATTTGATGGCATTTTTTTCATCAATTGTTGGTAATTCCGGATACTCATCCGCCACCACACCATTAATAACTGATGAAAATTTGCCAGAGGTAATATGAAGATGCTCATTTTTGACTTCAAGCTCAACAGTACCGCTTGGCAAGTTTGAGATAAACTCTGAGACCAAGCGAGCAGGGATGGTAATCGAGCCGTGCTTATCAATTTTAGCACCAATATATTGAGTAGAGGCAATTTCCAAATTTGTTCCAGCGATTAATAATCTGCCTCCATCAGTACGTAGTAAAATATTATTTAATATTGGTAATTCATTACGACTTGAAGCAATGTCTTTGATGAGATTAAGAGCTTTTGCAAGTTTTTCTTGAGTGACCGATACTTTCATTATACTTTCCTTAATTTTTAATTAGTCTTAATAGTAATAGGTATTGTGGAAACTGGGTAAAAAATGTATTCAGATAGAGGTAGTTGGTTGATTTTATAGGTGGAAAACTCTGTGTATTGGCTGTGGGCTTTATGGTGGATATTATTCTACTATTCCACTGCTTAACATAGTAATTCATTCTTTCCACATATCTGTGTGTTAGTAATCCGCCAAAAAAACACAGGGTCTGCACAGCTTTTCCACAACTAATGAGCATATAATTTATCCTTAATATCATTAATTTGTTCATGAATGCTTACATTGGTAAGGCTTTCCTTAGTAATTTTTTCAATTGAGTGCATAGCGGTCGTGTGGTCCTTTCGTCCAAGCTCTTGGGCAATTTTTGGGAAGCTCATTTTCAGCTCACTGCGCAGTAGGAACATAGCAATTTGCCTCGGTGTGGCAATAAACTTATCGCGCCTGGACGAGCACATATCTTTCACGTCGATATTATAATAGCGAGCAGTCTTATCGATAATTTGCTTGGCGGTGACATGTTGTGGGCGGCTACGCTTGATATCGCCTAAAATACCCTCAGCTGCCATAAGGTCTGGAGTGAAGTTTTGCATTTCCGCATATGCTAAGAGCCGGTTTAATGCGCCCTCTAATTCGCGAATATTTGTTTTAAAGTTAGTTGCTAAGTATTCTACGACATCAGAATCTAATTCGGTATTACTGAGCTCAGCCTTCGCTTTGATTATGGCACAACGAGTCTCATAATCTGGCATCTGAATATCAATTGCCATACCCCATTCGAAGCGACTACGTAAACGATCCGTTAAGGTTGGAATACTCTTCGGTGGTTTATCGGAGCTAATAATTATCTGTTTGTTGTTCTGATGAAGGTCATTAAACGTATGGAAGAATTCATCCTGAGTTTTTTCTTTGCCGGCGATAAATTGCATATCATCAACGATTAGGACGTCAACATTGCGGTACTTATCCGAAAAACCCTTTTTCTTAAAGCGAATTGAGTCAAGAAATTCATTCACAAAAGTTTCTGTGGTGATATATAGTACGCGGGCGGATGGTTGTTTTCTAATTATCTCATTACCAACCGCTTGCATTAAGTGAGTTTTACCAAGTCCAGATCCACCATACAAATAAAGCGGGTTATATTTTTCTCCGGGGTGAGAGGCGACGGCCTGACAGGCAGCGTAAGCCAAGTCGTTACTAGAGCCAACGATGAAATTATCAAATGTGTAGCGAGGATTTAGATTACTGGCATGAGATTTTTTTGATGGTAAGATGAGCGGCGCTGACGATTCCTGACTCTCGGTTTTAGTAATCTCACGGTTAATACGAGGCTTTTTATTGCTGGATTCAACATGGTAGGAGATTGATGGAGAATTTATTCCGTTATGAGATAAAGCTTCAAGTATTTGTGGGTGAAAACGCTTTTCGAGTTGAGTGCGAGCAAAAATATTTGGGGCAATTATTGAGATTTCTTTATCTGATATTATTTCTAGTTTCGTGTTTTTAAACCACGCCGTAAAAGATGATGACGATACAGTTACTTCAATTTCACCTAATACACCCTGCCAAACTGCATGACTATCCACGAAAACTTACTCCCTCAAATTCTTTAACTATCTTTACTATAGCAAATATTAAGAGTTTTCCACAAGTACAATTCCGTAAACTGTAATGTAAAGGAAAACAGGGGTAGAGTTTTCCACAATTAAAAAATACATCTGTTAAAACTGTGGAAAAATTAGCCATGGTAGTGGAAAAGTGTCTAGTGACTTGCAAAAAGTACTAAAAAAATATATACTATTTCTTGATATGCCAAAGCGAACATTTCAACCACACACTCGACATCGTGCAAGGACGCACGGTTTTAGAGCGCGAGTTTCTACTAAGGCCGGTAGGATGGTCTTGAAGCGACGCCGTTTGAAGGGTCGTGCTAAAATTGCTATTTAATCTAGCGAATAAAAAATCCCGTCGATGTAGGCGGGATTTTTTGATATAATTGTAAAATATGTTACAACAATGTAATCGTTTTCACGGTCATGGTAGTCTGAAATTTGTCTATAAAAATGGACAAGCGGCTCGTTCTTCTATAGCTACTGTAAAATATGTGAAAAATCCATACCGCAGTCATAGTAGATTCGCGGTAGTCGTGAGTAAAAAGGTTTTAAAATCAGCAGTGCGGCGGAACAGAATACGTCGACGGGTTTATGAAATTATTCGCCTAGAACTGCCATATCTAAAAAATGATCAAGACGTTGCTATTATTATATTTTCAGCAGAAGTGTTATTGATGCCGCATAAGGATTTAAAACAAGTCATAAAGAATATCCTTTCTCAGGCAAAACTGTATAAATAGTAGTATTTTTGCTATAATCAGGATATGAGTTTTTTTGATGAGTTTATTGTCAGGCCGATTCTTAATCTGTTGATGGCTATCTATAGTCTAATTCCAGATTTTGGTATTAGTATTATTGTCTTTACAATTTTAGTAAGACTATTACTCTGGCCGTTAATTAAGAAGCAGCTTCATCAAGCAAAGGCAATGCGCAAGATGCAGCCTGAGCTGGCTAAGATTAAAAAACAATATATCAAAAATCCGCAGATGCGTAATTTGGCGATGATGGAGCTATATAAAAAACATAATATAAGCGCATTTGGTTCTATAGGTATTTTGATTATTCAATTACCGATTTTGATTGCGATGTACCGCGTGGTGCAGATTTTCGTTTCTAGTCGTGCTGATCTGGGTAAATATGTTTATGATTTTGTAAAAAATCTTCCAGTAGCCAACGATCTAGTTAATAATCCAGACCAGTTTAACCAGAACTTCTTAGGTGTTATAGACTTAACTCAGCACGCTGTATCGAAAGATGGAGTTGTTATTGGTTTATTAATTCTGGCGGGAGTTGCTGCCTATCTGCAATATTTGACCTCAAAGCAACTATCTCCACAGTCGGACAGCAAGCGTAAATTACGAGATATTTTGGCTGAGGCTGGTGGCGGTAAAGAAGCTGATCAATCAGAAGTGAATGCCATTATGACTCGAAAGATGATGAAATTTATGCCACTAATGATGTTTATGGTGACTATATATTTGCCAGCGGCTTTAGCTCTTTATTTGGCAACCGCTAGTGCAGTAGGATATTTACAGAATCATATTATTCTTAAACAAGATTCTTTGGAAATGGAAGAAGTTGCAAATAAAAAGACAGCCTCTCAAAAGTCTATAGCGTCAGCCAAGACGAAAAAACGCGCTAAACAGGCAACAGAAGCGCGAATAACGCGGATCAAGGCTAAAGGTTAAGGAGGAAATATGGATCAAATCGAAACTATTGAATTCGTAAAAAAATATCTGGAAGATTTATTGACATTTTTTGATTTAAACCTGGAAGTTGCTGTAAAAATTGAGGATGGAATTATTATAGCTTCAATTCCGCGCAGCGAACGAAGTAGTATCTTGATTGGTAGGGGTGCGGAAACTCTGCGTAGTATTCAGACTCTTTTATCGACAGCACTTCATCATAAAAAAGCTTCGACTGTTCGGGTGAATTTGGATATCGCTGATTATAAAAAACAGCATGCCGAGAAAATTATTGAAAAAGCACGTGGCTGGATTGAGGAAGTTCGCCGGACTGGCGAGTCAAAGATTGTCAATTTGAACGCGGCTGATCGCTGGACGGTACATCATTTGGCGGGTGAGTATAGCGATATTGAGACGCACTCTGAAGGTGAGGGCCGAGATCGTCAGCTGATTATTAGTCAGAAGAGTTCTTAGGATTTTTGAAAACTACCCTGGAATAGAGAGTATAATTCCAGATAAGACTGGCGACGGTGGCGATTAGCTTGCTAATAAGTAAGGCTGCTGGTTTATTTACGCCAAGATTTGTGAACATTGGTGTAATAGCGGTAATAATAATTGTTTGGATTACCCATAAACCAAATAGTGTGACGATAGTAAATAGTAGAAACTGTTTTTTTAGATTCTTAGACGTTGATTTGAAAGTGTATTTCTTATTGGCAAAGAAAGAGAACAAAAAGGCAACAAAAGTTGATATAAAATTAGCTAATTCTTTCGGGACATTAAAAAGCATCGTTAAGATAAAGAGTATGCTGAAGTCAAGCGCTGTATTAACGCCGCCGACAATAGCAAAACGTAGCTTATCGGCGTGTTTTTTTGCGATTTCCTGCATGATATTCCTCAATTAAATATAACGGTCGATTTTTAGTCTCAATAAATATCTGGCCGACATATTCGCCAATTATTCCTAATGATAATAACTGAACGCCGCCTAAGAATAGGATAACTGCCATTAAGGAAGAATAGCCGGCGCCAGTCGGAACTCCGAATAAAGGGCGAACTAAAAGATAGATAATCCAGCAGAAAGCGATGAAGGAAATGACAAATCCAAAGATGGTAGCCATTCGTAGTGGCGCGGTGGTGAAGCTAGTGATACCGTCGATAGCCAGGTTAATTAATTTACGATAATTCCATTTAGTCTGGCCAGCCAGTCTGGGGTCGCGATCGTAAAAAATCTCTTTTTTCCTATAGCCAATCCAGCTGAAAATCGCCTTAGTGTTGCGCTGAGATTCACGAAATTGCCGCAAGGCTTCAACGCAACGCTGATCTAGCAAGCGAAAATCGCCGGTATCAACTTGAATAGGAATGCTAGTCGATTTTTGGAGGATTCTATAATACCACTGGCTGGTTTTTTTCTTTAGCCAAGTTTCGCCCTGCCGGCTACTGCGGCGTGCGTATACGTCATCATAACCATCTTCCCAGTAGGCAATCATCTCTTTTATTAATTCTGGCGGATCTTGTAAATCGGCGTCAATAATCACGGCAGCATCGCTTTCGGCATGGTCAATTCCGGCGAGCATCGCTATTTCTTTACCGAAGTTGCGCGACAAGTTGATGTAGCTGATGCGCGTATCTTTCTGAGCTTGATCGGCAATAATAGATAAAGATTCATCAACACTGCCATCATTGATGAATAGAAATTCAAATTTGTAATTGGGAGTATTTTTGCGACGTCATCTAAGCGATCAAATAAATGAGGAAGGACAGGTTCTTCGTTGTAGACTGGGACAAGGATGGTGATTGATTTCATTTCGCTAAGAATATTACTTTATCCTGAAAAAAAGCTTAAATTTCAGCAGTCCGGTTTGATTAGGTAACGGCCCATCGTGGATAATACTGCGGATGTAGTTGACAGAGACTTTGCGGTTTTTTTGAATAGACCAGCGTTTATGGTAAGCAACAGGTTTACGAATTATTGAGGCTAATATACCTTTGAAAGCTGGCCAGCCGTTGCCGTGGCGGAAAGCGCTAGCAAAAATCAGCCAATATGTTAAGAAAAAGCGCAGGCCAATATACCAAAATAACTTCCCTGGAACGTTTTTAATGAAAACTAACGGCAGGTTTTTAAAGGTATTATAAACGGCGAGACCAGGCACTTTTTTACTGCTGGCGCCAACTTTATGATAAGCGATGGCTTTGGGCGTAAAGCGGACCTTCCATCCGGCTAGTTGGGCGCGAAAACTGAGGTCGACATCTTCGTAATACATGAAAAAATCCTCGTCGAACATATCGATATCGTCAAACATTGCTGCGCGATAAATTGCTCCGCCGCCAGTCGCGCCAAAAACTTCACCAGTTTTGTTAGGTGCATTTTTTATAGGCTCATCGCGGTTTCTTGGGCCAGGTAGACCCCAGGTAGTATAGAAATCGCCAGTTGTGTCGAGAGTTTTACTGTTGCGACGCTGTAAAATTCCAGTTGTAATGCCGCATTTTGGATGACTAGATAGTTCGTCAACGAGTGCTTGACACCATTCTTTATCGGCAATTGCGTCTGGATTCAGCACGCCAATATATTCAAAATCACGTCCCTTTGCATAGGCTAGTCCTGTATTAATGCCGCCAGCAAAACCAAGATTGGCAGAGTTTTTTATTAAAATGATATCCTTTTTTTTGCGTGTTGAAATATATTTTTCGAATACGGAAACAGAATTGTCGCTACTATTATTATCTACGATGATGATAGTAGGTTTTAAGGTCTGGTTAGTTAGAGATTTGATGCACTCTATGGCGTCATTAGACCCATTCCAGTTTAGTACAATAATTGCAAGTCTATTCATAATACTCCCCTTGTATTGTATAATAAGTGATATAGATTATGAAATGGTTGGAAGTTTTCGGCAGAAA
>ERZ772977.420-NODE-420-length-29590-cov-7.106958_pt1 | contig 29590 bp, 26 predicted proteins | sample MGYA00511131_ERZ772977 | MGnify/ENA primary metagenome ERZ772977 (study PRJEB29015, sample SAMEA2737935) | human oral metagenome | biome: human oral; feature: human-associated habitat; material: dental | place: China | collected 2151 ...
GGCCATGTGACTCTGGAAGACTCCGGCGGCCGCCGATGCGTGCCCAAGCGAAACGACGGGGCGTGGACGGGCGTCGATGCGCCGCGGAGGGCCTTTTTGGGGCCGCCGGAGCGGAGGGAGGGGGCGCGGCGAAACTTTCGGCGAATTGGAAGGCAGACGTATCTTTGGCCGCTCAAGTGCGCGGGGCGCCTCTATTTTCACGTTGAACAACCACAATCAAACAGGCCCCGGAGCCGGCATTACACGGATTATATGACTAAAAAGACAGGTAAAAAGAGACAACGAAGCGGGTCGAACGGCTCGTGGGAGGACGCGCTGCGTTCGTTTTTTTCGAGCGAGCGGGTGTGGTTTCTCACGGGGCTTATCGTGTGCTTCGTGGTGATGTATCTGGGTATCGCCATGACGTCGTTCCTTTTCACGGGCGGGGCGGATCAGAGCGTGGTGGAGAGCATACCGCTGAGCGAACTGCCGGCGGATCATGCCCGGGTGGAAAACTGGGCGGGCGTGCGCGGGGCGTACGTGGCTGAGACGGTGATGAATCGCTGGTTCGGCGTGCCGTCGTTCTTCATGCTCTTCTTCCTGGGTTCGGCGGGGCTGTGGCTGATGCGCGTCTGCCGGATGTCGCTGCTGAAGCGATTCCTGCTGTGCAGCTCGATGATGATCTGGTCGTCCGTCTTCCTCTCGCTGGCCTTCGCATCGACCGTGGGGACGTCGTTTCTCTACCCCGGCGGGCGGCACGGGTGGTATCTGGCAGAGATGCTTACGCGCAATCTGGGGATGCCTGGCACGGTGTTGCTGCTCCTCATCACGGCCATCCTGATCGCTGTCTTTACGAGTAGCTTGGTGATACCTTTCATGCAACGACAATTGGTGGGCGGATGGAGCCTGATGGGCGAGCGGTGGCAACGCAGTCGCGAGGCTCGGCGCACCCGTCGCGAGGCGGAGGCTGAGGCAAAAACGATGCGCGAGACGAAGCCTGCGGAGCCTACGCCCCCTACCTATAATAAGGAAGCAGACACGAAGCCGGCCGCGGCGACGCGGCGCGAGGGCCCCTCGGTGGAAGATGAGGGCTATGCGCTGGGCGAGGACGACGAGGACGAGATAGCGGCGACGCCGATCGTGCCGAATGGCCGTCGGGAGGCGGAGGTGGTGGAGGCACCGACCATCTTCACCGTCGAAGTGCCGCGTGAGGAAGAGCCCGCCACGCCCGCCGAGGTGGTGGCCGAGCTGGGCGAATACGATCCGCGGCTCGACTTGTCGAACTATCACTTCCCGTCGCTCGACTTGCTCAAGAAGTACGACCGCAACGACAAGCCGATCGACATGGAGGAGCAGAGCGAGAACCAAAAGCGCATCAAGCAGACACTCGAAAACTTCGGCATCAGTATCTCGTCGATCAAAGCCACCGTGGGGCCGACCATTACGCTCTACGAGGTCGTGCCGGCGCAGGGCGTGCGCATCTCCAAGATCCGCAACCTCGAGGACGACATTGCGCTGAACCTTTCGGCGCTCGGTATACGCATCATCGCGCCCATGCCGGGCAAGGGGACGATCGGCATCGAGGTGCCCAACAAGGATCCGCAGATCGTCTCTATGCAGTCGGTCATCAGCTCGCGGAAGTTTATCGAAAGCAAATACGACCTGCCCGTGGCCTTGGGCCGGACGATCACGAACGAAGTCTTCATGTTCGACCTCTGCAAGGCGCCCCACCTGCTTATGGCCGGTGCGACGGGCCAAGGAAAGTCGGTCGGGCTGAACGCCATCATCACGTCGCTACTTTACAAGAAGCATCCGGCCGAACTGAAGCTCGTCTTGGTCGACCCGAAGATGGTCGAGTTCAGCATCTACGCCGAGATCGAGCGCCACTACTTAGCCAAACTCCCGGACGAGGAAAAGCCGATCATCACGGACTTCAACAAGGTGGTGCACACGCTCAACTCGCTCTGCAAGGAGATGGATAACCGCTACGAACTGCTCACGCGGGCCCATGTGCGCAACATCAAGGACTACAACGAAAAGTTCATCAATCGTCGCCTCAGTCCAGACAAGGGACACGAATACATGCCTTACATCGTTGTTATTATCGACGAGTTCGGCGACCTGATCATGACCGCCGGGCGCGAGATCGAAATGCCCATCGCCCGCATCGCACAGAAGGCGCGCGCCGTGGGTATTCACATGGTCATCGCCACCCAGCGCCCGTCGACAAACATTATCACGGGTACGATCAAGGCCAACTTCCCCGTGCGGGTGGCCTTCCGCGTATCGTCGATGATCGACTCGCGCACCATCCTCGACTCGCCCGGCGCCAATCAGCTGATCGGCCGTGGCGACCTGCTCTTCTCGCAGGGCAGCGACATGACGCGCGTACAGTGTGCCTTCGTCGACACGCCCGAGGTGGAGGCTATCTCCGAGTTTATCGGCGCACAGCCGGGCTATCCCAAGGCGCATGAGTTGCCGGAGTACGATCCCGAAGGCGAAGACGACGGCAAGTCGGTCGCCAGCGATCTCTCCGACCGCGATCCGCTCTTCGACGAGGCCGCCCGGCTCGTAGTCAGCCAGCAGCAAGGCTCCACGTCGCTTATCCAGCGCAAGTTCTCTATCGGTTACAATCGCGCGGGTCGGCTTATGGATCAGCTGCAAGGCGCGGGCATCGTCGGGCCCTACGAGGGTAGCAAGGCGCGTCAGGTGTTGATACAAGACATTTATTCATTGGAACAGAAACTAAACACGATCAAATGATGAGACGAATGATTGGCATGCTTTTGGCAACGCTCTGCGTCGCCGGAAGCCTTTCGGCACAGAAGGCCGAAGCGTTGCTCGACAAAGCCGCAGCAGCGTATGAGAAGTCGAACGGCATACAAGCCACTTTCGCCGCTAACGTGCGTCACGAGAAGACGGGCGTGGCAGAGAGTTTCGAGGGCACGATCCGCATGAAGGGCAACAAGTTCGCGTTGGTGACGCCCGACATACGCACGTGGTACAACGGATCGACGCAGTGGACCTACATGGTGCGATCGAAGGAAGTCAACCTCTCTACGCCGACGGGCGACGAGCTGGAATCGACCAATCCGCTCACACTCTTGCGCACCTATAAGAAGAAGTTCACGGCCTCGTACATCGGCGCGAGCACAGCCGGCAACGGTCGCATGGCGGACGATGTGGCACTCACACCACGCGGCCGTAGCGACATCGCTCGCGTGGAGGTGCAGCTCGAACGTAGCACGTCGCTACCAGCGCGCCTGACGGTGACGATGAAGAATGGCATGCGCAGCGTGATTCGGATCAGTCGCATGCAGACGGGCGTCAATCTGCCAGACAAGACCTTCACCTTCAACCGGGCCGATTACCCGGGCGTGACAGAGATAGATCTACGGTGAGATGAAGACGCTGATTCTTGTTGTGCACCCTCACCTCAATGAATCGCTCATCAACAAGCGATGGGTTGAGGAGTTGCAAAAGCACCCGGATAAGTATGAGGTGCATCGGCTGTACGAGGCTTATCCGGAAGGGAAGATTGACGTGGCTGCGGAGCAACAATTGATGGAGCGATACGAGCGTATCGTTTTTCAGTACCCCTTGTATTGGTTCAATTGCCCGCCGTTGTTCAAGACGTGGCTCGACGAGGTCTTGACCTATGGCTGGGCGTATGGAAGCCAGAGCGGATACAAGATGGGTGGCAAGAAGGTCGCCCTGGCCATCACCGCCGGTATCGATGAGCATGAGTATGCGGCCTCGGGCAAATACCGGTACACGGTGGAGGAGCTGACACGCCCGTTCGAGCTGACTTTTGAATACGTGAAGGCAGACTACCGTCCGCCGTTTGTCTTTTATGGCATTGAATTGAACTCGTCTGAGGAATGGATCGAACAGAGTGTTCCGCGATACATGAAGTTCCTGGACGAGTTTTCGAGATAAACAGATTAACAATAACCCTAACGAGAAAGATTTGAAAGAGAATATGGAAAATGAGAAAGTGCGTTGCCTGATCATAGGCTCTGGGCCGGCCGGATACACAGCCGCCATCTACGCGTCGCGAGCCAACCTGCAACCGGTGCTGTACGAAGGCATTCAGCCGGGTGGACAGCTGACAACGACGACGGAAGTGGAGAACTTCCCCGGCTATCCCGACGGCATCACGGGCACGGAGATGATGGCCGATATGCGCCGTCAGGCCGAACGCTTTGGCGCCGACATCCGCGCGGGCATCGCCACGGCAGCCGACCTCTCGGCGGCGCCATACAAGATCACCATCGACGGTGAGAAGGTCATCGAGGCTGAAGCCTTAATCATCGCTACGGGCGCCTCGGCCAAGTATCTGGGCCTGCCCGACGAACAGAAATATGCGGGCATGGGCGTCTCGGCTTGCGCCACCTGCGACGGCTTCTTCTATCGCAAGAAGAAGGTGGCCGTAGTCGGCGGTGGCGACACGGCGTGTGAGGAAGCGCTCTACTTGGCTGGCCTCGCGTCGCACGTTTACCTGATCGTTCGCAAGCCCTATCTGCGCGCCTCGAAAGTGATGCAGGATCGTGTGATGAACGCGCCCAACATCACCGTGCTGTTTGAGCACAACACCCTCGGGCTGTTTGGCGAAGGCGGCGTGGAGGGTGCGCACTTAGTGAAGCGTAAGGGCGAACCGGATGAGGAGCAGGTGGACATTGCCATCGATGGCTTCTTCCTGGCCATCGGCCACAAGCCGAACTCGGACATCTTCAAGCCGTGGATCAAGACGGACGAAACGGGCTATATCCTCACCGAAGCGGGCACGCCGCGCACGAATGTGCCGGGTGTCTTTGCCGCTGGCGACGTGGCCGATCCGCATTACCGTCAGGCTGTGACCGCAGCCGGAGCTGGCTGCCGTGCGGCCATCGAGGTGGAACGCTATCTGTCGAATCATTGATGTATAACCAGCGTACTTGTGGGGGTGTATGGTATGGCATACGCCCCTACTTGTATTTCATCGGGACGTATAACCATACGCCCCCTCTTTGTTTTCAACGGGGCGTAGGCTTTTGCTTCCCTACAACTGACTACCGATAAGAATGAAAAGGATCGCATGGTGGATGATGCTGTGGTGCCTATGCATAGGGATGGCCATGGGAGCGGAGGACGAGTATCCGAAACAGGAGATTCGTGCTGTCTGGCTGACCACGATCTATGGCCTCGACTGGCCTACGCGTACGGCCTCCGACTGGGACGGGCGCGAACGACAGAAGCAGGAGCTACGCAACATCCTCGACCGACTGCATGAGGCGAACTTCAACACCGTCTTCGTGCAAGCCCGCCTACGTGGCGACGTCATTTATCGCTCCAAGATCGAGCCGCTCTCGGCCGTCTTTGCTGGGTCGTACGGGCAGTGGCCGGGCTACGATCCGCTGGCCTTCGTCGTCGAGGAGTGTCACAAGCGGGGCATGGAGTGTCATGCCTTCTTCGTCACCTTCCCCGTCGGAACGGAGCGGATGGTGCGCGAGCAGGGCGGAGCGTCCGTGGTGCGTCGCCACCCCGAGCTCTGCCTCCAACATCGCGGCAGCTGGTACCTCGACCCCGGACAGCCGGGCACGACCGACTATCTCCTCTCGCTCGTCGATGAGGTGGTCCGTAACTATGACATCGACGGCATCCAGTTCGACTACATCCGTTACCCCGAGAATGCCGCCACCTTCCCCGACAACGAATCTTACCGTCGCTACGGTCGCGGCCAACGGCTCAATGATTGGCGCCGCGGGAACATCAACCGCCTCATGAGCCGCATCCACGACCGTGTGAAGCAGCTCAAGCCCTGGGTGCAGGTCAGCAGCTCGCCCCTGGGTAAATACAGCAAGTCGGGTCGCACACCGAACGCCAAATGGACGGCCTACGAGGACGTCTTCCAAGACCCCAAAGCCTGGCTACAGGCCGGCAAGCAGGACATGATTGTGCCCATGATGTACTATCGCCGCAGCGACTTCTATCCCTTTGTCAGCACCTGGCTCGAGCAGTCCGGGCAGCGCAACATGGTGGCTGGCCTCGGTGCCTACCGCCTGAGTCGCAGCGAGGGCGACTGGAACCTCTCCGACATCTCGGATCAGATCACCTACGTTCGCAAGCAGGGCGGCAAGGGCTGCGCCTTCTTTCGCGCGGGCTTCGTCATCGGCAACGAGAAGGGGCTGTACAACGAGCTCAAGAACCGCTTCTTCAAGTATCCCGCCCAGCTGCCACCCCTGACTTGGATGAGCGCCACGCACGCTGCCCCCTGCGAGCCGCAAGAGGTGCACGTCACCCGTGAGCGCGGCGGTCTACGCCTGCGTTGGGAGGGCTCGCCCGACTGCCTCTACACGCTTTACTACGCCCAGGCCGACTCCATCGACCTCGCCTCGGCGCGCTCCATCCTGGCCACCGGTATCCGCACCAACGAGTGGTTCCTACCCATCAACGCCGACGCCGAACGGGAGTACACCTTCTGCGTCACCGCCTCCAATCGCTACCGCATCGAGAGCCGCCCCTCGCGCTCCACCTATTACTATTTCTCACGCTACGACAAATGACTGAAGAAGAACTCAGGCGCATCCGTGCTGCCCGCACTCAAAACTGGTATGTACTCTACACCGCTCCTCGGGCCGAAAAGAAGGTCGAGGAGCGGCTGCGCGAGCGCGGCGTGGAGTGCTACTTGCCTCTGCACCGCTCGCCCCAGGTCTGGTCCGACCGCGTCAAGATGGTCGACAAGCCCCTCTTTATCTCCTACGTCTTCGTTCGTTCGACCGAAACGGAGGCCCTGAATTTCGTGCGCCAGATCTACGGCGTGGCACGGGTTGTCTTTTATAACGGTCGGCCCGCCATCGTGCAGCCGTCCGAGATCGAGGCCATCCGTGCCTTCCTGGAGCAGGCCGCCAACCATCCGCTCACGGTGGGCGAGGAGGTCGAGATCCTCAGTGGCGCCCTGAAGCAGGTCTCTGGCGTCATCCAAAAGATCGGTCGCAACCGCCTCCGACTGTTCATTGAGCAGATCGGCGTCACCGTCACCGTCGACCTCAGCGAGGTTGCGCCCGTCAAGCGCCTCAAATAGCCGGTCGCTGTGTGTTTTGAGCTGTTGCAAATCTGCGACGGCTCGTCGCTGTGTATTTTGAGCTGTTGCAAATCTGCGACGGCTCGTCGCTGTGTGTTTTGAGCTGTTGCAAATCTGCGACGGCTCGTCGCTGTGTGTTTTGGGCGTTGTAAAATCTGCGACGGCCCGTCGCTGTGTGTTTTGAAGCCTGTTTTGAATGGGGAGCACCGCTTGTTCGACTAATGGTGGCTCACGGTTCAGCCCTCCTCATGGAAGCTGACGAGGCCGTCGGTGAGGTGGAAGCGGGCGTCGTTGTCGAAGAGATAGCGCAGGGCGTGGTGGTTCTTTTCGGAGCTGAGGGGGAGGCAGCTGACGATGGTGTGGATGGATTGCGGGGCGCGGTCGCGGAGCAGTGTGGCGAGTGTGTCGCGGACGGCATTCAGTTCCCATTGCACGAGGCCTGAGCGGGTATGATGGTTGCAGACGTCGCAGCGGCGACAGTCGGCGGTGTGGAGCTCGCCGAAGTAACGCAGCAGGAGGCGCGATCGGCAGTGTCGATCGTCGGTGATGTACTCGATGACATGTTTGATGCGGTCTTGGCTGCGTTCGAGACGCTCCTCGTAGGCCGAGCGTGGGATGCGCACGTGTCGCGGCTCTTCGCGGGAGCGGGTGAAGGTGATGCGCGGCGTGTCGCGGCGGGGGATGTAGCTGATGATGTGCGCGCGGGAGAGCTGGATGAGCGCCTCGCAGACCTCAGCGCGCGTGAGTTGGCCGCGGGTGGCCAGTAGCTCCTCGTCGATGAAAGCGTAATCGGCAAAGAGTCCGCTGTAAGAGCGGAGCAATTCCCGCAGGACGATGTCCGTGTGGGGCGTGTTGTGGGCCAGGTCGTAGAGGTCCTCGCGGGTGACGAGGATGCGCACGCGGGAGGCGTTTTCGGGCTCCTCCTCGTAGAGCAAGTAGCCCGATAGCTCGAGGATTTTGAGGGCGTAGTAGGCGTGAATGTAGGAGAAGCGATAGATGGTGCAGAAGGCCTCGAGCGAGAAGCTGTGGCGGGTGAAGAGGCCGTAGCCAGAGGCGACGCCGAGGTGGCTACCGAGGGCGTCGTAAACGCGGAGGATGAGCTCGCGGTCGGGATATTCGTTGCTGATTCGTCGGCGCAGACGCTGGGCATCGCGTGGGTCGCAGAGGGCGATGGCGTAGGCCGGTCCGCCGTCGCGTCCGGCACGTCCGGCCTCTTGGAAGTACTCCTCGAGCGAGCTGGGGATGTCGATGTGCACCACCAGTCGCACGTCGGGCTTATCGATGCCCATGCCAAAGGCGTTCGTGGCCACCATGACGCGCAGTTGGCCGTCCATCCAGGTGCGCTGCCGTTCGGACTTCTTCTCGCGGCTGAGTCCGGCGTGAAAGAAGGTGGCCGTGATGCCTTCAGCCTTCAGCGCAGAGGTGATCTCGGCGGTGCGTTGGCGGCTGCGGACGTAGACGACGGCCGATCCGCGTGTGCGCTGGAGGATGCGAATGAGCTGGCTCAGCTTGTCGTCGCAGCGGCGGACGAGGTAGGTGAGGTTGGGTCGGGCGAAGCTCTTGCGGAGGACGTTGGGGGCGCGGAAACGGAGCTTCTCCTGCACGTCGTCGACGGTTTGCGGGGTAGCCGTAGCGGTGAGGGCCAGCACGGGGACGTCGGTCGGGAGCGCCTCGCGGATGTCGGCAATGCGGAGGTAGGAGGGCCGGAAATCGTAGCCCCACTGCGAGATGCAGTGACACTCGTCGACGGCCAGCAGGCAGACGTGCATGGCGCGGAGCTTCGCCAGGAAGCGCTCCGTGGTGAGGCGTTCGGGAGAGAGGTAGAGGAACTTGTAGTCGCCGAAGATGCAGTTGTCGAGCTGCGTGTCGATCTCGGTCGTGGTCATGCCCATGTAGACAGCGGTGGCCTTGATGCCACGTCGGCGCAGGTTGTCCACCTGGTCTTTCATCAGGGCGATGAGCGGCGTAACGACGAGGCACAGCCCGTCCATGGCCAGAGTAGGGACTTGGAAAGTGAGCGACTTGCCACCTCCGGTAGGCATGAGTGCGAGCGTGTCACGTCCAGCCCCGACGGAGCGGATGATGTCTTCTTGCAACGGTCGGAAGGCATCGTAGCCCCAGTACTTCTTGAGGATTTCGTGATAGCGATCCACCCTTGGGGGAGTTTGTGAGCTGTCCATGTCCAATGATTAATCCGAGTAACTGGCAAAATATGAGTACCCGGCCCAATTGGGCTGGTGCCCCTGGCACCTTGATTTTCTTTTAGCCGGCTTTTCTTTCATCAAGGAAAGAAAAGCTGGTAGGGGTTTGGGGGCAACGCCCCCTTCTTTCCTCCTTTTCTTGTCTTGACACGGGGAAAAGGAGGCGAAAAGAAAGTCAAGGCGTCAGGGACGCCGGCCTGTTTGGGCCGGGTACTTGCTCCTTACTCCTCAGCGATCGATGAGGGACGGATGTCCTTGACCATGAGTTGCAGCGTGGTGTTGTCGTTGTAGGTGTTCTCTTCGAGGGTGTAGCAGAGGTCGAAGGCGTTTTGCTGCTTGACGTAGTAGCTGTGCTCGCTCATGCCGAAGGCGATGCCGTGCACGGGGCCGCCACCGTGACGGTCCGTGAGTTCGAGCTTGAGGTGCTCCAGCTCACGACCGACACGCCGACTGGTGCCGTGGTCGCGCACATGCATGGTGGCGAAGACGGGCCGCTCGTTCTCTGGGCCGAGTGGCTCCATACGCTTGAGGTCGGCCATGAGCTTGGTGTTGATGTCGCGGAGGGAGATGACGGTGTCGATGTCTATCTGTGGCGTCATCTGCTCCGGGCCGATGTCGCGTGCGGCTTGCTCCATGAAGCGGTCGATGAAGGCTTGGAGGTTCTCCTCGCGGAGGGAGAGTCCGGCAGCGTACATGTGTCCACCGAAGTTCTCGAGGATATCGCGGCAGGACTCGATGGCGCGGTAGATGTCGAAGCCGGGGATGGAGCGCGCCGATCCGGTGATGAGCTCGGATGAGCGGGTGAGGACGACCGTCGGCCGACAGTATTTCTCCGTCAGCCGTGAGGCCACGATGCCGATCACGCCCTTATGCCACGTGGGGTCGTAGACGACGATGCCCTTCTGCGCTTCCATGTCGTGAATCTGCTCGATGATGGCGTTCGCCTCGTCGGTGATCTTCTTGTCCAGCTCGCGCCGATCCTCGTTGTAGCGGTCGATGTTTTCGCTGAGCTCCTCGGCCGCCTCCATGTCGCGCGAGAGGAGCAGGTCGACGGCCTCCTTGCCGTTCATCATGCGTCCGGAGGCGTTGATGCGTGGGCCGATCTTGAAGACGATGTCGCTGACCAGAATGTCCTTGCCGGAGAGTCCGCAGACGTTGATGATGCCCTTGAGTCCGAAGCTGGGGTTGTTGTTCAGCTGGCGTAGGCCGTGGAAGGCCAGGATGCGGTTCTCGCCCGTGATGGGGACGATGTCCGAGGCGATGCTGACGGCCACGAGCTCGAGCAGTCCTTCGAGTGTGCTGAAGGGAATGTCGTTGCTCTGCGCAAAGGCTTGCATGAACTTGAAGCCCACGCCGCAGCCGCTGAGATGGGCGTAGGGATACTGGGAGTCGGCGCGTTTGGCATCGAGCACGGCCACGGCCTCCGGCAGCTCGTCGTCGGGCATGTGGTGGTCGCAGATGATGAAGTCCACGCCGCGCTCATTGGCGTAGGCCACCTTGTCGATGGCTTTGATGCCGCAGTCGAGCGAGATGACGAGCGTGATGCCACGGCTGACGGCGTAGTCGATGCTCTTGAACGAGATGCCGTAGCCCTCATCGTAGCGGTCGGGGATGTAGTATTCGATCGACGAGGAGTAGGCGCGGAGGAATTTGTAGACTAGCGCCACGGCCGTTGTGCCGTCCACGTCGTAATCGCCATAAATCATGATCCGCTCCTTGTTGCCCAGAGCCTTGTTGAGGCGCTTGACAGCCTTGAGCATGTCGGGCATCAGGAAGGGGTCGTGCAGGTCGCGGAGGTCGGGGTTGAAGTAATGGAGGGCCTGGTCAGCGGTGGTGATGCCTCGCTGCACGAGCAGCAGGCTGATGATTGGGTTAAGCCCCAGCGTGGCGGCCAATGCGTCTCGGAGGTGTATCTCCTCTTTCGTTTGGGGTCGGATGTTCCATCTGTGTGTCATTATCTATTGTGGTTTTGTTTCTGTCGTACCTATAAAATGAAAACCGAAACCCCGTCTTCTCTTCGGTAGGCATCGGTTTTCTCTTTGGGGGAGGCGTTCCGCTTCAATGTTTCTTCAGGGGGAATAGGCCCCGTGGGGGATCCGCCGCGTGTGGGAATGCTTCCTTTTTGACGGGGGTAAAGGTAGGGAGATTCTGCGAGGCGCCTGTTTGGAGGCCGGTTCTGCGGGGGGCAGCTTGTACCGGGCACACTTCCCCGGCCTCGGCAGAGGCCTGCGCGGAGCGTTCGGGGGGGATCAGCGCCATTCGTAGGAGGGTGTAATTTTGTCAGGCTCACAATGACTATACAACACGTTATAGATATGGAAACAACGACACATGATGGTATCACTATTAAGATGATGCTTCCGGAGGCGTCTGACCTCCATTTATTGAGGGAGCTTGCAGCTCGCATGGGATGGGTTATTGAACGTGAGAAGCGTACCGGCTTAGACGAGGCTATTGATGACATCAAGGCCGGCCGTGTGCATAAGGCCAAGGATGTTGATGACCTGATGGAACAACTGATGAAATGAGAAGCTCCTCATGTGCCAAATTTTAGTGGCACGTTTTCACCCTTCCGTTTTGAACTCATCGAGGCGGCGGCGGATGTCGGCCATCTTGCGCTCGCGATCCCAGGAGTAGGTGCGACTTGTGCGACCGATGTAGGCGAAGAGGTAGAGCGACTTCTCGAGTAGGTCGAGGCGCTCCACCAGCGAGGACTTGATGAGTGCGTTGCGATAGAAGAGCTCGGCCAGCATCTGGGCACGGCCCTCGGTGCGTCGGGGGTCGGACTGGGCGACGAGGTCGTCCAGGATATCCTCCTTCTCGAGGCGGAGGAAGTGGCTCGTGGGCTGCTGGAAGAACTGACGGCTGACGGCGTCGAAGTGTGCCTGCATGCGTTGTTCGGCTGCCTGGTCGTCCTCGTTTGGCCGGCGCATGATCTTGCCGATGGCGTCAATGAACTCCTGCATGATCTTCAGGAGATAGTCTTGTTCGATCATCGTAAGGGGGAAGGATGGGGATGAGAATGAGAAGTCCTGCCGAGTGATTGCTTCTAATCGACCGGCAGGACTTCTTCGTTGTTCACTTCTTGTTTTTAGCGCTCTCTCATCCGTTCAGTCTGTGGTAATCGGCCAGGAAGGTGGCCAGACCACTGTCGGTGAGCGGGTGGCGGAGCAGGCCCTTGATGGCTGAGAGCGGACAGGTGGCCACGTCGGCGCCAACCTCGAGGCACTGGATGATGTGCTGCGTGGTGCGGATCGAGGCGGCGAGCACCTCGGTCGAGTATCCGTAGTAGCTGTACATCTTCACGATCTGCGCCACCAGGGCGATGCCGTCGCTGGAGATGTCGTCGAGTCGGCCGACGAAGGGCGAGACGTACGTGGCGCCAGCCTTGGCGGCCAACAGTGCCTGCCCGGGCGAGAAGACGAGGGTGCAGTTGGTGCGGATGCCCTTCGTGGTGAAGTGGCGGATGGCCTTGATGCCGTCGGCGATGCAGGGCACTTTGACAACGATGTGCGGGTCGAGGTCGGCCAGCACCTCACCTTCGCGCACCATGCCCTCGAAGTCGGTCGAGATCACTTCGGCGCTCACGTCGCCACCGACAATGCGGCAGATCTCCACGTAATGGTTGCGGATGTTTTCCTCACCGCGGATGCCTTCCTTGGCCATCAGTGAGGGGTTGGTGGTGACGCCGTCGAGGACGCCCAGGTCGTTGGCCTCCCGGATCTGATCCAGGTTGGCCGTATCTAAAAAGAACTTCATTGTATGGGTAGTAATAAGTAGTTAGGGGTAAGTATATAGTAGTCTGGCCGTGTCACTTGGCGTAGCTCACGGCGCGGGTTTCGCGGATGACGGTGATCTTGACTTGTCCCGGGTAGGTCATCTCGTCCTGAATCTTCTTGGCAATTTCGTTGGAGAGGTTCTCCGTGTCCTTGTCGTCGATCTTGTCGGCACCGACAATGACACGCAGCTCACGGCCGGCTTGTATGGCGTACGTCTTGACGACGCCGGGGTATGACATGGCCAGCTGCTCCAGGTCGTTGAGGCGCTTGATGTAGGCCTCCACTACCTCGCGGCGGGCACCGGGGCGGGCACCGGAGATGGCGTCGCACACTTGCACGATGGGCGCCAGCAGGGTCTGCATTTCGACCTCGTCGTGGTGCGCACCGATGGCGTTGCAGATGTCGGGCTTCTCTTTGTACTTCTCGCAGATCTTCATTCCGAGGATGGCGTGTGGCAATTCGGGCTCGTCGTCGGGCACCTTACCGATGTCGTGCAACAGTCCGGCTCGGCGTGCCTTCTTCGGGTTCAGACCCAGCTCCGCGGCCATGACGGCGCAGAGATTGGCTGTCTCTCGGGCATGCTGGAGGAGGTTCTGGCCGTACGACGAACGGTATTTCATCTTTCCGATCAGTCGCACCAGCTCCGGGTGTAGGCCGTGGATACCGAGGTCGATCGTGGTACGTTTGCCCGTTTCGATGATCTCCTCCTCGACCTGTTTGCGCACCTTGTTGACCACCTCTTCGATACGTGCCGGGTGGATGCGTCCGTCGAGGACGAGCTGATGTAGTGCCAATCGGGCCACCTCACGCCGCACGGGGTCGAAGCCCGAAAGAACGATGGCCTCGGGCGTGTCGTCGACGATGATCTCGATGCCCGTAGCGGCCTCCAAGGCGCGGATGTTACGCCCTTCGCGGCCGATGATGCGGCCCTTGATCTCGTCCGAATCGATGTGAAAGACGGTGACGGAGTTCTCGATGGCGGTCTCTGTGGCTACGCGCTGGATGGTCTTGATGACCACCTTTTTGGCCTCCATGTTGGCCGTCATCTTGGCCTCCTCCATGATCTCGTTGATGTACGATGCGGCGTCGGTTTTGGCTTCGTCCTTGAGCGACTCGATGAGCCGTTCTTTGGCTTCGCCAGCGGAGAGTCCGGAGATGGTCTCCAGGTGTACGACCTCTTGCTGGTGCATCTTTTCCAAGTCCAGCTTACGCTTCTCGATCAGCTGGGCCTGATTGTTCAGGTTCTCCTTCAGGATGTCGGCCTCGGTGAGTTTGCGTTGCAGCTCCTCTTGGCGTTGGCTGAGGCTCAGCTCGTGTTGCTTGAGCTTGGTCTCGACGGACTGAATCTTGGAGTTTCGTGCGGCCACCTGCTTCTCCAGTTCGGCCTTGAGCTGGATGAACTTCTCCTTCACCTCCAGCATCTTGTTCTTCTTCATCACGTCCGTTTCGCGTTCCATTTCACGTTGCATTTCCTCCCTGCGCTTGGCTTGGGTGGCTTTGTTCATTGCAGCCACCACCAGCGCGGCGATCACTCCGCCGGCCACGAAGGCTACAATCATCCATATCCAACTCATTTCTTCTGTTCTGTTTGATGTGTTATAAAAAAGCACTCATCCTCTTTCTGTTCCGGAGGGGGGAGGCGAGGGGGCCCGTACCCCCCGGCTTACAAAAAGAGCTTGCGTGCGTCTACATTCCCTTGTTTTCCCTTCTGTTTCCTGATCCGTACGGGGTGGGCGTCAGCGATTCTCCTTCAGGTAGCGCTCCAGGTCGGCTGTGAGTCGTTGGATGCGTTCGATGAGGGGTTTCGTGTCGTTGCGCTCCTCCAGGGGGATCATGTCCGTGGCCAACTGTATGGCCACCATGGCCAGAAGGTCCTTGTCGTCTACGGCTTTGGAGAATATGTTTTTGCGCTCCAGATACATCTGCTGCACACGTCGGGCGGCCAAGCGTGCGCGTCGCTCCGTCTGCACGTCGCCCCGTCGGAGGGTGACCGGATACTTCTTTCCGGCTATTTCCAAATGGATAATGAACTCGTTTGCTTTCACACTCTTGTCCTTTTGCGCTATCCGTTCAGCAGGGCCAAACACTTATCGACCTCCCGCACCATATCCGAGAGGCGTTTCCGGGCCGCCTTTCGTTCGTTCTCGTCGGCTGAGGCGATGTAGCCCGCCGCCAGCAGGTCGGTGTATTTGGCTTCGAGGGTGCGATAATCGGCTTCCATCCGTTGGATGGTTTGGGTCAGGCTTTCGATTGTTTGTTTTCGTTCGTCGCAGAGGGACATCAAGTCTTGCAGTCTGACCTCCAGCACGGCCCATATTTTCTGATCTTTTTCGTTCATCTTCTGCCAAATCGCTGGGCAAAAGTAGAAAGAAGTATAAAAAAGTTCGGGAGACCATTGGCTCGCAGTCGCCAAAGGGGCCGAGGATCGCCCACTCCGCCTACCCGTAACCACGTTCCGAACCTATCTCGACCACGTTCCGAGGTACCCAAGACCACGTTCCGAACCTATCGAAACCACGTCCGGAACGTATCACAACCACGTTCCGGACGTATCGTAACCACGTTCGGAACCTATCGACACCACGTCCGGAACGTATCGAGACCACGTTCCGGACGTATCACAACCACGTTCGGAACGTATCGTAACCACGTTCGGAACGTATCGACACCACGTTCGGAACGTATCGAGACCACGTTCGGAACGTATCGAGACCACGTTCCGAACGTATCGCAACCACGTTCGGAACGTATCAAGACCACGTCAGGAACCTATTCTAATACGTTCCGAACCTATTAGAACCACCTCCCTAACGTATTCCGACCACCTCAGAACGTATTAGAACCACCTCGGAACCTATTAGAATACGTTCCGAACCTATTAGAACCACCTCCCCAACGTATTCCGACCACCTCGGAACGTATTCCAACCACCTCGGAACGTATTAGAACCACCTCCCTAACGTATTCTGACCACCTCGGAACGTATTCCGATACGTTCGGAACGTGTCGAGACGACCGGACCCTTTCACCAAAAAACAGAAGAGCCACCCGATCACTTGATTCGATCGAGCGGCTCTTTCTTTTCGTCTCTTCCATTGGGAGGGTTGGGGGGCTTATTGCAGCAGCCAGAAGTAGATCTCGGAGTCTTTTTCGCCGGATTCTATTTTCCCTTCTTTGGCCAACCATCCGATGGCGGCAAACAGTTCTTTGTCTGTTCTCAGCTTTGTTTCCTTTTTGAGCTCTTTTACACTCATGCGTCCAGCCTTGCTCAAAGCTCTCCATACAAGGCCTGCGTTTGTTCCGATCAGCTTAATCATATTCCCTTGAAAATGTATGTTTAACGTGGGCGCAAAGATAGGAGTGCTTTTGAAATCGAGGCACTATCAAACGTCCTTCTGGTACCACGCGGCGCGGCGGAAATAGACGATGCTGCCCACGATGAGGGCCACGTAGTAGACAATATCCGAGATAAAACTCAGGTGTACCGGCAGGCGGAGGCGGACGACGGCGACGTAGATATATAAGGTATAGACCGCCAGGGCGAGCATCTCCAAGAGGAAGGCGTGCCGCGTGTTGCCCGTGCCGGAGATGGCGCTGAAGGCGATGCTCGAGGCCGCGGAGCTGAGCGAGGCCAGGGCGATGACGACGACCGAGGGGATGGAGGCGGTGATCAGCTCGGCCTCATTCGTGTAAACGGATAGGAAGAGGCGCGGCAGGAGCACAAGCAGAGCGGCAAAGAGGGCCGTGATGCCCACGGAGATGAGCGTCAGGTGGCAAATAAGGGGGATGACCTCCTGCGTGCGACCGGCACCCAGCAGGTTGCTGACCATCGTGTTGGCGGCCGTCGAGAGGGCGCTGACGGGGATGAAGAGGGCGATGTAGAGGCTGCGGGCGATGTTGGCCACGGCCAGATCGCGTTGCCCGAGGCGCTCGACGGCCAAGAAGAAAATGAAGTAGGTGCTCATCGAGATGAAGTATTGCAGCATGGTGAAGCCGGAGATGCTGAGCACCTGGCGGATGAGCCGGAAGTCGAACCGTCGGAGGCGGTCCAGGCCGTAGCGCCGACGGTCGACCGTGAGGCGGGTGTAGACCGCCAGGAAGAGCACAGAGGCGGCTTCGGCCACCACGGAGGCGATGGCGGCACCGGTGATCCCAAGTCGGGGCAGGCCGGCATGGCCGAAGATGAGCAGGTAGTCCAGCACCACGTTGACGACGGACATGACGACCGAGGCCAGCGTCAGAACCTTCGTCCGGGTGATGCCCACAAAGAGGGCGCGAAACATGACGCTGGTAAAGGCGAAGAAGAAGCCGTAGATGCGCCAATCGAGATACTCCATCGTGGCCCTGCGCAGCTCGTCGGACGAGACCATGACGCCTATCATTCGCTCGCCCCAGAGCCTCGAGGCGACGAAGCACACCGCCGCCAGCACGAGCAGGAAGAGGGTGCCCTGAAGGACGACGGGCCCGACGGCCTCGTAGCGCCGCTCCCCGTTGCGTCGGCCGATGATGATCTGCGATCCGGCGCTGAAGCCGAAGGCTACGGTGAAGATGCAGATGTAGTACAGTCCGCCCATGGCCGAGGCACCGAGCGCCACCTCGCCGACGCGCCCCAGGAAGGCCGTGTCGGTGATGTTGATCACGTTCTGCGCCAGAAGGCTGAGGAAGATGGGCAGGGAGATGTCCCAAATCTGTCGGTTGGTGTACATGCGTTTCGTGCGGAGTGGGGTGGGGGGGAACATGAAACAGGCCTGCCGTCTATTGCGCCGACAGACCTGTGTCTTGTACTCTGATTTATGAGGGTGTCTTACTTCACCAGGCGGTTGGTGGCCGTGTCGGGGAAGATGACGGTGGGCTTGAATCGCTTCGCCTCCTCAAAGTCCATCGAGGCGTAAGAGAGGATGAGGATGATGTCGCCACGCTGTACCCGTCTGGCCGCCGCGCCGTTGAGGCAGATCGTGCCCGAGTTCGCTTCGCCAGCGATGACGTACGTCTCGAAGCGTTCGCCGTTGTTGTTGTCCAAGATCTGGACCTTCTCATACTCGATCAATCCCGCGGCCTCCATCAGGGTACGGTCGATCGTAATGCTGCCGATATAATTCAGATCGGCGTCCGTCACCGTCACGCGGTGAATCTTCGATTTTAATACTTCAATAAACATAGGGGTTGGTGTAGGGGCGTATGCCCAGTAGTTAGAAGCTGGAAATTACTTGTAGCTGATGTTGTCGATCAGTCGCACCTCGCCGCAATAGACAGCGATGCAGCCGCGAGGCTCGGACGAGTCGGCCCAAGCGTGGATAGGCTGTAGGGTGGTGCTGTCGACGATCTCGTAATACTCCACGCGGAGTCCTCCGACAGCGTTCAGTCGCTCTGTGACCCACGCCTTGACCTCGTCCGGCGTCTTGGTGTCCACGAGAGCGCGACTCTCCGTTAGTGTGCGATAGATCGCGGGCGCCACCTGTCGGCCTTCGGGCGTAAGGCGTGCATTCCGACTGCTCAGCGCCAGCCCGTCGGCCTCGCGTACGATGGGGCAGGGCACGATCTCGACCCGTAGCCCCAGCTCGCGCACCATCGCACGGATGATGGCAATCTGCTGAAAGTCTTTCTCTCCGAAGTACGCCCTGTCTGGCTCCACAGCCTCGAAGAGCTTGCTGACGATCTGCGCCACGCCATTGAAGTGGCCCGGACGGAAGGCGCCCTCCATGACGGTGGCCACGGTCCCGAGGTTGAACACACGCGTATCCGTCTCGGGGTACATCTCATCGACCGACGGCATGAAGACATACCGACAGCCCGCCTCGGCCAGCATAGCGGCGTCACGCTCCGGCGTGCGCGGGTAAGTCTCCAAGTCGTGCGGATCGTTAAACTGCGTCGGGTTGACAAAGACACTGGCCACACACACGTCGTTCTCGTTCACACAGCGACGGACAAGGCTCAGATGCCCCGCATGCAGTGCGCCCATCGTGGGCACCAGCCCGATGCGTCGGCCGGCCTTTCGCTCCTCGTCCAAGAGTTGGCGTAGCTCCCGGACGGTGGTTATTGTATTCATTCTTATGCGGATTATATGGATAAAACGGTTCGTCTGACTTATGCGAATTATATGGATAAAACGGTTCGTCTGAAACGGCCGCAAAGCAACAAAATCTACCACACATACACTCCCGGCTGATGTAGCGGCCCCGGGCCACAGAGGCAGTCGGCTGACTGCCTGTTTTTTACTACCTTTGTGCTCAGTTTCACGTTATCGAAGAAAAATATGGACGCAAAAAGAATTTTGTTTATCACGCAGGAAGTAACGCCATACATTCCCGACACACTGATCGGCGACATCAGCCGAAACCTACCGCAGGGAGTGCAGGAGCGAGGCTATGAGATCCGAACTTTTATGCCCAAATACGGATGCATCAACGAACGTCGGAACCAGCTCCACGAAGTGATCCGACTCTCGGGCATGAATCTCATCATCGACGACACCGATCACCCACTTATCATCAAAGTAGCCTCCATACAAATGGCCCGTATGCAGGTCTACTTCATAGATAACGAAGACTTCTTCCACCGAAAAGCCACACTCACCGACGAATCGGGCAACGGATTCCCCGACAATGACGAACGCACCATCTTCTTCGTTCGTGGCGTCTATGAAACCGTCCGCAAGCTCCGCTGGATGCCCGACATCATCCACTGCCACGGTTGGTTCTCCGCCCTGGCTCCCCTCTATCTCAAGCGCAAATACTTCGACGACCCCTGTTTCGCACGGTCGAAAGTCGTTTACTCCCTCTACGACCAGTCCTTCCAGCCTGCACTCGACAGCCGCATCGCACGGAGACTCAAGCAGGACGGTGCCACCGAGCGCGACCTCAAGCTCTTCGAAGACCACGACTATATGGGGCTTTCCAAGCTCGCCATCAAGCATGCCGACGGCATCATCCAAGGCAGCCCCACCATTAACGGTGAACTTGAGGAGTTCATCACCCAGAGCAAAAAGAAACTCCTCCCCTTCCAAGGCCCCGAGCAATACATCGAAGCCTACGACGAGTTTTACCAGACAATCCTGAAAAAGAAATGAGAAGCAACCTCCGGATCTTGGCCGCCCTGCTCTTGGTGGGGTGGCTTTCCTTTTGCCCTGCCTGTAGCGACGACCTGACCCAGGTGGGCTCCTCCACGCTGCCCGATGGCGACCGTAACACGGTCTACAGTGACACCTTCCAAATGACGGCTGCCACCGTCCGCGTCGATTCGCTCTATCTGCGGTCCAGCGACGGCATGCTCGGCAACCTGGACGACCCTGCCTTCGGGCAGATCAAGTACGACTACCTCTGCCAATTCTATTGCGTGCAGGGCTTCCGATTCCCTCACACACCGCACAACGGCCGCATCGACTCCGTCGTCCTCCGCCTCCGCTTCTACAACTGGACGGGCGACGCCCGCGTCTCCATGCGTGCCCGTGTCTATGCCCTCAACCGTCAGCCTGTGCGGTCGCCCTACGGACGCCTCAACCCGGAGGATTACGCCGACATGCAGACCGTCCTCGGTACACGCGTCTATCGCCTCACCGACTTCCCGAGCCTCCGTAACGACTCCACGATCCGCGACCTCTACAACGCCTCTACGCGCAGCTATCAACCGGTCTCAATTCACGGACGCGACCTGCGGATCACCTTGCCTAAGTCGCTCGGGCAGTCCTTCTACGACGAGACCGTGGCCCGGCCCGCCAGCTTTGCCACGCAAGACGCCTTCAACCGTTTCTTCCCCGGTCTTTACATCACCACCGACTATGGTACCGGGTCTATGATCGAGGTGGGAGAAACGCGCTTGCTCATCTATTATAGTCGACCCAAGAGCGCCAAAAACGACACCTTGGTGCGCGACTCCGTCACCTTCCGCTACACCCGCGAGGTGATCCAGTACAACCACATCCGCACCGCCGACGACAACAGCCTGCTCAAGCCCTCGGCCGATAGCTTTGCCTACGTCAAGACCCCGTCGGGCATCTGTCCGCGCATCGTCATCCCCGCCGCTGAGATCGCACGTAAGACCCAAGGCCGTGTGCTCAACGCCGCCAGCCTCTCGCTGCGCTTCATGCCGCAGGACGCATGGAATGACGCCCTCGTGCCGCCGCCCTTCCTGCTGCTCTTGCCGGAGGATTCCGCACGTGCCTTCTTCGATAACCGTACGATCGACAACGGCCTCCTTTACCTGCGTTCCACCAACGAGAGCAATAGTCCCGACATCGGCTTTGACGCCATTACGCGCAACTATCGATTCGCCAACATCGCCCCGATCATCCAGGCGCACATCCGCCGTAACCCCGGTACGGATCTCCGCCTGCTGGCCATCCCCATCGATCGCCGATACTCCGTGACAACCGACCGCAACAACCAACCGACGCGACAAACCACGGCCATCATCCCCTATCTCTACCCCGGTGGCGTCCGCCTGCGTGTCGATCCGGCCAGCATGAAGCTCGTCCTCCTCTCCAGCCAACACGGCACGGGGTTGCGCTGATCTGCGCCGCCTCGGGGGTGGTCGATCCCCCTTTCGGAAGCCTCATCGGAACACCCCCGCACCGATGAGGCTCTTTTCATGCCTCTGATTGTTGATCCAAACACTTGTTTGACCCTTCCGAGGCCTCGAAAATCTTGAAACAACTTGTTTGAGCCTTTCCGACGCGTCGGAAACCTTGAAACAACTTGCTTGAGCCTTTCCGAGGCCTCGGAAACCTTGAAACAACTTGTTTGAGCCTTTCCGACGCGTCGGAAACCTTGAAACAACCTGTTTGAGCCTTTCCGAGGCCTCGGAAACCTTGAAACAGCTTGTTTGAGCATTTCCGAGGCCTCGGGGCGTCAGGGACGGCCTCTGCCGAGGTAGGGAAGTTAGCCCGGGTATCCGGTCAAATTCGCCGGCGTCCGCAGACGCCCCCGGCCAAACTTCGCCGGCGTCCGCAGACGCCTCCGGCCAAACTTCGCCGGCGTCCGTAGACGCCCCCGGCCAAACTTCGCCGGGGCCCGCAGGCCCCATCGGCAGAGACTTTATCCCATCTAACCCCTATTTATATGAAAGAGAAAAGCAAACTCCGGCCGGAGTTCCGGCCCAAACTCTTCGCCGCGCTCCGGACCTACTCGAAGGAGCGCTTCGCCGGCGACCTCATGGCCGGCATCATCGTCGGCATCGTGGCCCTACCGCTGGCCATCGCCTTCGGTATCGCTTCCGGAGTCAGCCCGGAGAAAGGACTCATCACGGCCATCATCGGCGGCTTCATCGTCTCCATGCTTGGCGGCAGCTCGGTGCAGATCGGCGGGCCCACGGGCGCCTTCATCGTCATCGTCTACGGCATCATCCAAAACTTCGGCATCGAAGGCCTCACCATCGCCACGCTGCTGGCCGGCGTCCTACTGCTGCTCATGGGCTTGATGCGCCTCGGGACGGTCATCAAGTTCATCCCTTACCCCATCATCGTCGGCTTCACAAGCGGCATCGCCCTGACCATCTTCACCACGCAGATCAAGGACCTGCTCGGGCTGACGATCGATCACATGCCGGGCGACTTCCTCTCCAAATGGGTGGTGTACGCCGAAAGCATCACGACCATCTCGTGGCCGGCCGTCGTGGTGGGCCTCGTGAGCATCGCCCTGATCGTGCTTACTCCGCGCGTCTCGAAGCGTGTGCCGGGTTCGCTGGCGGCCATCGTGGTGATGACCATCGTGGCTTACATCCTGCGCGAACACTTCGGCCTGACGGGCCTCGAGACCATCGGCGACCGCTTCCAGATCAACGCCTCCCTACCCACGCCGACGCGCATCGCCATCAATCCGGAGACGATCAATCTGCTCCTGCCCTCGGCCTTCACCATCGCCATGCTCGGCGCCATCGAGTCGCTGCTCTCGGCCACCGTGGCCGACGGTGTGACGGGCGACAGGCACGACTCGAACACCGAGCTGATGGCCCAGGGCGCGGCCAACATCATCGTGCCCCTCTTCGGCGGCATCCCCGTCACCGGCGCCATCGCCCGCACGATGACGAACATCAATAACGGCGGTCGCACGCCCGTGGCCGGGCTCGTCCATGCCATCGTGCTACTGCTCATCCTGCTCTTCCTCGGCCCCCTGACGCGCCACATACCGATGGCCTGTCTGGCCGGCGTGCTTGTCGTCGTGGCCTACAACATGAGCGAGTGGCGCACCTTCCGCTCGTTGCTGAAGAACCCTCGGAGCGACGTCGCCGTGCTGCTCTCCACCTTCTTCCTGACCGTCATTTTCGACCTCACCATCGCCATCGAGATCGGCCTGCTGCTGGCCATGGTGCTCTTCATGCGACGCATCTCCGAGACCACACGCGTCTCCGTCACTACGGACCACATCGACCTCTCTGACGAGGGCGAAATCCACCACGACGACGAGCACCTCGACGTGCCTCGTGGCGTAGAGGTCTACGAGATCGACGGCCCCTTCTTCTTCGGCATCGCCAACAAGTTTGACGAGTGTATGAAGCAAGTCGCCGGTGGCAAGCCCGCCATTCGCATCATCCGTATGCGTAAGGTGCCCTTCATGGACTCCACCGGCCTGCACAACCTGGAGAGCCTCTGCCGACTCTCCCGCCGCGAAGGCATCACCGTCGTCCTCTCCGGCGTCAACAACAACGTCCGCGCCATGCTCCTCCGCAGCGGCATGGACACCCAGCTCGGAGCCGACAACATCTGCAGCAACATCCAAGAAGCCCTCACCCGATCCAGAGCGCTGCTGGAGGGAGAGGAATAGTCAAACACGTGCCTATCCGTCCGGCGAGAGAGGTCTCTCTATCTTGAAACGCAAAAAGCCCCACCGAACATATCCGATCGGTGGGGCTTTCTTTTTCGTGTACGCACGAGCTATCGTGCGACCGTGTGCGTGGGGTTACTTCACCTCCCAAGTGTCGCCAGAGAGCAACATGTCGCGTAGGGAGTGGGCTTTCTTCTTCGCCTTCACTTCGGCGATCTGCTGGTGCACAGACTCGTCGTAGGTTGGGGCGTCGACGTCGCGAATGATGCCGAGGGCCACGGGCAAGTCGCCGTTCATCATGGCCAGCATGAGGTGCAGCGTGTTGTCGCGCTCATGGGCGTCGTGCACCAAGATGTCGTCCATCGTGTAGCCGTCTTCGCCGATGGTGACAGCCTTCAGCTTCAGTCCGTCGAGCACGAGACCCTTGTCGCGGTTCTTACCGAAGATCATCTTCTCGCCGTGGCGGAGGAAGATGGAACGTTCGGCACGCACCTCGCGATCCGTGATGCCCGTGTGAGTGCCGTTGTTAAAGATGACACAGTTCACGAGCACCTCCGTCACAGCAGTGCCACGGTGGCGAGCCGATGCCGCGAAGATGGCCGTCAGGTTGGCCGCATCCGTATCGATGCCACGGGCGAAGAAGTTGCCGCGTGCGCCGAGGGTCAGCTCGGCCGGGACGAAGGGATCCTCCACCGTGCCGTAGGGCGAACTCTTAGAGACGAAGCCGCGGTCGGACGTCGGGGAGTACTGCCCTTTGGTGAGGCCGTAGATCTTGTTGTTCATCAACACGATATTCAGGTCTACGTTGCGGCGGACGGCGTGGATGAAGTGGTTGCCACCGATGGCGAGGCAGTCGCCGTCGCCGGTGACGAGCCAAACGCTGATGTCGGGGCGTGCCGTCTTGACGCCGGTAGCGATGGCTGCGCCACGGCCGTGAATGGTGTGGAAGCCGTAAGAGTTCATGTAGTACGGCAGACGCGAGGAGCAGCCGATACCAGAGATGACGGCCATATTATCGGGCGAGGTGCCGACTTCGGCCATCGCTTTATGCAGGCAGCTGAGCACGGCGTGGTCGCCGCATCCGGGACACCAGCGAACGTATTGATCGCTCTTGTAGTCTTTGGGGCTGTAGGTTATATCTGTTGTTGCGTTCATAATTAGTTCTTCTCCTCAATGATGTGGGTAAATTCTTCGACGAGTCGCGAAACGATGAAGGGCTGCCCTTTGACGCGGTTGAAGCGATAGGGCGTGAAGTCGTCGATCTTGCTGCGCAGGTAGTTGGCAAACTGGCCCTTGTTTTGCTCGGCCACGACCACCTTCGGGTAACGCTTCAGTACCTCGGCCGTGTTCTTGGGCAGGGGGTTGATGAAGCGGAAGTGTGCCAAGGCCACCTTCTGGCCATTGCGGCGCATGGTGTCCATCACTTCGTGCAGATGGCCGGAGGTGCCGCCCCAGCCTACGATCAGCAGGTCGGCGTCGTCCTTGTCGCCCTTTACCTCCACCTCAGGGATGAAGTCGGCGATCTTGTCAATCTTGGCCTGACGCGTCTCCACCATCTTCTGGTGGTTCTTCGGGTCGGTGGAGATGGAGCTGGTGTCGTAGTCCTTCTCGAGTCCGCCGATGCGGTGCGCGAAGCCCTCCATGCCGGGCGTAGCCCAGTAGCGGACGAAGGTCTCTTTGTTCCGGCGATAAGGTTTCCAGACGGCCTCACCGTGATAGTTCGAGACGTAGTTCGGCTTAATGTCGGGGAAGTCGTTTATGTAATCTGGGATGCGCCATGCGGCCGAACCGTTGGCGATGAAGGAGTCGGTGAGGAGGATGACGGGCGTCATGTGCTCCACGGCCAGCTTAGCAGCCCAGAAGGCCATGTCGAAGCAGTCCGTCGGGGTGGTGGCGGCTACGACCACGAGCGGGCTCTCGCCGTTACGTCCGTAGAGGGCCTGCATGAGGTCCGTCTGCTCGCTCTTTGTCGGCATACCCGTCGAGGGACCGCCACGCTGTACGTCGATGATGACGAGTGGAAGCTCTGCGATAACGGCCAAGCCGATGGCTTCACTCTTCAATGCCAGACCGGGGCCGGAGGTCGACGTGGCACTCAGGCAACCGGCGAAAGAGGCACCGATGGAGGTACAGATACCTGCGATCTCGTCTTCGGCCTGCACGGTGATCACGCCGAGGTTCTTGTACTTCGAGAGTTCGTGCAGGATGTCGGTGGCGGGTGTGATGGGGTAGCTACCAAGGAAGAGTTGCAAGCCAGACTTCTCGGCGGCGGCGATGAGACCGTAGGAGGTGGCGTTGTTTCCGCTCACGTCCTTGTAGATGCCCGGTTCCTTCTTCGAGCCTTCGATGCGGTAGGTGGAGACGGAGGCGTGGATGTTGTGCCCATAGTTGTAGCCGTCGGTCAGGGCTTTGATGTTGGCCTTGGCGATGTCGGGCTTCTTGGAAAACTTGGTCTGGAGCATCGTCATGGCGTGGTCGAGCGGACGGTCGAAGAGCCAGCAGACGAGGCCGAGGGTGAACATGTTCTTACACCGCACGGCGGACTTGTTGTCGAGGCCATACTCGGCCAGTCCGTCACGCACCATCGTAGAGATGGGGGCGGCCACGAGTTGCACCTTTTCCGTGAGGCCAAGCTCCTCGATCGGGTCGTCGGTCTTGAACTCAGCCTTCTCCAGGTCACGCTTGGCGAAGGAGTCCGTGTCGATGATGACGATGGAGCCCTTGCGCAGATTCTTGACGTTGACCTTGAGCGCGGCGGGGTTCATGGCCACGAGCACATCGGCCTTGTCACCGGGGGTATAGACCTTCTTCGTGCCCAAATGGAGTTGGAAGCCAGAGACGCCGAAGAGTGTTCCTTGCGGCGCGCGAATTTCGGCCGGGTAGTCGGGAAAGGTGGAGATGTCGTTCCCGAAAACGGCTGACAGATTGGAGAAGATGGTGCCGGTAAGCTGCATACCGTCGCCGCTATCTCCCGAAAAACGGATCACGACGTGATCCAGAGTCGTTACTTTGGTTTGCTCTGTCATGAGATAAAAAAACTATACTGTAATACCTAAATCAAATAAGCGTGTGTGGGGATGGTTTAGCGGCGCTCCCCGTGGCCGTATAGGAGTTGTTGTAGTCGATGAGCCGCATCGTCGGTGTCGTTGTCGTTGACGAGTCGCTCCACATCGAACGCATGATGGGCGCGTTCGTAATAGGGGGTGCGGTGCGTGAGGGCCTTGCGGACGAAGGCATGGAGGGCCTTGTCATCGAGGTGGCGCACGGTGGGGCGACTCTGTTTGCCGAGTGCGATGCGTTCGGTCAGCGCCTCGGGTGAGGCCTTGAGATAGACCGTCGTGCCAACGCTGTTCATGTACGTCATGTTGTCGAAGAAGCAGGGCGTGCCGCCACCGGTGGAGAGGATGATGTCTTCAAACTCGGCCACCTCGTGGAGCGCCTTACGTTCTATTTCGCGGAAGGCCTCCTCGCCCTCTACCTCAAAAATCTGTCGGATGGTTTTGCGGTAACGCCCTTCAATAAAGAGATCCAAGTCGATGAAGGATAATCCAGTGCGGTCGGCCAAGGCTTTGCCCAAGGTCGTTTTACCGACGCCCATGTAGCCGATGAGGAAGATGCGTTGCATGTGTGTGTGAATAGTGTAGTGGAGATGTGTAGCGTTGTAGAAACGCGGGCAAAAGTAGGAAAGTTGCCGTGCTGCCCTACAGGTTCTTCTTACGCAGCTCAAAGTCGCGGCCGAGGTACTTCTCGCGGACGATCTCGTTGGCGGCCAACTCCTCGGCGGTGCCTTGGAAGAGCACCTTGCCCTCGAAGAGCAGATAGGCGCGATCGGTGATGCTGAGCGTCTCGTGAACGTTGTGATCGGTGATGAGGATGCCGATGTTCTTATGCTTGAGGCGGGCCACGATGGTCTGAATGTCTTGCACGGCGATGGGGTCGACGCCCGCGAAGGGCTCGTCGAGCATGATGAACTTCGGGTCGATGGCCAGACAGCGGGCGATCTCGGCGCGCCGCCGTTCACCGCCCGAGAGTCGGTCGCCGAGGTTCTTGCGCACCTTCTGTAGGCCGAACTCCTCGATGAGGCTTTCGGTCTTGGCTTGCTGATAATCCTTGGGGCGGTCGGTCATCTCGAGCACGGCGCGGATGTTGTCCTCGACGGTCATCTTGCGAAAGATGGAGGCCTCCTGAGCCAGGTAGCCGATGCCGAGGCGGGCGCGCTTGTAGACAGGGTAGTCGGTGATCTCGGTCTCGTCGAGGAAGATGCGACCTTGGTTGGGGGTGACCAGCCCGACGGTCATATAGAAGGTCGTTGTCTTGCCGGCGCCGTTGGGGCCGAGCAGCCCGACGATCTCGCCTTGCTCCACGTTGATGGAGACGTGGTTCACGACCGTGCGCGCCTTGTATTTCTTCACCAGATCCTCGGTGCGGAGGATCATCTTGGGTTCGTCCATATAAAGAGGTATAGGGTGATAATGAGGGGCGGCAAAGGTAAGCCGGGCGACGAATGCGGAAAGCGACCCCGTCCTCATGGCCCGCCAGCCCACGCCGTTCAGCAGCAGCCCTCTCACCGCCTCGGGTCAGTCCCCCTTCTTCTCCAGCAGTAGGCACACCGCCTCGGGTCAGCCTTCCTTTTCCTCCAGCAATAGGCGCACCACCTCGGGACGGCTTTCCTTCTTCTCAAGCATTAGGCGCATCGCCTCGCGACAGCCCTCCTTTTCCTCCAGCAGTAGGCGCACCGCTCCGCGACGACTCTCCTTTTTCTCCAGCATTAGGCACACCGCCTCGCGACAGCCCTCCTTTTCCTCAAGCAGTAGGCGCACTGCCTCGGTTCAGCCTTCCTTTTCCTCCAGCAGTAGGCGCACCGCCTCGGGTCAGCCCTCCTTTTTTCCAAGAAGAGCTGATATGGGGTTCAGATCGCACTATATTTTGAAATATGCTATGATCTGAGATCTCGTTTGTCTTTTCATTTTCTGATAGGATATAGATCATGGCTTCATCTTATACCGTATCTTGAAATTCTCGGCTATATGTAGTTCTGTTAATAGCTTATTTCCGAATATGCTGATGTATACGGCTTCATTGATCTATTTATTTTGAAATGCATAGATGAAATATGTGTATTTCATAGCTCATTTTGAAATACACTCTTATCCTATGTTCTTATTCTATCCTATCTGGAAATATGGTACCATATAAGCCTTATTTTGTATATGCATTTTGAGATGAGATAGAATCCCCATCTCGTTTTATAGCGTATTTAGAGATGTGATATGGACGGAATACGGATTAGCTATGTATTTCGGAATATAGATGTGTAGGCGTATGCTTTGAGGTCTCATTTTGAGATATAGTATTTGCTGAGGATTCATTTTCTATCATATCCAGAAATATGATACTATATGAATAGGGTGCCGGTCCTACTTGAAAAAAAGGAGAGTTGACCTGGGTGGTGTGACTGCTGCTTGAGGAAAAGGAGAGCTGTCTCGAGGCCGCGCGCCTATTGCTTGGAAAGAAGGAGAGTTGACCAGAGGCCGTGCGCCTACTGCTTGAGAAAAAGGAGAACCGGCTCGAGGTGTAGAGCTTGCTCTGAAGGAAAAAGGAGGGCGAAACGGTGTGCTTTCGATGGGAGCTTTTTGCGTAGAAGCGTGCGCATCGCCTCGGGATGGGGCGGGATACAAAAAAGGCGGAACGGACCTATCTCAGGTGCGTCCCGCCGAAATCAAATGTTATAAAAGTGGTTACAAAAAGCCGTGTGTATGAGAAGCTGTTTTGAATTTATTGAGTGATTATTTAAGGAGCTGTTTAGGCAGATCT
>ERZ772977.421-NODE-421-length-29582-cov-14.360822_pt1 | contig 29582 bp, 23 predicted proteins | sample MGYA00511131_ERZ772977 | MGnify/ENA primary metagenome ERZ772977 (study PRJEB29015, sample SAMEA2737935) | human oral metagenome | biome: human oral; feature: human-associated habitat; material: dental | place: China | collected 2151 ...
ACTATGATCAGTTCCAAGAAGTGTATGCGATGAAGAAAGCGCAACTAGAAGCGGCGTATAACCGCCAGCAAAAAGAGATTGCGGACTTGAAGGATTTCGTAAACCGGAACAAGGCGCGCGTGGCAACACGTAATATGGCGATGTCACGTCAGAAGAAACTGGATAAGATGGAAGTCATCGAATTAGCCAGCGAGAAGCCAAAACCAAAATTCGAATTCAAGACTTCTAGAGCTCCTGGTCGTTACATCTTCCAAGCCGAAGATTTAGTGATTGGATACGATCGTCCACTAACAGGACATGTGAATCTTGAAATGGAACGTGGCCAAAAGATTGCCATTGTCGGTGCAAATGGGATTGGGAAAACGACACTACTCAAGAGTTTATTAGGAATTATTAAGCCATTGAATGGAAAAGTAACACGTGGGGACTATATCGACCTTGGGTATTTCGAACAAGAAACACCAAAAGGAAATCGTAAAACAGCCTTAGAAGAAATCTGGGATACTTTCCCATCGATGACACAACCAGAAGTACGTGCGGCGCTCGCTCGTTGTGGATTAACCAGTAAGCACATCGAGAGTCAAGTGCAAGTACTAAGTGGGGGAGAACAAGCAAAAGTTCGCTTCTGTAAGTTAATGAATGAAGAGTCAAACGTGCTCGTACTCGACGAACCGACAAACCACTTGGACGTTGATGCAAAAGAGGAATTAAAACGCGCCTTACAAGAATATAAGGGAAGCATTTTAATGGTTTGCCATGAGCCAGAATTTTATGAAGGTTTAGCAACGGATATCTGGGATTTTTCTTCATTATAAGAAGCCTGTAGACAGAAACTAGTTTCAAAATGATTAGAGGTAAGAGAAAATTCTTCTTACCTCTTTTTTGCGAGATAATATCAATAGACTTCACTCTAATAAAATTGTATATTATACTATATTATTATGTTTATTTATAGAAGGGGAGGTAAATATGAAACAAAAACAAAAATGGCTCATGTTATTTGTTACTGTAATGTCACTCTTTTCATTAATTTTTTTAGCAAAGGAACAATCCGTTGCTTCTGAAGTAAAAGAACTTGAAAAAGTAGTGACAGGAGTTGCTTTATTAGATCAATTAGACAACACATTGGAACCTGACAAAGATGGAGTGTATCAATTAAGAACGAATCAAGGATATCGTTTGAGAATGAATTTTGATTTGTCAAGATATAATGGAAATCTATCAAATGGTGATAATTTTAAAATAAATATTCCTGCACCTGTATCATTATACGGAAATAATGATATGGAATTAGTCGACCCTACTACTAATGTGACAATTGCGGATTTGAAGTTTAACGATAATGGAGACGAACAAGGGGGTACCATCACGGTTACTCTTAAAAATCTAGAGGAGTACTTAAAAGCGAAGGGTGCCAACGTCGTTAAGGATGTTAATGGGAATTTTTCTCTAAACTTTTTATACAAAAAAGACCTTACGAATCATAAATTAATATTAGATTCTAAGTCGTTAGTAGAGACTTTTGAACAAACCCATACAACAACGACACAACAAGTAAGACCAACAGTTGGGTATGAAAACTTCGCAAAAAATGGGGGCACAGCCCAAAAAATTTCTTGGACTTCTGATAAGCTAAAAGAAATTGGTTCAGTAAGTTCAGGTCAGTTTCTTTCAAGATGGAGAGTTCGTGTAAATACAGGAGGTCAAGATAACGGTCCTAACTTGGTATTAAACGATGACTTACCAAATGACTCAAGTGTTGCAGCTATTCAATATATTCCAGAATCGTTAAAAGTGTACCGTTCACCTTCTATAACAGATAGAACGGCTGCTGCTCCGTCAGACTCGGTTCTATTAACAGAAGGGGTCGAATATACCGTTAATTGGAATGAAAATTATACGAATTTTAGTGTGACTTTTAAAGATGGTTCTCAAAAATATTACGTAACTTATGATACTACGACACCAAATAATGGTGCTAAGGTAAAAAATGTTATTACACTTGCTAAACAAGATGGAACATTATTAACACAAAGAAGTAATGTTACAAGAACTGCTTTTGAAGCAACAGCCACTTCTTTGTATTCAGGGACGATTGTTGCGTCAACTGCGTATCAAATTCGAATTGTAAAAGTAGATACTTTTAAACTAAACCCTGTTGCTGGTGCAGTATATGAAATTACAGATCCAGATGGTGAAAAATTCGAAGTAACAACGAATGAAAAAGGGATTGCTACTTCAAAAGCATTTGATGCAAAATATGTTGGTCAAACTTTTACAATTAAAGAGAAAAAAGCACCTGCTGGATATGAGATTGATGACAAAACATATACATTGGTTCTTGGAAAAGATGGGGTGTCTTTAAACTTAAAAGATAAGCCAATTACGACGACAACTACGACAACGACAACAACAACGGAAGCACCAACGACAACAGTAGCGCCTACAACAACGGAAGCTCCAACAACGACGGAAGCACCGACGACAACAGTAGCGCCAACGACAACAGTAGCGCCAACAACAACGGAAGCACCGACGACGACGGAAGCACCAACGACAACAGTAGCGCCTACAACAACGGAAGCACCGACGACAACAGTAGCGCCAACGACAACAGTAGCTCCAACGACAACGGAAGCTCCGACAACAACATCTGTTTCAACAACAGTTACTACGACAGAGTCTAGAACGGATAGTCTAAGCACTACTCAAAACTCAACAAGTAATTCAGGCGTCATCAACGGAATCCCTTCTGAGGACACTTCGAAGGAAGAGTCTCAAAAGGACACAGAGTTGCCAAATACTGGAACATCTGTTGGAAATACTGTTATGGTAGCGATGATGCTAATTCTTTCAGCAACAACTCTTCTTTTCTTTAGAAAAAAGATGCTTTCAATAAATAATAGATAAATAAAAAAAGAAGCAGAAATTTCTGCTTCTTTTTTATTGAATCAATGATTTTAGAGCCGCCTAGGGGAGTCGAACCCCTGTTATAAGAACCGGAATCTTATGTGATATCCACTACACTAAGGCGACATTCGAATAATAGTGTACCTAATTTTAAGGAGTTATGCAAGTTTGGTTTGATGAGGGTTTAAATTTTAAATAAATTCGTGTATAATAGATTTATTCTAAATTGAATTTTCTTTTTTCACCTGAGATCTATGTGAATTTTTAGCGTGTTATCTGTGAAAAAAGTAAGGAGAAAGGGGATAAAAATGATTAAAAACAAGAAGTTAACTGTTCTTTTAATGACATTATTGGTTGCTCTTTTTGTAATATTTCAACAACCTAAAATAGAATCTGCGGTTGTGGATAATGTGATTACAAGAATAGATATACAAAATAGCCAAGGAGAACCTTTAACTCAGGGCGTTGGTTCTTGGGAGAACTTTCGTTTAAATGCAGAGTTTGCATTTAATAATGGTCAAGTACAGCCAGGAGATACTGCAACGATTCAATTGCCTGAAGAGGTAATATTTGTCGGAAAATCATTTGAAATTCGTGATGTGAACGGACAAGTAGTAGCGAATGCAACCATTGACTCTACAAGTAAACAAGCTGTATTAACCTTTACAAACTATGTAACACAGCGTGCAAGTTTCTCAGGGAACTTCACTATGACGGTTCGTATCGACCACAATGTAGCGCGTACAGCACAACAAATTCCTTTAACAGTAACCGTAAACCACACTCCAATGTATTCAGGAGTTGTCAATTATACTGGGATTGCCGGAATGGAACCTCAAGATTTCGCTAAATCTGGTTGGCAAGATCCAAACGATAATAGCAAGTTACATTACATTATATATGTTAACCAAAATTATCTTAATTTTACGGATATAATGATTGGTGATACAATTCAATACGAAAATGCGAAGATTGATAAATCAAGCTTTAGAGTGATATCTGGAACTTGGTATACAGATACAACAGATAATTCTATTCGTTTAGGATATCAAGAAGATGTAACAGCAAGTTATAGTCCACAGTTTTCAGCAGATGGCAAGTCGTTCACGTTGAGTTTAAAACCATTTAATCCAAACCGTGGTTACTATGTAAAATACGATGTGGATTTACTAGGTGCTCCAGCAAATGGAATGCTTTTAAATAACAACGCTACGATGGAAGATTCGACGGGTTGGAAATCAGTAGCAGATGCCCAAATTGTTTACCAAGAAGATGGTGGTAATGCAAGAAGTAATATTTTCAAAGTGGAATTAACGAAAAAATCAGACACTGGTGAAAAACTACAAGGTGCGGAATTCGGATTATACTATGAAGGAACATTAGTGAAAACCGCAACTTCCGATGCTAACGGCGTTGTAACATTTGATAGTTTAATCAAATCAAAATACACGATTAAAGAAACAAAAGCGCCAGCCGGATATGTTCTCTCCGAGGAAGAGATTACAGTAAACGTAGCAGATGCAGCCAATGGCGTTGTTCATAAAGATGTAGTGAATAAACCAGAAACTACTACTACAACTACTACAACTACTACAACTACAACAACTACAACAACGACTACAGAAGCGCCAACAACTACCACAACTACGACAACAGAAGCACCAACGACAACGACTGAATCTACAACGTCTTCAACGACGACAACGGAGTCTACAACAGAATCTACGACAACAGAAATGCCAACATCTTCATCAACAACAACAGAAACTAGTACGACTGAAGGATCTACTACAGAAACAACAGTGACGCCAAGAGAGTCCACGACTACTTCTGAAGCTGATCTTCCAAAAACTGGAACTTCTGCGACTATTTTTACTACGATTGCAGGTGCTCTTAGCGTATTAGGTGGATTTGCGATTTTAATGAATCGTAAAGACGTAGACGTAAATCGTTAAAAATAAAATATGATTTGTATAAAAGACTGGAATGATTTCCAGTCTTTTTTGTTGAAAAGAGAGCAAAAAAGTATACGAAGAGAGCAACATTACCATATATGGTAATTACCAAATATGGTAATGTTTAAGTGGGAGGGAAAAATATGAAAATAGAACATCAGATTGACCCAAGAACGTTAGAGTTTGTGGATAGTAGACCGTATAAAGAGAAGATAAAAATGCTTGCTGCTCTTAAGTTGTTGGATAAGGAAGGATTAAGTCCTGCGATACTCGAAATGTGGGGGAATAAAACGAAGACTAAATTGAACATTCCAGTTGTATATACTAAAGAGGAGGCTTTAAAAAATGGATCAAAATCTGAAGCGTTCGATAGCAGGCTTGTCATTCGATTGGGAGAACTACGAAAAAGACTTAGATTTAGATTTCACTCTAAAAGAAATGGCAGCAAGGATTACAGAGTTGAGACTTGTGTCCGGACTCTCTCGTACCGAGTTTGCAGAAAAGGTTGGGATAAAACCAGCACATTTGTCACGGTTAGTTTCAGGACACCATAATCCCTCGATTTTATATTTGGAGAAGATAGCTCAAAAAGTCGGAGCCCATTTAGAAATTTCTTTTGTGATGGACGACGGAGAAACCTGCCATGAAAAGATTAACAAGCAAATCGGGACGAAATGTGTCCCTGTGCATCATAGATCTTAACCAATTTGTAATATGCGTATAGTTGCATTTTTATTGTTTTATGGTAAAATATACATGTATTCAGCAATAGACGTTCAAAGATATTAGAAAAATATCGGGACGTAATTAGGCCCTGTTAGGAAGCGATTGGAGGAAGGTTTCGATGAATTATCTTAATCTATCTCATTTATTGGTTCCAGAAAGCAGAGTTGCACTTCAAATGCGTTTTCGTATCTTACAAGCTATTGCAACGTATCAACCCATTGGACGTAGAGCACTTGCAAAAGTGGTCCAAATGTCTGAGAGAACACTGCGCAATGAATGTGAGGCGATGAAGAAATTAGACCTCATTGAAGTGAAAGACGTAGGGATGCATCTTACAGAAGTTGGCGAATTTATATTAGGGCGTTCGGATGATTTAAAAAATAACTTTATTCAGATGAGTCTTATGGAACATAAAGTCGCTAAAACTCTAGGAGTTCAGTACGTTAAAGTGGTTGATAATCTGGAGAAGACTTCAGAGTTGGTACAAGAGATTATGGATGTACTTTTACCACTTGGAACTTCCATTATTGCCATCACGGGTGGTCAAACGATGGTCCGAGTCAGCGAAGGGTTCACAAAAGAGATTTCAGTGAACCGAGACCTTACAATTGTTCCTGCAAGAGGGGGAATGTTTGGTTCGATGCTGATTCAGGCGAATAATGTCAGTGAAAAAATGGCGACTGGAATTGGTGCCCATCATGAAGCGCTCTTTGTTCCAGAACATGTCCAACAAGCAACTTATACGCCCTTAATGCAAGAACCTTCCGTCGCAAAGACGATAGGTCTCATGAAAAAGGCGGAGTGTTTGTTATATAGCGTTGGAAGTGCTATTATTATGGGAGAGAGACGTGGCCTCTTGGAAGAACAAATGGCTACGTTAAAAGAGAAGAAAGCAATTGGCGAAGCATTCGGTTGTTTCTTCGATGCAGAAGGAAATGTGGTGTTAAAAATTCCACGAGTAGGGCTGCATCTTAGTGATTTATCTACGATTCCACATTCGATTGCCGTTGTGGAAGGCGAAGAGAAGGCAGCTGCTTTAAAAGCATATGCCAAATTAGCTCCGGTAGATCGCACCTGGTTTGTGATTGACAAGGAGACATCAGAGTTGGTTTTGAACGGGGTAACCCGCAAAAAATAAAATAAAAATTCCTAGGAGGAAAAACTATATGACAGTTAAAGTTGGTATTAACGGTTTCGGACGTATCGGTCGTTTAGCATTCCGTCGTATTCAAGATGTGGAAGGATTAGAAGTTGTTGCAATCAATGACTTAACAGACGCTAAGCAATTAGCTCACTTGTTAAAATATGATTCAACTCAAGGACGTTTCAACGGTGAAGTTGAAGTGTTAGATGGTGCTTTCCGCGTAAACGGTAAAGAAGTTAAAGTACTTGCTAACCGTAATCCTGAAGAATTACCTTGGGGTGAACTAGGCGTTGATATCGTATTAGAATGTACTGGTTTCTTCACTTCTAAAGAAAAAGCTGAATTACACTTAAAAGGTGGCGCTAAACGCGTTGTTATCTCTGCTCCTGGTGGAAATGACGTTCCTACTGTTGTATTCAACACAAACCACGACATTTTAACAGGTAAAGAAACTGTTATCTCTGGTGCTTCATGTACTACAAACTGCTTAGCTCCAATGGCTAAAGCATTAAACGATAAATTCGGTGTTGTTGAAGGTTTAATGACAACAATCCACGGTTACACTGGTGACCAAAACACATTAGACGCACCTCACGCAAAAGGTGACTTACGTCGTGCTCGTGCTGCAGCAGTAAACATCGTTCCTAATACAACAGGTGCTGCTAAAGCTATCGGATTAGTAATCCCAGAATTAAACGGAAAATTAGACGGAGCTGCACAACGTGTTCCTGTTCCAACAGGTTCATTAACTGAATTAGTAACAGTTTTAGAAAAACCAGTTACTGCTGAAGAAATTAACGCAGCTATGAAAGAATTAGCAAATGAATCTTACGGTTACACTGAAGATCCAATCGTTTCTTCTGATATCGTAGGTATCACTTATGGTTCATTATTCGATGCAACTCAAACTAAAGTAATGACTGTAGGCGACAAACAATTAGTTAAAACTGTTGCTTGGTACGATAACGAAATGTCATACACTGCACAATTAGTTCGTACTTTAGAATACTTTGCAAAACTATAATTTAAACTATAGATTTAGCTAATCGTATCTATTTTCTCAGGGCGATGGAAGCATTCGCTTCCTCGCCCTGTTTTCATAATGTGAGTAATGCACTCGCTCCAAATAAAAATGTAGGAGGCTATTTTATGGCTAAAAAAATCGTTACAGACTTACAAGTTGAAGGCAAGAAAGTTTTAGTTCGTGTGGACTTTAACGTACCTTTGAAAGATGGCGTGATTACAGACGACAACCGTATCGTTCAAGCATTGCCAACAATCAAATACTTAGTTGACCACAATGCGAAAGTGATTTTATTCTCTCACTTAGGTAAAGTGAAATCAGAAGAAGACAAAGCTAAATTGAGCTTACGTCCAGTTGCAGAACGTTTATCTGAGTTGTTAGAAAAACCAGTGACTTTCGTTCCAGAAACTCGTGGAGAAAAGTTAGAAGCTGCTATTAATGCACTTAACGAAGGCGATGTTTTATTATTCGAAAATACTCGTTTCGAAGATTTAGATGGCAAGAAAGAATCTAAAAACGACCCTGAATTAGGTAAATATTGGGCTTCTTTAGGCGACTTATTCGTTAACGATGCATTCGGTACAGCTCACCGTGCGCATGCTTCAAACGTTGGTATTGCTAGCCAATTAGAATCAGCTGCTGGATTCTTGATGGAAAAAGAAATCAAGTTCATCGGTGGTGCAGTAGATAACCCAGAACGTCCATTCGTGGCAATCTTAGGTGGAGCGAAAGTTTCAGACAAGATCGGTGTTATCAACAGCTTATTAGACAAAGCGGATAAAGTTCTTATCGGTGGAGGAATGGCTTACACATTCTTCAAAGCAATGGGACGTGAAGTAGGTCTTTCATTATTAGAATTAGACCGCGTTGAATTAGCAAAAGAAATTATGGAAAAAGCTGGCGACAAATTAGTGTTACCAATCGATAACGTTGTTGCTAAAGAATTCTCTAACGATGCTGTAGCTACAATCGTTGCTTCAGATGCGATTCCAGCAGACCAAGAAGGTTTAGATATTGGACCTAAGACAGTTGAATTATTTGCAAGCTACTTAAAAGATGCAAAAACTGTTGTATGGAATGGACCAATGGGTGTATTCGAATTACCAAACTTTGCTAAAGGAACAATCGGTGTATGTGAAGCGATTGCGAACCTTGAAGGCGCAACTACAATCATCGGTGGTGGGGACTCAGCTGCTGCTGCAATCTCACTAGGCTACGCTGACAAATTCACTCACATTTCAACAGGTGGTGGAGCTTCTCTAGAATATCTAGAAGGTAAAGAACTACCAGGTGTTGCTGCTATCAGTGATAAATAATTTTAAATATTAAAAGGAGATGTTGTGTATATGCGTAAACCAATTATTGCCGGAAACTGGAAAATGAATAAAAACCCAAAAGAAACTCAAGCTTTTGTGGAAGCTGTTGTTGGTAAATTACCTTCAGGCGAACGCGTAGAAAGTGCTATCGCTGCTCCTGCAGTGGACTTAGTCACTTTATTAGAATATGCGAAAGGTTCAGAATTAAAAGTAGCTGCTGAAAACTGCTACTTTGAAGATGCTGGTGCTTTCACTGGTGAAACTTCACCTAAAGTATTAGCTGAAATGGGCGTGCACTACGTAGTCATCGGCCACTCAGAACGTCGTGAATATTTCCACGAAACTGACGAAGATATCAACAAAAAAGCACATGCTATTTTCAGAAACGGCTTAACACCAATCATTTGTTGTGGTGAAACATTAGAAACTTACGAAGCAGGAAAAGCTTCTGAATTCGTAGGCGGACAAGTTTCTGCAGCATTGAAAGGTTTATCAAACGAGCAAGTATCATCATTAGTGATTGCTTATGAACCAATCTGGGCTATCGGAACTGGTAAATCAGCATCTCAAGATGACGCTCAAAAAATGTGTAAAGTTGTTCGTGACGTAGTAGCAGCTGACTTCGGTCAAGAAGTTGCTGACAAAGTTCGCGTTCAATACGGTGGATCTGTAAAACCAGAAAACATTGCTGAATACATGGCTTGTCCAGATGTGGACGGAGCTCTTGTAGGTGGAGCAAGCTTACAACCAGATTCATTCTTAGCATTATTGGAGGCAGTAAAATAATGGCAAAATCACCAGTTGCAATCATTATCTTAGATGGTTTCGGATGGAGACCAGAAGTTGAAGGTAATGCTGTTGCACAAGCAAAAAAACCAAATTTTGATCGTTATTATAACGAATTCCCTCATACAACATTAAAAGCTTCTGGATTAGATGTAGGTCTACCAGATGGCCAAATGGGGAACTCAGAAGTAGGTCATACAAACATCGGTGCTGGTCGTATCGTTTACCAAAGCTTAACTCGTATCGACAAAGCGATTTTAGATGGTGAATTCGAATCAAACCCAGCCTTAAACGGTGCTTTTAACCACGTAAAAGAAAATGGCTCTGCATTACACTTATTCGGATTATTATCTGATGGTGGGGTACACAGCCACATCAACCATTTATTAGCATTAGTGGAAACAGCTAAAGCAAAAGGAATCGACAAAGTGTACATTCATGCATTCATGGATGGACGTGACGTAGACCCTAAAGCTGGTCCTTCTTACATCAAAACATTAGAAGATAAATTAGCTGAAGTAGGCGTTGGAGAAATCGCAACAGTGTCAGGTCGTTACTATGCAATGGACCGTGACAAACGTTGGGAACGTGTGAAATTAGCTTATGATGCCATTGCTCATAGCGAAGGACCACAATTCGAAAGCGCACAAGCAGTTATCGAAGATAGCTATGCTAAAGACGTTACAGATGAATTCGTTATTCCATCAGTAATCGTTAAAGATGGCAAACCAGTGGCAAAAGTAGAAGACAATGATGCAATCATCTTCTTCAACTTCCGTCCTGACCGTGCAATCCAATTATCAAATGCGTTCACTGATAAAGAGTGGACAAACTTTGACCGTGGTACACGCGCTACAAACGTTAAATTTGTGACAATGACTTTATATAACCCAAGCGTGGATGCAGAAGTAGCATTCCCACCAATCCCAATGACAAACGTTCTTGGTGAAGTGTTATCTAAAGCTGGTCTTGCACAATTACGTATTGCTGAAACTGAAAAATATCCACACGTAACATTCTTCATGAATGGTGGACGTAACGAAGAATTCCCTGGCGAAAATCGTATTTTAATTCCTTCTCCAAAGGTTGCAACTTACGACTTGAAACCAGAAATGAGTGCTTACGAAGTAGGAGATGCATTATACAACTCAATCATCAATGATGAAAATGATGCTATCATCTTGAACTTTGCAAACCCAGATATGGTTGGACACTCAGGAATGTTAGAACCAACTATCAAAGCGATTGAAGCAGTGGACGAAAACTTAGGTAAAGTTGTTGATGCCATCCTTGAAAAAGGCGGTAGCGCAATTATCTTTGCAGACCACGGCAACTCAGAAACTATGATTACACCAGAAGGAACACCACATACTGCACATACAACAGTACCAGTACCAGTGATTGTTACGAAGAAAGGTGTAACATTACGCGAGGGTGGACGTTTAGCAGACGTTGCTCCAACAATGCTTGATCTATTAAATGTTGAAAAACCAGCAGAAATGACTGGAGAAACATTGATCGAAAAATAAAGAAAACCTTAGGAATTGTTGAAAGTCTATAGGTTTTCGATTAAAATAATAACGTACAAAATAAAATTTAAAGGAGTTAATAAATCATGCCATTTATTACAGATGTATTAGCAAGAGAAGTACTAGACTCACGTGGAAACCCAACAATCGAAGTTGAAGTTTACACAGAAAGTGGAGCGTTCGGACGCGGTATGGTTCCTTCAGGAGCTTCAACTGGTGAATACGAAGCAGTTGAATTACGTGACGGCGACAAATCTCGTTACGGAGGAAAAGGAGTTCAAAAAGCAGTTGACAATGTGAACAACATTATCGCTGAAGCTATCTTAGGTTATGATGTTCGTGAGCAAATGGCGATCGATAAATTAATGATCGAATTAGATGGTACTCCAAACAAAGGTAAATTAGGAGCTAACGCAATCTTAGGCGTATCTATCGCTGTAGCACGCGCAGCTGCTGACTACTTAGATCAACCTTTATACCAATACTTAGGCGGATTCAACACTAAAGTATTACCAACACCAATGATGAACATCGTTAACGGTGGATCTCACTCAGATGCTCCAATCGCATTCCAAGAGTTCATGATTTTACCAGTTGGTGCGCCAACATTCAAAGAAGCTTTACGTTGGGGTGCTGAAGTATTCCACGCATTGAAAGCTATCTTACACGACCGTGGTTTAGTAACTGCTGTAGGTGACGAAGGTGGTTTCGCTCCAACATTCGAAGGAACTGAAGATGCTGTAGAAACAATCTTAGCTGCAATCAAAAAAGTAGGTCTAGAACCTGGTAAAGATGTATTCTTAGGATTTGACTGTGCTTCATCAGAATTCTTCAAAGATGGCGTATATGACTACACAATCTTCGAAGGTGAAAAAGGTGCTAAACGTACTCCTGCTGAACAAGTAGAATACTTAGCTGAATTAGTTGAAAAATACCCAATCATCACAATCGAAGACGGCTGTGACGAAAACGACTGGGATGGATGGAAATTATTAACTGAACGCTTAGGCGGTAAAGTTCAATTAGTTGGTGACGACTTATTTGTAACTAACACTGAAATCTTATCTCGTGGTATCGAAAAAGGTATTGCAAACTCAATCTTAATCAAAGTAAACCAAATCGGTACTTTAACTGAAACATTCAACGCAATTGAAATGGCTCAAAAAGCTGGTTACACTGCAGTTGTTTCACACCGTTCTGGTGAAACTGAAGATTCAACAATTGCTGACATTGCAGTTGCTACAAACGCTGGACAAATCAAGACTGGTTCATTAAGCCGTACAGACCGTATTGCTAAATACAACCAATTATTACGTATCGAAGATCAATTAGGTGACTTAGCTGTTTACCAAGGTCTATCAGCGTTCTACAACTTAAAAAATAAATAATTCCTAGGAATTACGGAGGGAAAGCAGATTTGCTTTCCCTCCTTTTTTTGTGCAAAAATTGAGAGATTCTACCGAAGGTTGAAGGGATAAGAAACAGCGCTTATTTTATAAAGAGTTACTATTTAATGAATGAGTTTGAAAAATGATAACCTGATTGATAGCCGTTTGAATATAGTGGATTTTGTGATGAGGCACCGCCTCGAGCCCAAGGTCTCTCGGTCTTCGAAGCTTCAAAGAGGGAGTAGTGGATGAATCCACAACTCCCTCTAATTCACATTCGATGCTTTTTCCCATCACTCATTCCACTATAACGGCTATCTTCGGTTATCATTTTTCAATGCAATTCAATTATTAGTTTTCTAACATAAGCGCTGTTCCTTATCCTTAGGTGTGAAATAAGACAATTTTTGCGAAGAAAAGAGGGAGGAGTAGAGAGAAGGAGAGAATGTTAGAAAAAGACAGCAAAACGGCTATCAATCAGGTTATCATTTTTCAAAATGTTGGAAGGAGAGCAAAATAGTTATAGTAAACCGCAAGAAAGGATAAGAGCTTTTGGAGATTTCATTGTAAAATAAATTTAGAAACGAAATCAAAATGAATGGAGGGGTTTTGATGAAAGTAGCAGTTGGCGTTGATATTGGGGGAACAAAAGTAGCTGTTGCGTTGATTAATGAGAAGGGAGAAATTGTTAGTCGTTCTCAAAGACCTAGCCAAACTGAGAGTGCAGAAGGTTTGTATCAGGGAGTGGTCCAACTCATTCAAGAGGTACTCGAAGAAAATGATTTACGTATTCAAGATACATACGGTATTGGTGTTGGTTTGCCAGGGAAAGTGGATGTGGAAAATGGGGTAGCTGTTTTCCAAAATAATATTCCTTGGGCAAATTTTCCAGTCGTAGAACGATTAAAACAAACATTCGGCGATATTCCAGTACGCATTGACAATGACGTAAAAGTGGCTGCCTATGCGGAATATCGATTACTTCATTTAAAATCGTCTGACATGTTTGGTTATGTCACTGTATCAACAGGAATTGCAGCGACTAACATTGTCAATAATACGATTTTACGCGGGGAAGGTTTTTCAGGAGAAATTGGGTTTCTAAAAGTTCCGTACTTTGAATGTTTAGAATCGTTAGAGGGAGCTTGTTCAGGTGTGGCTATTGAACGTACAGGGAGAGAGTTGTATGAAGATGTAGCCTTAACTACAAAAGATGTTTTTGAAAAATGGAGATCTGGAGAAGAAGCGGCAAATAGAATCATAGAGGAGACTGCAAAAGGCCTAGCCAGTGCATTGCATGGAATGGTTTGCCTTCTGGATCCAAAAGTGATTGTATTCGGGGGTAGCGTTTCAAACTACAATCCTGACTTCATTGAATTGATTAAAGAGGAATTGGGAAATCTCTTGCATCACGAACAAAAACATATTTTAGAAAATATAAAAGCATCCACCATTAAGGGAGACAATGGAATTATTGGAGCGGGACTTCTTGTAGTAGAATAAGCAAACGATAAAAAGTGCTAAGTTTTATCTCTTAGCACTTTTTTATTGTTAAGATATTTATCTCTTTTAAAATAAATTTGAAAGGAATTAGTATGGTGGATAAAACTTATATTGAACAAGTCGATCAGATGTATCCGGATTTAAAAGATACAGATATTATAGAGGAATGTGCAATCCTTGAAGGAAGAAAAGGAGAACAACAACTAACTATTTATCATGAAATAGATAAAATTAAACTATGTTATTATTCTGACAAGATTAGAGATATAAAGGAAAATTTTACTAGAGTTAAACAAATGTTTGAGATGCTAAGTTCGGATGTAGAGGATTTTTTAGATTTACTAAAGAGTGATGCAAAACTAAATGTAAATTATGAATCTAAAGAAGTGATGAGAAGTATGGTCCACTTACTCTCAAGTGCAAAGTTATTTATTGAATACAGTATAGTGCAATGCAAAAAATACTCAAATCAAGATAAAAGCGTAGAAGATAAATTTAAACAGATTTCAAGCAAACAATTTGATGATAATTTTTCTCATAGGTTTTGTTTATATCTTAGAAATTTCACTCAGCATGTAGGTCTTCCAATTAGTTGTGTAGAGCAAAGGGAAGTTAATGGAATTGAAAAGAAGTAATATTTAATTGAAATTGATTACTTATTAAATTCTAGTTTTAATTGGAAAAGATTAAAACTAGAACTGTTAGAAAAAAGAAAAGCAAATAAATATATAGATGCAGGAGAAATAGTCCTTGATTATTATGATTCACTATCCATTCTTTTTTATTTTTTTAATAAATTACTACTAGATAAGTTTCATATTGAATTATTGGAAATAAAGTCAGAACTTAAGAATATGGGTGTAGAAGTTAAGCAATACTGCTTATATAGAATTTCAAAAGAAGATTTAAAAAATAAAAACGGCAATGCGGAAATTATACCTTTATATTCATTAAATACAATTGATGAAATTTATATTGAGCTGGGTGAATATGGATTGGTAAATATAGTAAATAGTTAGACTGGTTTAATAAACTATTGTTATTTTTAATGTGTAGATATAAAAAGGTGCTAGAAAAATCTAGCACCTTTTTATTTGCCTTACTTTTCCGCGGCATGAGATAAACTAAGAAAGGATTATTCTTCTATAAAGAAAAGAGTCCCTCGGACTTTATAATGACATTAATGGCGGTTGCGACCGATGTGAATTACAGATTCTTGAAGAGAATTCTTCTAGAATCTGTTTGAAGCTCGGTAGGGTTGAGACCGTGGCTCAACCCGGTGTAGCCTTTTAAGTCATTATAATAACGTCCGAGAGGACTCTTTTCTTTTTATTTTAGAAAGTCAGAAGATAACTTTTCTTGGTTTATCTCACTAAGCCTACCGCCTTTTCCATCTTGCGTAGTGTTTTATTCGCTACGTAATTTGCTTTCTTAGCACCCTCATCCAAAATCTCATCTAACTTATCAGATTTCAACAACTCATAATAACGCTCCTGGATGGGTTCCATAACTGCGATGATGGCATCGGCTAATTCTTCTTTAAATTGGCCATAACCTACACCTTTGAAGCGTGCCACTAATGATTCAATACTTTCACCAGAGAAAGCAGAGAAGATGGTTAATAGGTTTGATACGCCAGGTTTCTCAGCAGGATCGAATTCAATCACACCGCTTGAATCAGTAACAGCGCTCTTAATCTTTTTACGAATCACAGCTGGCTCATCCAGCATGCTGATGTATTCTTTTACGTTTGCGTCTGATTTACTCATTTTCTTTGTAGGTGTTTGAAGACTCATGACACGAGCTCCTGCTTTTGGAATAAAGGGTTCTGGCATCACAAGTAATTTATTGCCATTTCCATAGCGACTGTTGAAGCGTTCAACGAAGTCACGTGTTAATTCCATATGTTGTTTTTGGTCTTCTCCAACAGGGACCACTTCAGCATTATATAAAACGATATCGGCTACCATTAGCGGAGGGTAGGTTAATAACCCTGCCGAAACGGATTGTTGCTTTTGAGATTTATCTTTGTATTGCGTCATGCGTTCTAATTCACCAACGCCGACATTACATTGTACGATCCATGCGGCTTGTGCGTGTGCTGGAACTTCAGATTGAACGAAGATGGTTGATTTTTCAGGATCCAAACCAATCGCAAGGTAAAGTGCTGCAAGTGAACGAGTTTGTTCTTTTAATTTCTTTGGATCTTGTGGAACAGTTATCGCATGTTGGTTTACGATACAGTAAGTACAATCATACTCATCTTGAAGTGCCACGAAGTTTTTCATTGCTCCAATATAGTTCCCAATTGTTGGAATTGCAGAAGGCTGCACGCCAGAGAAAATTCTTTTTTTAGACATAGTAGTGCTCCTTAAAGTTTGTAGTTTTATTATACCTTATTTTGAAGGGATTTTCATGAAAAATAAAAATAATATTTTTCAGGGATTGTGAATACAGTCAAATTCCTAAAGTCTGTTTCTATGAGAATGAAAGCGAGTGAAAACTATTTTGAAAGAATAAAATTTTCATTAATTTTGCAAAAAGTTTGTGAAAATCAAAAATTTTTTCTAAAATCATATAGATTTTTTTTAATATATCATATATAATAATACACGTATTAAAGCCAGAGTATCGTATTAAAGGAGGACATAGCGAATGGTTACATTATATACCTCACCAAGTTGTACATCATGTCGTAAAGCTCGAGCATGGTTAGAAGAGCACAACATTGAGTACACCGAAAGAAACATTTTCTCAGAACCATTAACAATCGATGAAATTAAAAACATCTTGCGTATGACCGAAGATGGCACCGAAGAGATTATTTCAACTCGTTCTAAAGCCTTTCAAGAGTTAAAAATCGATTTAGATGAAGTCCCTTTGAATCAACTATTTTCATTAATCCAAAATAATCCAGGATTACTACGTCGTCCAATTATGTTAGATGAAAAGAGATTCCAAGTGGGATATAACGAAGACGAAATCCGTCGTTTCTTATCAAGAGAAGTACGAGCATATGAATTAGATATGGCTCAACGTTTAGTCAACTTTTAAAGAAAATTAGCCCGGAGAATTCAGGGCTTTTTTTGTGCGCAAAATGAATTAGTTATTTGGAAAAAGATGGAAATAATCATTCACAAGCGAACTGCTTGCAAAAAAGGAACTTCAATTGAAGTTCCTTTTTATAATTCTTTATAGTAATACACAGCTAGTTGTGTACGGTCTCTTAACTCTAACTTCTCGAGTAAAGCGGATAAGTAATTTCTAACGGTTCCTTCGCTGAGATACATTTTCTCAGCGATTTCTTTATTGTTAAAGCCTTCTGCAACTAGATAGAGCAGTTCATTTTCACGTTCGCTTAAATGAGCGCTTGATTTCTTCTCAAATGTTTTCTTCACCGGCATTTCAATCGTTGAATCATAAACAATTTGCCCGTTCATTACTGCTTCGATGGCTGGCAGGATGCCTTTAATATGTTGTTTTAATAAATATCCCTTACAACCAATCGAAAGTGCTTTGGTAATATACTCATCATCTTGGAAGGTCGTTAGGAATAAAATATTTGCTTTTGGAAAATCCTTTAAAATTTCATGTGCTGCCTCAATTCCACTAGTTGGTTCCATACGAATATCCATCAAAACGAGGTCTGGTTGATGAGTAATATATAATTCAACAGCATCACGCCCGTCGTTTCCAGTCCCTACTACTTCAATATGGTCTTGAACAGATAGAATGGTTTCTAAGGCTTGCAAAACTAAAAAGTCATCGTCGATAAGAATCGTTTTAATCATGGGGCTCCTCCTGTTTAGGAATACGGATAAAGATGTCATATCCGTTTGTAGTTTGTAGTGTCATAACTCCTTTATGTTTCTCTACGAGTTCTTTCATCATTGTGAGTCCCATTCCCGGGGTTATATTATGAGTTTTGTTCCCGTTATCTTTATATTGAATCGTATAATAATTGTTCTGTTCTAATAAGAACAATTGAAGTTGATTTCCATTTGAATACTTCATAAAGTTCGTAATCATTTCCTTACAAATGGTAAGGATATCGTATTTCAAACCGATGGGGATCTCATCAGAGATTGTGTTTTGATAATTGACTTGCGCCTTCTTCTCAAGGGGATGAAGGATTTCATCCATCTTTTGAGAAAGTAAGAAGGAGTCATCATAAAGGTTATGAATGGTTGAACGGATTTCGTTCATTCCGTTTTGAAGAATTCCTGAAACTTGTTCCAATTTTTTCTCTACAACAGGTTCATTAGTGATAATTTGTAGGGCTTCTAGTTGCATAATCGACGCACTCAACGTATGTCCAATTTGATCATGCAAGGCATGGGAGATACGGTTACGTTCTTTGAGAGTAGCAACCTCCATTTGTTTTAAAGTTTCCTCTTGGCTAAATTGTTGCCTTTGAAGTAGAATCAATCGTTCATGCTCCAAGTCGTCTTGGATAAGGTGACTCTTTATTCTGAATTTTTTATCATAGCTACTACGCAAAATAAGATATGTTCCAATAACGGTTAGTAGTAATGTTAATAGATTTGGACGTAGTAGAAGGAGAACTCCAGTAAAAATTCCTGGGGGTCCAAACAGTTGAGCGGCATGCATGATGAAAATTGAAATATAAAGTACACACTCAGGAAAGACAATACATAATGCACCAGAAATTATCAAAGCAATGCGTTGTATCCAACTATTTTCAAAAACTTCCATGGATAGAGAGAAAATAAAAATACAAAGTCCTAGAAAGATTGTAAAGACCTCTACTTGTTGTCCCATCAAATACATACTAATCAGAATAAAGAACATTAATTTCTCTAAAAAAGTCCGCAAATCTCTCACCTCCGACGCTCTTTCTTTCAGTGTAGCCCAAATAGGGAGAAATATCTACTCATTTATGACAAATGTCATATGCAACTAACGACATTTGACACTAGTTTGTTACAAGCATGCTGGATATACTAAGAATGTAAAAACAATCAATGAGGTGAAGACATGGAAAACAGTATCCAAGTAAAAAGTCTTGTAAAACGATACAAAGACTTGATGGCATTAAATCATTTTGATATTGAAATTCGTAAAGGAGAGCTGCTAGCGCTTCTTGGACCAAACGGATGTGGAAAGACAACTGCGATTAACAGTATGTTAGGATTTTTAACCTTTGATAGTGGTGAAGTAACGGTTTTAGGAGAAAGCAAGTTTCCGTTATCCAATAAAGTACGACGCGAAATTGGGATTGTTCCACAGGATTTAGCGTATTTAGATAATTTAACAGTAGAAGAAAATATTGATTTCTTCTGCGGATTGTATATTTCAGATGCAAAGCAACGAAAACAATATGTACAAGAGGCAATTGAGTTTGTAGAATTACAAGATTTCCGCAAATTCGTTCCAAAGAAATTGAGTGGTGGGTTGAAACGCCGTTTGAACATCGCCTGCGGAATCGTACATAAACCAAGTCTAATTTTCTTTGATGAACCAACTGTGGCGGTCGATACACAAAGTCGTTCATTTATTTTAGAAGGCATTCGCAAGCTCAATGAACAGGGAAGTACGATTATTTACACAACGCACTACTTAGATGAGGTGGACGGGTTAAGTGACCGAATCGTGATTATGGATAAAGGGAAGAGTATTGTTTCAGGTACTTCTCAAGAATTGAAAAAATCTATTGCAACTTCTGAAATTATCCAAGTAGAACTGTCAACCGTTCCAACAGAAGAACAAGTGGCTCGCTTAAAACAAATTCCGCACGTTCTTGTTTTAGAGCAACATAAAGATCATTTGAAATTCAACTTCGAACAAGGAACGAATCACTTGCTTCACGTGGCTAATGCCCTTGAAGAATTGAACTTGAGCTATGTTCGTTTATACAGTGAACAACCAAGTTTAGATGATGTATTCCTTGCATATACAGGGAAAGGACTTCGAGATTCATGAAGACATTCTTAAAATTATTTACTTATTTATCAAAAGACGCTTTAAAAGATTTTTCATTCTCGTTCTGGGTGTTACTTTATCCAATTATCTTGGTTTCACTCTATTTCGTGTCTTTTTCAGGAATTATGAATCAAGATATGGGTACAGTTCGTGTAGCAATGACAACAAATAATCCATACCATTATGTATTTGAACAAGCGGGAGACTATTTTGAAATTATTGATGTTGATTCTCAGGAGGCTGGGAAAGAACTCGTAACAGATGATAAAGCTGACGGATTCGTTGACAATAACTTAGATGTAGTCGTAAGCAAATCGTCGGGGGTTCCTCAAAGTGTTTTGAAAAATGTAGTGACACAAATTAAACAAGTTCAAAGTTTGGGGCAAGGGGCTGCAAGCATTGATTTTAATAAGAGTTGGGTTACTCAGGCAACCAGCGATGTGAGCCAAGGAACGATGTTATTCTATAGTGCACTTGCCAGCTTTACAATGTATTCCGTATTTAGTGGTGTTGTTTGTGCAGCCTATTTAAACGGAAATGTGTCACCGATTGGGCGACGTATTATGGGCAGTCCATTTAGCAAAGGAAAACTCATTATCAATTGCTTTATGATTGGATTATTGCTCAATATCACTTCAAACGCTATTTTACTTGTCTACATGACACAAGTATTGAAAATTGATTTATTCGCAGATTGGGGAGGAAGTCTCCTTCTTATGTTGATGGGAAATGTATTTGGAATTTCAGCTGGTCTTTTGATAGGAACCAATCAAAAACTCACTATACAAGGGAGAATTATTTTTTCATTAATGCTAAACCTTGTTCTCTCGGCACTAGCAGGAATGATGGGAACAGCAATGAAAGGTTTTGCCAATACTTTTATGCCAGGATTTAATCAATTTAATCCGGTCGCATTAATGGTTACAGGATTTTATCAATTAAACCGACTCGTAGGGAGTGCCCATCTAGGCAGAACTTACTTATTGCTTGGTATTTACACACTAGCACTTCTAGGATGTGCATTATGGAGATTAAGGAGAACACGTTATGATAGTCTATAAATATTTTTTAAAACTTGCTTATCGATTAAAATCATATGCGATTATTTTCCTAGTTATCTTTATGGGAATGGGACTTTCTCAAGTGCTAGGAAATCAAGAAGTAACAGGATTCCAAGACACAAAGTATAAAGTCGTGATTAAAGACGAATCAGAAGGAAATAGCGACATTATCAATGCAATGATTGCTTCTCTGAAAAAAAATCATAAAGTCACTCTAACAACCAATAGCGATAACAGCATGAAAGAAGCAGTTTATGCAAATGATGCGGATGGCGCAATGTGGATTCCATCAGACGTTGATACAAGAATCAACAAAGGGGAAGAAGCATTGAATATGGAAATTGGAAATTCGCTTGAAGGAAATTTACTTCGAGAGTACGTAAATTCATATATACGCTATGCAGTCGTGTTGAAAAATCAAGGCAATTTCAGTGCTGAAAATATGGATAAAATTTTAAAAGAGCAAGCAACAGTGAGTGTGATATCAAAAGATGCTACTGTCAAAGATGCAGATTACTATGCAAAATTTGGTGAAATCTATTTTTCATACACACCATTTGTTTACATTTCAGTCTTTATCTTCTTGCTTGGGTTAATCTTTGCATTACTTGAAAAAGATGAAGTAGCAAAACGAATCATCATCGGCATGAAGAGCGTAAACCGAGTAACATTTGAAAAATTCCTTGGTGGATTAACCGTCGTTGGAATCATCGTAGGAATTAATTTAGTTTTTGTCGCTATTTTAGCACCAAGCTTCTATGTGAGTGCAGGAGCTCCAAAATCATTAATGCTCACGATTTCGATGGCTCTTACAGCCTACGCATTAGCATTCCTTTGCTCAGTGATTATTGGGGATAACCGTTATGGTTATTCTGCTGCAAGTACAGTTGTTGGGATGGGATTGTCATTTATCTCAGGCATTTTTGTACCATTAAGCTTACTCAATCCGGTAGCTATTAGTATCGCAAAATTCTTCCCAGTATATTATGTGATTTCAGCTGCAGAAAATCCTTCAACAGATTTTTCAAGTTACGCTTTCAACCTAGGAATGGTCCTCTTATTCGGAATATTATATGTTGCATTAGCCTTTAGTATCCAACAGATTCGTACAAGACAATTTGGTCGCAGCCTGAAGAAAGCCTAAGCCTTATTTATAAAAAGAGAAGAAGTATCGTCGTTTCGCGGCCACTTCCATCCTATTCACCCTTCCAAAAATAAGAAATACGAAGGTTTTAGCACCTTTTCAAACAGCTTGGAGGGGAAATTTGAACAGAATAAATAAAAAAAGATTACGAAGAATCTTGTGGATTTTATAATCGCAGTAACGGGGAATCGCATCGAATGTGAGGGAGAAAGACAGAAATAGCCTAAATATAATTATGTATTTAGGCTATTTCGTTTTCTTTCCCCCACAAAGTTGAATAGGAATGAGCTAGCTGGAAACAGCGAAGTTCATTCCATTCAACCACTGTGCTTACGCGGAGTACAGGACAAGTCCCGTAGTTAAAACAGTTTATAAAGTTAGACGCAGTAGCTGATTGAATCAAGCTTCATCACTTGTGATTCGCTTAATTCTAATCAGCCTTGCGGGGGTAAGACTACAAAGCAAACAGGACTCACACTGTGAGTCCTGTTTTGTCTTTGGTCTTACTCCCGTTTGAAGCTTCGAAGGTGCAAGACTACAGGCTTGCGCCGGTGCCCCGTAACAGCGATTATAATTCAAATCCACAAGGATTCGCAGTAATCTTTTTTAGTATATTTGAACGCAAGTTCAATTTGCCCTATCCAAGCTATTTTTCAAGAAGCACAAACCAATTAATATTAGTCTTCCAATCGTATTTCTTTTATTTTTGTCAGGTTTGGTCTAGAATGAATAGATAAGGAAAAAGGGGTGAATATTATGGAAATGGAACGCATTAACGACGATACATTCTTATTACGTATCGAGAACCAAGATCTCATCGACCGTGGTACATCAATACCTGAATTACTTGGAAATCCAGGCGAAATCGAAGGCTTTTTCCATAGTATTTTAGAGGAGATGGGCGTCTTGAATCAATTCGAAGATTCAGACGGATTGAGTTTCCAAATCATGCCAAATCCAGACGGCCTAGAACTCTATGTAACACGTATTGTGGACATGGGAGATGAATCGACAGACGAGCGTATGGTGCGCAATATCGTTGATACGATTCAACATTCTCTAACAGACCGTATTGGGAAGAAGCGTAAAGAGGATAAAGAAGAAGGAAAAATTTCTCCAAAACCAGTCATTAATACGGAAGATAAATCTTCAACATTGAAACCAATCGATGTGACAGTCGTCTTTGAAGATTTCGAAGATTTCGTCTCAATGGCAAAAGAAACAGCAGGGGAGTTCGACCAATCTGTTCTTTACCGTTATAGTGGACATTACTTCTTACATGTTTTCCATCAAGTGGAAAAACCAGAAGAAGTTGCTGCGAAAATGGCACTTGTTCGCGAGTATGCAGAGTTTTCAAGAATTTCATGGGAAGTATTAAAAGAATACGGCGAAGTCATTATGCCAGAAGCAGCCTTGGAAACAGGCAAACAATATTTCTAAAAACCAAAAAGAGTTGAGCAGTCGACTCTTTTTTTGATACAAAGGAGTAATTAAGATGAATGAAACAATCCAAACACAACTGAACCACCGTACGATTCGTATGTTTGAGGATAAACCTTTAACAAAAGAAGAAGTGGATTTACTAGTAGAAGTAGCGCAAAGAACAGCGTCAAGTATGTACATGCAAGCTTATTCGATTATTAGTGTGACAGATCCTGAGTTGAAGAAGGAATTAGCGGTTGTAAGCGGGCAACCTTATGTCGCTAACAACGGACATTTATTCGTATTTGTGGTGGATCAAAGACGTAATACTGAAATTGCAAAAGCCTTAGGACAAGAAGTTGGAGTTCAAGGTAGCGCAGACCGTTTCGTATCGGGGTTAACAGATGCAGTGATTGCAGCTCAAAACGTTGTCGTGGCGGCTGAATCTCTAGGGATGGGAACTGTTTACCTAGGAAGTTTCTTTAACGATACAGCCAAAGTCGTTGAGTTGTTAAATTTACCAAAATATACGTATCCTGCGATTGGACTTGCTGTGGGCTGGCCGGATCAAGAGCCTCAATTAAAACCACGCCTTCCAAAAGAAGTAATTCATATGGAAAATGGCTACCGTGAGCTTGAAAATCCATTAGAAGAGTTGAAAGAGTATGATGCGACAGTGACAGAATACTACGACCTTCGTGATGCGAACCGTCGTGTCGATGCCTTTACAAAACAAGTGTCTACAAAATACCATACGCTGGGGGGCTAAACGTGCGGAAATGCTCGATGTACTTAAAGCACAAGGCTTCCTAACAGAAGAATAAAAAGAAGACAAGAAATAGTCGGTACAACTATTTCTTGTCTTTATTTGTTTTATTGAATGTTTAATGAGTCTAAGACAGATTGTTTCATGCCTTCGATTGAAAGAACTTTTGTATGACGGATTGGCGCATCCAATACACTTGTGACAGCTGTTGGAATCGCAATGCCGCTCTCTTGTTGAATAGCTTCCATCAATTTAGCATCTGTTTGGTTTGTATCCACGTCTAGTGCTGAAAGAACACTTTGTGGGAATTTGTATGGACTTGCTGTCGATACGACCACAGTAGGAGTTGCGTCTCCTGTTTCTTTCTTATATTTCGTATACACAGCATCTGCGACCGCAGTGTGTGGATCTAATAAGTAATGCTCACTCTTAAATACATCATGAATCGTTTGAGCCGTTTCTTCTTGGCTTGCACGGTTTCCGTAAAATTGCTTAAAGAGAGCCGTATCTGTATTTGGAACAGAGTAGCTTCCGTTTTCTTTTAGGGAAGTCATTAGTGCATTTGTTTTGTCTGAGCTTCGTCCTGTTAATTCGAAGACGAAACGCTCAAGGTTACTTGAAACAAGAATATCCATACTTGGAGAACTTGTTAATTTAAATTCGCGTAGTCGGTTGTATGTTCCTGTTTGGAAGAAATCAACAAGCACATCGTTTTCGTTTGAAGCGCAGATGAGTTTGTTGATTGGCACACCGATTCCTTTTGCGTAGTAGGCTGCTAGGATGTTACCGAAGTTACCCGTTGGAACCACAACGTTCATTGGGTCGCCAATTGCTAGAGTACCGTCTTTGACTAATTGTGCGTACGCGAATACGTAGTACACGATTTGTGGGCAAAGACGTCCGATGTTGATGGAGTTCGCAGAAGAGAATTGGAATCCTTTTGCTGAAAGAGTAGCATTCAATTCTTTATCCGCAAATAATTCTTTGACTTTTGTTTGTGCATCATCGAAGTTTCCTTCTACTCCATAAACAAATGTGTTATCGCCGGCTTGTGTCACCATTTGGCGTTCTTGAATCGTACTGACACCACCTTTTGGATAGAAGACAATGATGTTAGTATGAGGAACGTTCGCAAATCCTGCAAGTGCCGCTTTACCAGTATCTCCTGAGGTCGCTGTTAGAATCACGATTTCTTTGTCAGATTGATTTTTCTTAGCAGCAGTTGTAAGAAGATATGGAAGGATGGATAGCGCCATATCCTTGAAAGCAATAGTTCTTCCGTGGAAGAGTTCCATGAAATGACGATCGCCAACATTCTTCACAGGTGCGATTTCTTTAGTATCAAACGTTGTATCATATGCTGAATGTACGCAGGCTGTGATTTCTTCTTTTGTAAAATCTGTTAAAAATGCAGATAAAATTTCAATGGCAATTTCTTGATAGCTTTGATTTTGTAACACTTCCCAGTCCAAAGTCACTTCTGGGAGGGTAGTTGGTACGTATAATCCGCCGTCTTCAGCGATTCCTTTTAGAATGGCTTGAGAAGCGGTCACGCGATTGTTTGTGTCTCGTGTACTAATGTATTGGATTGTGGACACTTGAGTCCCTCGCTTTCTAAAATTTCGTTTGGCTCATTGTACCATAAATCGCGGTGCAAACACAAAACACTGAGCTACTATCTATGAAAAACATTCGATTGGAGATTCTATTTTTGTTTTTTTAAAAAGAAAGAATTCCCTTAAAATAAAATGAAAATTCAGTTAAAAAATAAAGGATTTCATTTGAAAACCTAGTCAAAGCTTGATAAACTTATTTTAGTAATTCTTAGCAGAATGCTTGTCTTTGGCGTGTGCCCAGAGGCAGTTTTTTATTATCAAAAATCATAAAAAGGAGTGAAAAAATGCTAAAACAGATTATTCCGTTTTTTAGTAAGTATAAAAAATATCCTTTCTTAGCGTTTTTTGCCATTTTAATCGAGGTGCTCTGTGAAGTAGCGCAACCGATTATTATGAAGCAAATTATCGACGAAGGGATTCCAAATAAAGACTTAGGCTTTATTATGCAACAAGGGTTCGTTATGATTCTTGTAGCGATTGTATCTCTTTCAGCTGGAGTTCTTGGTGCGAAATTTGCATCGATTGCGGGGACTGGAGTTGCCGCAGAGTTACGTTCTGCTGAAATGAAGAAAATTCAGGCTTTCTCATTTAAAAACATCGATCACTTCTCAAATGCTTCTTTGATTACGCGTATGACAAGTGACGTGAACAACATTCAAAATACTGCCATTATGACTATGCGTATTTTAGCGCGTGCGCCAATGATGTTTATCTTCGCTATCTTCTTTGCAGTAAGCATTAATGCGCAATTATCACTTGTCTTCATGGTCGCTGTACCAATCTTAGTGTTATCGCTAGCCCTTATCATTTCTACAGCCTTTCCTCGCTTTAGAAAATTACAACAAGCAACAGACGGCATTAACCGTACACTACAAGAAAACTTTATCGGAATTCGCGTTGTAAAATCATTCGTACGTGAAACTTTTGAGAAGAAAAAATTCGGTAAAGAAAACTCTACATTTAGAGAACGTGCCTTACATGCGATGTATGTCGTAATGTGGAATAACCCAATCATGCAGTTAACGATTTATGCGGTAACAATTGCTGTGATGTGGTTTGGGGGTGGTCTTGTTATCAGTGGAACGATGACAACAGGAGACCTTATCAGTTTCATTTCTTATATCACACAAATCTTGATGTCCCTCATGATGATTTCATTCGTGTTCGTGATGTTGACAATGACAAAAGCTTCTATGGATCGTATCTTCGAAGTATTGGATACAAACATCGATGTGGAAGAACCAGAATACCCAATTACGGTTGATAAAGTTTATGGTGAAGTGGAGTTCGACCATGTTCATTTCTCATATGGAAAACAACAAGATGAAGAAGTGTTAAGCAATATCAACTTCAAGATTAAACCAGGTGAAGTATTTGGAATTATCGGGCCAACCGGTTCTGGAAAATCTTCTCTTGTACAGTTGATTCCTCGACTCTATGACACTACAGCAGGGACTGTTCGCGTGGGCGGACATGATGTTCGCGAGTATCGTTTTGCAGACCTTCGTCAAAATGTATCGATGGTATTACAAAAGAACACTTTATTCTCTGGAACGATTCGTGAGAACCTCTTGTGGGGAAATCCAGATGCTACAGAAGAAGAGATGATTCAAGCGGCTAAACATGCACAAGCTCATGATTTTATTATGGAAATGCCGGACGGATATGATACTCGTGTAGAACAAGGTGGTTCAAACTTCTCAGGAGGACAAAAACAACGTCTAACAATTGCTCGAGCAATGCTACGTAAGCCTGCAGTGTTAATTCTAGACGATTCAACCTCAGCAGTCGATACAGCGACTGACTCGAAGATTCGAGAAGCGTTCTTTAACCATTTACCAGATACAACGGTTATTATTATTGCCCAACGTATTTCATCAATTCAAGGAGCAGACAATATTCTTGTGTTAGATGATGGTAAAGTAAACGGACTAGGAACTCACGAAGAGTTAATGGAAACAAACGACTTGTATCGTGATATTTATGAAACCCAAATGAAAGGAGCCAAAGGAGATGAGTAAAATTAAAGGGCCAAAACGTCCAGAAAACATGAAGCAAACTTTGGCAGACTTATGGGGGTATTTATGGAAGAGTAAGATGACTCTTGCAGTTGTTGTGGTCTGCTTAATCATTTCAAGTGCTTCTGGAATTATCGGAACGTATGCGATTCGTCCATTAATCAATGATTTTATTGAAACAGGGGATTTAGCAGGATTGGCGAAAATGCTTGGTTTTATCGCGATTGTTTATGTGCTTGGAGCAACAGCCAGCTACTTCTCTGCGCGTTTAATGGTCACAGTTGGACAAAATACCATCGAGAAAATGCGTTCAGATTTATTCAATCATATTCAAGGCTTGCCAATTCGTTTCTTTGATACGAATAAGCATGGGGACTTAATGTCTCGTTTTACAAACGACTTTGAAAATATTCAAAACGCTTTTAACAACAGTATGTTAATGATTATCAGTTCAACGCTTCAATTAGTATTGACGTTTGTGATGATGGTCATCCTTTCACCAATCTTAACAGTGCTTCTGATTGCGATGGTATTCTTGATGTTCCAAATCGTGAAACAACTAGGGGCGAAGTCAGGAAAACAATTCGCTGCGCAACAAGCGATTCTTGGACAAGTGAATGGATTCGTGGAAGAGCATATTGAAGGGCAAAAAGTCGTTAAAGTATTTAACCACGAGCATAAAGTGCTTGATGAATTCAATAAACTCAACATTGAACTTCAAGAAGCTGCCAATAACGCACAATTCTATTCAAGTATCATGTTCCCAATCTTAGGGAACATCAGTTATGTGAACTATGCGATTACTGCAGCAGTTGGGGGATACTTAGTGATTATTAACGCGATGGATATTGGAGGACTTGCCTCATTCCTACAATTCTCAAGAACTTTCGCACAACCACTTGGTCAAATGTCTCAACAAATGAACGTACTTCTTAGTGCGATGGCCGGGGCAGAACGTATCTTTGCCATCCTTCGTGAAGAACCTGAACTCGACGAAGGAACTGTTACTTTGGACCAACGCGATCCAAATCAATGGTACTGGGTGGATGGCGACAAACGTATTCCGGTTGTTGGAAATATTCAACTACACAATGTTGACTTTGGATATGTGCCAGGTGTGCGTATCTTAAAAGATATCAATGTTTGGGCTGAACCAGGATTGAAGGTAGCCTTTGTAGGGGCGACTGGTGCTGGTAAAACGACTATTACGAACTTAATCAACCGTTTCTATGAGATTGATTCTGGGGTCATTACTTTTGATGAGATTCCAGTAACAAAGATTAAGAAAGATGACTTACGTAAGACAATTTCTATCGTATTGCAAGATACGC
>ERZ772977.422-NODE-422-length-29419-cov-27.107717_pt1 | contig 29419 bp, 23 predicted proteins | sample MGYA00511131_ERZ772977 | MGnify/ENA primary metagenome ERZ772977 (study PRJEB29015, sample SAMEA2737935) | human oral metagenome | biome: human oral; feature: human-associated habitat; material: dental | place: China | collected 2151 ...
CACCTTGGCAAGGTGATGCTCTACCAACTGAGCCACATCCGCGTTTCTCAGAACGCCACGCGTTCTTCGCAACGGGTAAAACCTTAACAGACCTCCCCCCAGGAACGCAAAACCAACATGCAGTTATCCAAGTCACAGACATTGCTCGGGAACATTCCTGCCGACAGCCACGCTTTCGTGCCACTCTTACATCTATGGATACTCGACCTGGAAAGGCGTACCCCCTGGGCGCCACGTTTGATGGAACCGGTACCAACTTCGCAATCTACTCCTCGGTCGCGACCTCGGTCACTCTGTGCCTGCTCGACGAGGAACTCAACGAGATGCGCATCCCGATGACCGAGGTTGATGCCTGGGTGTGGCATGTCTACGTCCCCCAGGTCCGCGCCGGCCAGCGGTACGGCTACCGCATCGACGGCCCCTGGGATCCGCAAAACGGGCTGCGTTGCGATCCCTCCAAGCTCCTCCTCGACCCCTACGCCAAGGCGATCGAAGGCCAGCTCACGGACTCCATGGACCTCCTGTCCTACCAAGCGGACGATCCCCTCTCCCTCAAAGGGGGAGACTCAGCAAAAGCAACGATGCACTCGATCGTCGTCAACCCATTCTTCGACTGGGAGGGCGACCACCGGCCGGGGCACGACTACTCGGAGACCATCATCTACGAGGCCCACGTCAAGGGCATGACGATGCGCCACCCGGACGTCCCCGAGGAACTGCGAGGAACCTATGCCGGAATGGCCCACCCGGCGATCATCGAACACCTCCAGAAGCTCGGGGTCACCGCGGTCGAACTGATGCCGATCCAGCAGTTCACCAACGACACGACCCTCCAGGCCAAGGGGCTCTCCAACTACTGGGGATACAACACGATCGGCTACTTCGCGCCTCACAATGCCTACGCCGCATCCCGTGAGCCGGGCGCGCAGGTCTCCGAGTTCAAGGCGATGGTCAAGGCGCTGCACGCGGCCAACATCGAGGTCATCTTGGACGTCGTCTACAACCACACGGCGGAGGGCAACCACCTGGGACCAACCCTGTCCTTCCGCGGAATCGACAACCCCTCCTACTACCGCCTGGTCGATGGGGATCGACAGCACTACTTTGACACGACCGGCACCGGCAACTCCCTCCTCATGAGTTCCCCGCAGGTCCTGCAACTCATCATGGACTCGCTGCGCTACTGGGTGACCGAGATGCACGTGGACGGCTTCCGCTTCGATCTGGCCTCCACGCTCGCACGCCAGTTTGCCGAGGTGGACCGTCTCTCAGCTTTCTTCGATCTCATTCACCAGGACCCGGTGGTGTCGCAGGTCAAGTTGATCGCCGAGCCGTGGGACGTGGGATCCAACGGCTATCAGGTGGGTGGATTCCCGCCGCTGTGGTCCGAATGGAACGGACGCTACCGCGACACGGTCCGCGACTTCTGGCGTGGAGAGTTCTCGTCCCTGCCCGACTTCGCCTCGCGCTTGGCGGGCTCCTCCGACCTCTACGGGACGACCGGGCGCAAACCGATGGCATCGGTCAACTTCGTGATCGCCCACGACGGTTTCACCCTGCGAGACCTTGTCTCCTACAACGAGAAACACAACGAAGCCAACCAGGAGGGAGGCGCTGACGGAGCGAACGACAATCGCTCGTGGAACTGCGGGACCGAGGGCGATACGGACGACGAAGAGATCATCGAGTTGCGCTATCGCCAGCAGCGCAACTTCCTCACCACGCTGATGTTCTCCCAGGGGGTTCCGATGATCGCCCACGGAGACGAACTCGGGCGCACCCAGCGCGGCAACAACAACGCCTACTGCCAGGACAACGAGCTTACCTGGATCAACTGGGACCTCAACGAGCACGACCACAAGCTGCTGGAGTTCACCCAGCATCTCATCCACCTGCGCCGAGACCATCCCGTCATGCGTCGCAGGCGCTTCCTGGAGGGGCCCGCCGAGCGCGGAGGCGAGTCCGCGCTCGGCGAGATCGAATGGTTCACACCGGCCGGAACCCACATGACCGAGGAGGAGTGGAACCAGCCCTGGGCACGATCGACGATGGTGTTCTACAACGGGGATGCGATTCGTGAGCCCGACGTCGACGGGCGTCGAATCCTTGACGATGACTTCCTCCTGCTTCTCAATGCGGCTCCCGAGCCCGTCGATTTCACGCTGCCGGACACCAAGTACGGACACGTCTGGTACACGGTCGTCGACACGTCGGGGGACAATGAGTGCCGCGAGTACCGCTCCGGAGACATCGTGCACGTCAAGCCGCGCACCTCGTTCATCTTGCGCAACCCGCGGGGCCGCTGACTTCGCGCCCCCAATCGACGCAGCGGTTTTCCCGACACGCGTACCGACTACTTATCGAGATGATGATCGGCGGCGCGTCTGGACCCGAAGCCGTGATGACACCCGTACGATTTGAATTGTGAACGAAAACGCGGTGCCCGAGGAGTTTGTACGGGCTCTGCTGTCCCTGCGACAGGCCGACCACCTGCCGCACATACTCCTCGAGGAGGTTTCCCCACCTCGACGTCTCGCGCCCTTCACGGCGGCACTCGCGATGCGGACGACAGACGAGGATGACGCGGGACAGCCCCTGTCGACTGGTCGGATGGTGATCCTGCATGATCCGGTGGGGCAGATTGGTTGGAACGGCACGTTCCGTGTCGTGAGCCAGCTGCGCGCCCAGATCGACGCGGACATGATGGGAGATCCCCTGCTCGCGGAGGGCGTGTGGGGATGGACCCTCGACTGCTTGCACGTCGCCGGCGCGGGGCTCCATGACCTGACCGGTACCGTCACGCGAGAGATGAGCGAGACCTTCGGCGGCCTCGAGTTGCGAGGCTCCTCCCTCTTTGTTGACGTGCGCGCCTCGTGGACTCCCAACAGCGAGCACCTTGGCGAGCACCTATCCGGATGGGCCGACGTGATGCGCCGGACGGCCGGCATCGTTCCCGCCCGTCATCTTGAAGGAGTCTGAGTGCGAGTCAACAATGGCGGCGGCCTGCCGGTCGGCGACACGGATGATCCCGAAGTCATCGCACAGCCACGCGGGGGCACCCCCGCCATCGTCGATACTCCCTCCGGCCTGGACGACGCGGCGAAAGCGCTTGCACTCGGGCGGGCACCGGTCGCGCTCGATGTCGAGCGCGCGCAGGGTTTTCGCTATGGCTCCGACCCCTACCTGGTGCAAATACGCCGTGAGGACGTCGGCACGTTCCTGATCGACACGCACGCCCTGCCCGATCTGTCGGCCCTGGCGCCGGGGGTCGACGACGTCTGGCTCCTGCACGACTGCCTGCAGGATCTGCCGAACCTGCGCCAGGTCGGGTTGGTTCCCTCCTCGCTGTTTGACACCGAGATTGCCGCACGCCTGGTGGGCTTGGAGCGCTTCGGCTTGGCTGCGGTCGCCGAGCAGGTGCTGGGCCTGGGCCTGGTCAAGGATCACCAGGCGTCTGATTGGTCGCTGCGTCCCCTCCCTCCCGAATGGCTGCGCTACGCGGCGTTGGACGTGGAGCTGCTGACGGAGCTGTACTACCGCCTGTCCAAGAGGCTCGATCAGATGGGTCGCTGGGAGTGGGCGCAGCAGGAGTTCAGCCACGCCCTCTCGGTCCGCCCCTCCCCCGCCAAGCCGGATCGCTGGCGCTCGCTGCCGGGAGCGGGCAAGGTCCGTAGCCGCCGGGGACTCGCGGTCCTTCAGGCGCTGTGGGAAACCCGCGAGGAAATTGCCCGACGCGTCGACATCTCCCCGGGTCGCTTGGTGCGCAACGCCGCCCTCGTGCGCGCGGCATCCGCGCCGCCCAGGAATCGGCGCGCGCTCATGAGTATCAACGAGTTCCGCTCCCCTTTCGCTCGCCAGTTCGAAGACGAGTGGATGCGCGCCCTGGCACGCGTCAGGGCGATGACCGAGGACGAGCTTCCACCCGCCCGCCGGCCCGTCCAACCGGGTTCGATTCCCGAGCCCCGTCAGTGGAATCGAATCGACGAGGCGGCGGCCGCGCGGCTGGGTACGGTGCGCGCCGCGGTGGCGTCGGTCGCCTCGCAACTGGGGCTGGCCCCCGAGGTGGTCCTCGCACCTCAGGTGCAGCGCTACCTGGCGTGGGCGCCCCTCGATCCCTCCCGTCCCTCCGGGGACGAAGTCGAGGAACGCATGGTGAACCGGGGCGCGAGAGACTGGCAGATCGACCTGACTCTCGACCCGATCTGCGACGCTCTCGGCGTCTGAGTCGCTCCCCTAGCAGCGCGCGAGACGTTCGACCTGCGCTCGGACCGCGGCCTCGATACCGTCCGCGTCGTATCCGAAGTCCTTGATCATCTCGGAGCGGTCCCCGTGCTCGGGAAGAACCTGGGGAACTCCCAGGCATCGAACGGGAATGCCGGCGTCGAAGAGGCTGTCCCTGAGGGCCCAACCGAAGCCCCCCTGAACGATCCCGTCCTCAACCGCGATGACGGCGTCGAAGCCGAGCGCGAGCGAGGCCAGATCCGGGCTGATGGGAACCAGCCACCGGGGATCGACCACGGTAACGGATATGCCATCGTCGATAAGTCGACGTGCAGCGGTGATCGCGTCGGGCACGCACGCCCCCGTGCCGACGATGAGCACGCGGGCACGGCAGGGCGCCACCTCCTCGTCGAGGAGCACGTCGACGTCGCCCACTCGCCGCAACGCGGGCATCGGTTCGGGCAGAGCCCCCTTCCTGTAGCGCAGGACGGTGGGTGCATCGTCCACGCTGATTGCCTCGCGCAGCTCCTCGCGCAAGGTGTCCTCGTCTCTGGGGGCGGCCAGGCGCAGGCCGGGGATCAGCGAACACATGGCGATGTCCCACACGCCGTTGTGGGATGCCCCGTCGGATCCGGTGATTCCCGCGCGATCGAGGATAAAGGTGACGCCGGCGCGATGGAGCGCAACGTCCATGAGGAGCTGATCGAACCCTCGGTTCAAGAACGTGGCGTAGAGCGCAACAACGGGGTGCGCCCCTTCATAGGCCATGCCGGCGGCCGACGTCACCGCTTCGGCCTCGGCAATGCCGACGTCTATCACGCGACCGGGGAATGCCTCGTGCATGGGTCCAAGCCCCACCGGCTGCATCATCGCGGCCGTGATGCCCACGATGTCCTCGCGCGTGGCGGCCAGGGAGCGAATCTCGTCGGCAAAGACGCTCGTGAAGCCAAAGCGTTCGGGAGCGACGGGCAGTCCGGTCTCGGGGTGGATGGGGCCGACCGCGTGGAAGCGGTCCGCGATGTTCTCCTCGGCGGGCGTGTAGCCGCGTCCCTTCTCGGTGATCACGTGCACGAGGACGGGCTGGTCGAGGGAACGCGCGCGCCTCAGCGCGGTCTCGACCGCCGCGATGTCGTGGCCATTGACGGGACCCACGTACTTCAGGCCGAGGTCCTCGAACATGACCTGGGGGTTGAGAGCGTCCTTGATTCCCGTCTTCAGACCGTGGAGAGCGTCGTAGGCGGCGCGCCCCGGAATGCCCTTGCTGAGAAGGTGCTGCTTCCCCCACGCGAGGGCACGCTCGTAGCCCGCGGACGTGCGCAGGGCATCCAGGTGAGTGGCCAGGCCTCCGATCGTGGGGGCGTAGGAGCGACCGTTGTCGTTGATAATGATCGCGATGCGCCGGTTCTTCGAGGTCGCGATGTTGTTGAGGGCCTCCCAGGCCATTCCGCCGGTCAGCGCGCCGTCTCCGATGACGGCGACCGTCCACGTGCGATCCCCGCGCCGATGCTTCTCCCGCGAGATCCCATCGACCCACGCCAGCGACGACGACGCGTGGGAGGATTCGACGACGTCGTGCTCAGACTCGGAGCGAGACGGGTAACCCGACAGGCCACCCGGGCAACGCAGCGAGGAAAAATCTTGGCGTCCCGTCAGGAGCTTGTGCACGTATGCCTGATGGCCCGTGTCGAACACGATCGTGTCCTGCGGCGAACGGAAGACGCGGTGCATACCGATCGTGAGTTCAACCACTCCAAGGTTGGGTCCCAGGTGCCCTCCGGTACGAGAGACGTTATCGATCAGGAACTCCCGAATCTGGCGCGCCAGCTCATCCAGTTGTCCGGGATCGAGGCGGCGCAGCTCCCGCGGTGCGGTGCAGCGCGACAACAGGTCGCGAGACTCTTGTGCTCCAGACATGAGCACCAGTGTAGTTCCCTCCGCGTCTCATCTACGCGTCAAAGCGGGATCCTCTCCCGTGGGATCCGCGCAGGCGGGAGACGCGAGCACTAAGATGGGGACGTAGGCTCGCCATACGCTCAAGGAGGCACTATGTCCGTCACCGTCGCTCCTCACGGCATTTGGAAGTCCCCCATTACGGGTGATTCCTTCACTGCGCGTTCGGTCACCCTCTCCCAGGTCCGGGTTGATGGACCGGACACCTACTGGGTGGAGGGTCATCCCCTGGAGGGAGGCCGTGGCACGCTGCTGCGGCGGCGCGGGACAGGCGAGACGGGCGAGGTTCTGCCCCTCATTGACGGGGTTCGCCTGCCCGACGTGGGCACGCGCGTGCACGAGTACGGCGGCAAGGCATACGCCGTCCACCACGGGGTCATCGTCTTCTCCGACCGCACCGACGGTCGCGTCTACGCCTACGACACCTCCGACCCGCGCCGAGGGGTGCGCCCCCTGACGACCCTGTCGAAGGTCCGCTACGGTGACTTCTGGATCGCGGACGTACGTGACCTCGTGTACGCGGTCGCCGAGGACCACTCGGGGCCGGGCGAACCCGTCAACTCCATCGTCGCGATCCCCCTGGACGGCTCCGCAGCGCGTGACGACAGCGCCATCATCCCCGTTTTTGGCGGGACGGACTTCGCTCAGGCACCCGTCGTGTCCCCCGACGGGACAAAGCTCGCGTGGATCTCGTGGAACCATCCGAACATGCCATGGACGTCCTCGCAGCTGCGGGTTGCCTCGCTGACCTTTGAGGGGCGGATCGACCGCGAGGTCGTCCTCGTCGATCAGCCGGGCGTGTGCGTCTACGAGCCGCGGTGGACGCTGGACGGGGACCTCATCCACGTTGACGATTCCTCCTCCTGGGCCAACCTGTACCGCACCCAGGGTTTTGTCTGGAACGAAGGGGAGGATCCCAACGCCTGGACGACGCGGCTACGCACCCGCTCCCTGCATCCGGGGCGCAGAGCTTTCTCCCACCCCCACTGGCAGCTGGGCCTGCACTCCTACGACAACTACGACAACGACCTTCTCGTCTGCTCCTGGGTCGAGGACCAGGAGTGGCATATCGGCACCGTGCGCGTCGACAACGGCATGGCCGAGGAGTGGGCAACCGGTTGGTGGCCGATCGGCAACGTCGCAGCGGCCGACGGTCGCGTCGTGTTCCTAGCGGACTCCGCCACGCACACGCCCGCGATCATCGAGGTCTCGCGCGGCAAGACAAAGGTTCTGCGCCCCTCCTCCGAGGCGGAAGTGCCCGCTGCCCTCATCTCGACGGCGCAGATGCTCACGTGGAAGACCTCCGACGGCGAGGAATCGCACGGCCTCTACTACGCGCCCGTCAACCCCGACTTCCGGGCACCGGACGGGGAGCTTCCTCCCCTGATCGTCAACGTGCACGGCGGGCCGACCAGCGCCAGCCGACCCGGCCTGTCGGTTCCCTTCCAGTATTGGACGAGCCGCGGCTTCGCTGTCCTCGACGTCAACTTCCGGGGATCGACGTCCTTTGGCCGCGCCTACCGTCAGAAGCTCAACGGCCAGTGGGGCGTCATGGACGTCCAGGACTGCGTCGACGGCGCCCAATACCTGATCGACCTGGGGTACGTCGATCCGAAGAGGATTGCCATTCGTGGCAGCTCCTCCGGTGGTTTCACGGCGCTCAATGCCCTGGCTTCCTCGGATGTTTTCACCGCGGGCGCCTCCTTCTACGGAATTGCCGACCTGGTGAAGCTGGCGCAGAGCAGCCACAAGTTTGAGTCGCACTACGATCAACTGCTGATCGGATCGGACGATGTGTCGGACCCGGTGTGGGCCCAGCGTTCCCCGATCAACCGTGTCGATCAGATCCACGCTCCTCTGCTGCTCCTTCACGGTGGCGAGGACCCCGTCGTGCCCGCCGCTCAGGCGGAGGAGATGTACGAGGCTCTGCGGGCAGGCGGTAACGCGGTGGCGCTCAAGCTCTACCAGGGTGAGGGGCACGGATTCCGTTCCGCCGTCAACATCAAGGACGCATGGCAGACCGAGCTCTCGTTCTACCGCACCGTGTGGGGCATCGCCACCGACGCCCCCATCCACGTCGAGATCGCGAACCTGTGACGCGGCGTCCTCAATCCCCGCAGCCCGGTCGGTCGGCTGCGGGGATTCGCGTGAGGGTCGGCCACACGGTCGCCGCGCACCGATCCCTGCTCGGCATTGCTGCGGCCGTGGTGGGCGCCGTCGTCGGCGCCGCGGCGGTCCTGTTTAACTTTGCGATTCGAGCGTGGACGTGGGTATCCACGGGCTTCACCGAGTACACGACCCACATCGGGTCGCCGCACGGGGTCTGGGGATGGGCTCCCTGGCTCTTCCTCCTCCTCTCCCCCGCGCTGGCCGGAGCGGTCTACGGTCCGCTCATTCAGCGTTTCGCCCCCAGCGCGAAGGGCCACGGCATTCCGGAGGTCATGCTCGCGGTGCGCCGCAAGGGCGGACGCATTCCCGGGCGTGTCGCGGTCGTGAAGATCGTGTCCTCGGCGCTGACGATCGGATCGGGTGGCTCCGCTGGGCGCGAGGGGCCCATCGTGCAGGTGGGGGCATCGCTGGGATCAACGATCGCCTCGTGGCTCGGGATGCCGGTCTCCCGAGTGGTGTTGCTTGCCTCGTGCGGGTCGGCGGCCGGCATCGCGGCCACCTTTCACGCGCCGCTGGCCGGCGCGGTGTTTGCGCTTGAGGTGATTCTCACGGAGTTCACGGCGGAGACCTTCGGTTTCGTCGTTCTCTCGGCGGTCAGCTCCTCGATGGTTGCCCGCATCCTTCAGGGTGATGAGATGGTGGTGCGCGTCGCGAGTGACCTGTCTTTCGCCTCTCAGACGGACATGTGGTGGGTGGCGCTGCTGGGACTCGTCGCGGGCATGTGCGGACTGGGATTCTCCAAGCTCCTCTACGCGTGCGAGGACGCGATCGACTGGCTGTGGGCGCGCACACGCCTGCCGCAGTGGGCGCGCCCGGCGGTCCTCGGCCTCGTGCTCGGCGCGGGCCTGGTCGCGTTCCCGTACATGTTCGGGTCGGGTTATCCGCTGGAGGAGGATGCCATCGCGGGCAACTTCTCGGTTGCCTTCCTGCTGGCCCTGATGCTCGGGCGCGCCCTGTACACCGCCTTCACGATCGGAATGGGCGGGTCGGGCGGAGTCTTCGCGCCCACTCTCTTCATCGGAGCGATGGCGGGCGCAGCCTTCGGGGACGTCGTCTCCCCGCTGTCCGCTTCGCCCGTCGGTGTCTTCGCGGTGGTGGGCATGGGTGCCGCATTTGCGGGTGCGGCCCGCGCCCCCATGACGGCCGTTCTCATCATCGTCGAGATGACGGGGCAATTCTCCCTCATCCTGCCGATGATGTTGGCGGTCGTCATCGCCACGGGAGCCTCGCGTTTCCTGACCCGCGCGACCATCTACACCGAGAAGCTGCGTCGGCGCGGGGACGTGTTGGACGACCCGGTGGAGGGAACTCTCCTGGGCACGCGGGTGGCCTCGCAGTGGATGACGCACGCCCCCGAGGTTCTCGCCGCCTCCGCCTCGGTTGCCTCGGCCCTGTCGGCGCTGCGCCGCACGAAGGAGAGCGCGCTGCCGGTGGTCGACGGCGGTCGCTTCGTTGGCTTGGTGTCCTCACTGCGTCTGGCCGAACTCACCCAGGAGGGTGGTTCGCTCGACTCTCCGCTCTCCGATCTTCCCCTCATTGACGAGGCGGTGCCCGACGGCGCTCCCCCCACCAAGGTCCTTGAGGCGCTGCGGCGCACGGGCCTGCAGGCCCTGCCCGTCCTGGACAATCAACGCCGCGTCGTTGGCTGGGTCTCCGAGCGTGACCTGGTGGATCGCATGTACCGCGACCAGCGCCGCGCGATCGCGGCCCGCACGCAGACCTCATGGGGGTCGCGCCTGAAGGAGCGCCGGGCGAGGTGAGGAGTGCTTACCGCGACAGGACCGAGACCATCTCCACGTGGTGCGTGTGGGGGAATAGGTCCCAGGCCTGCAGGCTCGCCAGGGTGTAGCCGCACTCGGTGAGTGCGCGCAGGTCGCGTGCGCCGGCCGCCGGGTCGCAGGACACCAGGACGACGCGAGGGGCACCCGTGGCCGCGATTGCCTCGCATACCTCGGCTCCCGCACCGGCGCGCGGCGGGTCGGCCACGACAACGTCCGGCACGGCACCCAGCTGGCCCGACAGGTCGACGACTCCCTCACGATCCACGTTTCCGGCGAACGCGTCCACCCAGTCAAAGGCTGCGAGGTTCTCGCCCGCATCACACACGGCACCCTCGTCGCCCTCAAGCGTCACGACGTGCCCTGACTCGCCGACGGCACGCGCGAGCGGCACGGAAAACAAGCCCGCGCCCGAGTACAGCTCCATGATCGCACGCCCAGCCCCGGCCTCGTGGGCACCAAAAGCCGCAGTCAGCACGGCGTTCGCGAGCACCTCGGCGCCGCACACGTGCGTCTGCCAGAAACCGGAGGGGCGCACGTAGTACGACTCGACGCCGGAGCCAAGCGGCACGTTCCAGCGCAACACATCGACGTCGATACGCACGCCGTCGGCGGCGTACGTGTCCTCGCCGATCAGGACGACGGGCTCACCGCCGGAGGGAGCCACCGCGCGCACGCGGTCCCCCGGCTTCCACAGACGACGCCACGGTGTGTCCTCATCGAACAGCCCGAGCTCGCGGATCGCGGGCACAGCAAGCGGCATGTCCTCGAGCGCGATCACGCGGCGTCCGCGGAACTCGTGCATGCCGGCGCGACCATCCGCGTCGATGACGACGTCAATGCGAGAGCGACGACCGGTCAGCGGATCGCCCGGGTCCTCATCGCCCGGCGCGGGAGCGACACGCACTCCCCCGAGGGCGTCCACGGCGTCGGCCAGAGCCTCGCCGCCCACGCGGCGCAGCTGCCCGGCGATCACGCGGGACTTCCAGTCGCGCTGAGCGGCGGGCGTCAGGTGCGCGAGTTCTCCGCCACCGACGCCTCCCGGACCGGCCTGGGGCCACACGGAGGGGACCCGATCGGGCGATGCCTCAACGACCTCGACGACGTCGGCCCACGCGAGCTTCTTCTGGACGGCGGTCACCCGCGCACGGACAACCTCACCTGGTGCCGCGTGGCGCACGAAGACGACACGCCCGCTCTCGTCGCGGGCGACGCAGGCGCCGCCGTGTGCGGGCTCGCCGACGCTCAGCTGGAGGACCTCGCCGATGCCGTCACGGGGCTGCGCGAGAGCGGGACGGCGGCGCGGGGAGGGACGGCGACGCGAGGGGCGAGGACTCACGGGGCCTCCTGGGAGGATCGCTCCGCAACGCGCGCCACGCTCGAGGTGCCGACCTCGGGTGCGGGGACGCGCAGGAACGGGTCGTTGACGCGCTGGCGGCCCTCCACGACGTCGTCCTCGCCGAGCTTCCAGGGCACGACCGTGATGACGACCCCGGGAACGTCAAGCAGCGCGGCGCGCAGTCGCAGGGCCGACTGGTTGTGCAGGAGATTCTCCCACCAGTGGGTCACCAGGAACTGAGGCATGTAGACGACGAGCATCTCGGTGGGCGTTGCGCGGCGGCGAGAACGCACGTACTGCACGATCACCGAGGAAATGTCGCGGTAGGGAGCCGACAGAAGCGTCAGCGGCACGGGCAGGCCCGACTCCTTCCACTGGCGCAGGATCTTGTTCTCCTCCTCGTCGTCTGCCGCGACCGAGACCAGTTCAATAGAGGTGGGCGAGGAGGCTCTCGCCGCCGCGACCGCACGCATGGCGGGGCGGGACAGTGAGGAGACCAGGACGAGAGCGCGCACGCGGGTGGGCAGCGCTCGACGCGCGTTCCAGTCGTCCACGCGCAGCTGGGCGCTCACCGTCTCGTAGTGCCGATGGATCGAGATCTGCACGCCGAAGGCGATCGCAATCATCAGCAGGGTGATCCACGCGCCGTGCGTGAACTTCGTGGCCAGCACGATCAGCAGAACCAGGCCCGTCATCATGAAACCGACGATGTTGACGGCGCGAGATCGCAGGACGGCCATGCGTTCCTGACCCGACTGGCGCGACCGAAGCTGCTTGTTCCAGTGACGGATCATTCCCAGCTGGGAGAGGGTGAAGGAGATGAACACGCCGACGACGTAGAGCTGGATGAGGCGCGTCGTCTCCGCGTGGAAGCCGACGATCAGCGCGATCGCGGCGACGGTCAGCACGACGATGCCGTTGGAGTAGGACAGTCGATCGCCTCGGCGCACCATCTGGTGGGGCAGGAAGGAGTCCTTCGACAGGACCGAGGCCAGGGTGGGGAATCCGTTGAAGGCCGTGTTTCCGGCCAGGACGAGGATGAACCCGGTGACGACGGTGATGAGGATGAACGGGATCGACCCCTGGCCGAAGACGGCCGAGGCAATCTGGGAAATCGCGGGATTGATGGGCGTGTTCGCCGCGACCGCCCGTCCCCCGTCGGTGAGCTGCGCGGCCGGATCATCGACGATCTTGACGCCGGTGGCCCTAGCCAGCACGAGGATGGAGATCATCATCGACGCCGCGATCATCCCCAGCATCGCCAGGGTCGCCGCCGCGTTGCGGGACTTGGGCCGACGGAACATGGGCACGCCGTTGGAGATCGCCTCGACGCCCGTCAGCGCCGCGCAACCGGAGGAGAAGGCACGCATCAGGAGGAACGCGCCGGCGAGCCCGGCCAGGCCGTCGGTGTGACCGGGGGCGGCAACCAGGTCGTAGGCCGCAGTCGGCGCAACCCCCAGCGTGCCGGTCGCCATCTTCGCGAAGCCGACGACGATCATGAGCCCGATGGCCAGCATGTACACGTAGGTGGGCACGGCGAAGGCGCCACCGGCCTCGCGGGTTCCGCGCAGGTTCAGGGTCGCCAGGATCACGACGAGGCCGACCGCGATCGGCACCTCGTAGCCCGCCAGCGCGGGCACGGCGGTCGTGATGTAGTTCGCACCCGACGAGATCGAGACCGCGACGGTGAGAATGTAGTCCACCAAGAGGGCCGAGGCCACGAGCAGACCCCAGGAGCGGCCGAGGTTCGTGGTGACGACCTCGTAGTCGCCGCCGCCGGAGGGGTAGGCGTGAACGGTCTGCCGGTAGGAAGCCACGACAACCGCGAGGACGAGCGCGACAACGGCGCCGACCCACACGGACTGCAGGGCCGCCATGGACCCGGCCAGCGCAAGGGTGAGAAGCACCTCGTCGGGAGCGTAGGCGACCGACGACAGAGCGTCGGAGGCGAAGATCGGCAGAGCGATACGTTTGGGCAAAAGCTGGTGACCCATCGCGTCCGATCGCATCGGGCGCCCAATGAGCACGCGCTTCGCATAGGCCAACAAGTTCGTCACAGTGTGTAAGCCTAGTCCACCCGGCGCCCGCGCGGCAGGGCTGGGCACGCACGGATGGCCACCGCGCCCGAGGCGGAGTAGGTTGGTAGTCGTGCACTTTGTGATCATGGGTTGCGGGCGCGTCGGCGCCCGGTTGGCTTCAACGTTGGACGCCGCGGGGCATTCCGTGGCCGTCATTGACCAGGATTCCAAGGCTTTTTCGCGCCTTCCCTCGGACTTCTCGGGCCGTCGCGTCACGGGGGTGGGAATGGACCGGGACTGCCTGCGCCAGGCGAACATCAAGGAGGCCTACGCTTTCGCCGCCGTCTCCTCGGGTGATAACTCAAACATTATTGCCGCTCGCGTGGCCAGGGAGGTCTTCCACGTCGAGCACGTGGTCGCCCGAATCTACGACCCTGCGCGCGCCTACCTCTACGAGCGGCTGGGTATTCCGACCGTCGCCACGGTGCAGCGCACCGCAGAGTCGATGCTGCGGCGCATGCTTCCCCCCGACGCGTCGCTGACGTGGTCGCACCCAACCGGTTCGGTCGCGCTCGTGAACGCGACCCCCTCCCCCGGCTGGTACGGGCTGCGTTTCCCCGTCGTCGAGGAGCTGACGGGCTGCCGCATCGTCTTCACCTCGCGCCTCGGTTCGATCCGCACGGCCTCGCCCGACCTGGTGGTGCAGGAGCACGATCAGCTGTACTTTGCGGTCAACGGGACCGAGACCGGGCCGCTGCGCGACCTGCTCGCGTCCGCGCCGAGGATGGAGGAGTGAGCATGAAGATCGTCATCGCAGGAGCAGGTTCGGTGGGCCGCAGCGTCGCGCTGGAGCTGCTGGCCCACGGCCACGACATTACGCTCATCGATCACACGCCCGAGAAGCTGCGGATCTCCTCGGTTGCTGACGCCGACTGGGTGCTCGCTGACGCGTGCTCCCCCGATGCGCTGCGCGACGCGGGCGTGGCCGAGGCCGACGTGATGGTTGCGGCCACGGGCGACGACAAGGCCAACCTGGTGATCTCACTGCTGGCCAAGACCGAGTTCGCGGTTCCCCGCGTTGTCGCCCGCCTGAACAATCCGAAGAACGAGTGGCTCTTCGACCAGGCGTGGGGCGTGGACGTGTCGGTGTCGACGCCTCGGATCATGACCTCACTCGTGGAGGAGGCGGTCTCGGTTGGCGTTCCCGTCAGGCTCTTTTCGTTCAACACGGCGGCCGTGTCAATGCACGCGCTGATCCTTCCGGAGGACTCGCCGGTCGTAGGCCGACGCGTGCATTCCCTGGAGCTTCCCGCGAACGCGGTGCTCGCGGCGCTGCTGCGTGATGGGCGTCCCATGAACCCCAGCGCCGACGACGTGTTCGAGGCCTCCGACGAGTTGCTCCTCCTGGTTCCCGACGCCGACAGCGAAGGCCTCGTGCGCCTGCGTCAGGCGGTGGCTTCTCCGACGTCGGAGGATTCGGAGGAATCGGAAGGAGAGTCGGCGGGGGCGTAGCCGCGCAGGCCGCGCCAGGTCGCCCACGCGCCGAGCGCGAAGAGGGGCAGCCCCAGGGCCAGCTTCGCGACTCCGAGGGCCGCGACGGCGCCCGCTGCCCACAGGGGCGCCTGGACGGCAACTCGCAGGGCAAAGACTCCCGCCCACATCCACGTGAGCGATCCGCATCGGCGTCGCAGGGCCGCGTGTTGCGGGTCCCTGCGCCAGGTGGAGGGCAGCCCGACCAGGGTCGCGTAGAGACCGGCGACGATGCTGCGACGCGCGAGTGCGGAGGCAGCGAAGGCTAGGGACATCGCGACGTTGGTGAGGATGCCCCACACGAAGTAGTTCTCGCCTCGCCCGGTTGCCGCGGCGAAGATGACACCGATCGCGACGCCGAGGAAGCCCGAGAGCGCCTGTCTGGCGCCCTGACGCTGGATCAGGCGCACGGCGCAGGCGAGCAGTGCAACGGCGGAGGCCGCGACGAGGGTGGGCAGTAGCGCGTGGGTTGCGACGTACACAACGACGAACACCAGCCCGGGGGCGGAGGCCTCAATGATGCCGCGGGTTCCACCCAGGGTCTGGGACCAGGAGAACTCCTCAGACGCGGACTGGCTCATCCAGCGCGGGGTGGGCATCAGCTCTCTCCGCCGATGACGCGGTACAGGGGGTTGATGATGACCATGCGCTCCCCCACTCGTCCGACGGTCCCCTCGACCTCCAGGCGTTGGCCGACGCTCAGGCCGGGGATGGAGGATCGGCCCGGCCAGCGCAATTCCAGGGTATCCGTGCCGTCGTAGAGGGTCGCGACGAGGACACGCTGGCCTCCTTCCTCCGGCGGGTAGGTCATCCCCAGGAGAGTGCCGAACACGAGGGCGTGGCTCCGGTCTGCGATGTCGCGAATCGGGGTGACGCCTCGGGCGGCGCGGGCGGAATCCTCGTCGAGGGCGGCGTCCAGGGACCGCGCATCCTTATCGAGGCCCAGGGCGGCGCCGACGCGTGAGAGAAACGACCCCATGTCAGGCTTCCTGCGCGCCGACGGGAAGGCGGACGGGCAGCAGCTCCAGGCGCGTGCGCGGATGGTCGTCTCGGTGGACAACGATGCGGTCGATGACCTTCTCGATGTCGACGCCGGCCTCCGCATTCGCGGCTGCGGGTCCGAGGATGTCGATGCGCGCGAACCAGCGGTCTCCTTCGCGCCCCAGGATGCGCATCCGCGAGGTCGCCGAACGCCCGTCCGGCATCTGCATGGGCATGTCGACGAGGAGCTCGTCGCCGTAGCGGGTGCGGATGTCGGCAACCTTGGCGTTCTGTTCCTCGAAGCCCTTGCGAATCTCTTCGCGCAGCTCCTCCCACACTCCTCCGGAGCGCGGCGCGGCCGCAACGCTCATCTGGATGCCGGAGTTGCCCAGGACGACGAGGATCTGCAGGACGGTCGTCCCGTCGTCCGCGACCTGGGTGCGCAGCTGCATTCCCTGAACGGCGGGGAACAGGATCGCTCCCATGTCGATGTAGCCTTCGGAGGTGTCGACCTCTCCGTAGTTTCGGGGGCCGGGCTCGCTCCAGATATCGGCGTCCTCGTCGGCAAGGCGAGGCAGTTCCTCCACCTGCTCGACCTCGCTCGGTGCTGTCTTCTTCTTGCGTCCGAACATTGTCCTGCCTTAGAGCGCGCACTCGGTGCACACGGGGGCACCGTTTTCGTCCACGTGGTCAAGCTGTGAGGCGTGATGGACGAGGAAGCACTGCGAGCACGTGAACTCATCGTCCTGACGAGGAACGACGTGAACGGTGAGTTCTTCCTTGGACAGGTCCGCTCCGGGAAGCTCGAAGTTCTCGGCGGCCTCGTTCTCGTCCTCCTCGATCTCGGAGGAGCCTGCGTCGTTGCGGCGCGACTTGAGTTCTTCGATCGAGTCCTCTGCGACCTCGTCTTCATTCTTGCGTGGCGCATCGTAATCGGTTGCCATGGTATTCCCCTTTCACCCTCGAGCCGGATTGCGCGAGTGGCCTATGGGCAGGGAGGATAACACTTGTTCGACTAATGTGCCATCGTATGGGTGACACGCGCACGGCTACGCGACATTGTCAGCATAATTTGAGACGATTCGACCAGGACGTAAGAGGAGGAATCGATGATTGAGCTCGAATTGCTCGGGACCAGCGCCGATGGCGAGTCCCTGGTGCTGACCGATGCACAGGGAGAACGCTACTCGGTGTTGATCTCGGACGAGCTCCGCGGCGCCACGCGGCGCGACCGGCCTCGGATCGAGGTCGCCCCGACGCGTCCCACGCTCGCTCCTCGCGACATTCAGGCACTCCTGCGGGCGGGCGCGACCCCCGAAGAGATCGCGGCGCAGCACGGGATGGACGCGGGCGCGGTGGAGCGTTTCGAGGCCCCCGTCCAGGCGGAGAAGGACTATGCACTCACGCGTGCGCGCGCCGTGCGCATCGGCGAGGGAGGGCCGACCATGGGCGACCTGGTTCTCGATCGCCTGGCAGCGCGCGGGGTGGATCCCTCGTCGCTGGAGTGGTCGGCGACCCGCGAGGTGTCCGAACCGTGGCAGATTGCCGTGACCTTCGTGCAGGGGGCAGCTGAGCACGCCGCGCACTGGAGTTTGTCGGCCTCGGGCACGCTCGAGGCGATCGACCAGGAGGCGCAGTGGCTTACCGAGCAGGTGTCCTCCTCCCCCACCGCCTCGATCTTCACTCCGCTGCCGCGCGCGGCCGCTCCCGACCCGGGTGGGGAGGATCTGCGTGCCCGCGAGGCCCTTGTCGACCAGCTCAACGCCGCCCGCGGCAAGCGCCAGAGGGTCGAGGTTGACCTGGGTGAGGAGGAGGACGAGGAAGCCGAGTACCTGGCTGCGATTTCCGCGCCCGAGTCCGAGGAACGGGAACCCGAGGCGTCGACTGGCCCGATTTCGGCGCGCATCTACTCGCTGGCCTCGGCGCGCACGAAGGGAGAACCGGGCGACCAAGCCGAGGCCGCTTCCTCTCCTGCTCCTCCCGAGCCCCCCGCGGCGCGCCCGGCGCCGGACGATGCCGCGCCCGGGCACGCGGTCTCGCAGGGGGTCTTGCCGTGGCTGTCGGAGCCTTCTTCCCCCGACGCGTCCGCGGAGGAACCCGAGACACCGGCCATTCCGATGCGGGCGGTATCCCCCGAGGATGCCTCGCCGACCGATGCGGGGGAGCCGCCGACTACCGGCTCGGTGGCCGCCCAGGCGGCGGCTCCCACGCGGATGGTTCGCCCCGCATCGAAGAAGGGGCGCCGGTCGGTCCCCAGCTGGGATGAGATCCTCTTCGGATCTAAGCCGTAGGGCGCGTCAGGACAGGACGACCACCGGGATTCGCATCTCTGCGGACGTGAGGGACCCGTGGATGCCCGGCATCGCGATGGCCGACGCGCTCTGCGTGCGAGAGTCGACGACGCCGCCTCGTCCGCGCGCGAGGACCAGCAGGTCGCCGATGACGTTCGCGCCGTCGCCCGCACCGATGAGCGCGCTCACGTCTGGCCCTGACAGGATCCATGCCCGCTCGCCCAGCGTCTCGCGCCAGCGTTCTTCCACCCGGGCGCCCTGCCCCTCCTCGGCGTGTACGTGGACCGCGCGCGTCTCTCCGGCGACGATGCGCACGCCGTCGCGCAGGATGGGCGTGTGAGCGACGTCGATGAGGCTGGCCGACTCCACGTTGATCATGCCGTGGTCGGCGGTCACAACCGTGCGTACCCGGGCGGGAAGGCGGCGCAGCAGCGAGGAGAGCCCGGAGTCAAACTCTTCGAGCTGGGCGATCCACTCCTCGGATCCGACGCCGGAGCCGTGCCCCGCGTGGTCGATCTCGGACCAGTAGAGGTAGACGAGGGGCGTGCCCGCGCGCAGTTGAGCGAGCGCAGCGTTGACACGCTCGCTCAGGGATTCGGCGGCCACGTGGCGGGCGCCGCGCAGGGCCGCCCCCGTCAGCCCCGAGCCCGCGAATCTCGCCGGTGAGATGACGGCGGAGTCAACCTGCCGCTCGCCGAGGCGCTCGAAGAACGTGGGTTTCGGCTGCCACGTGGCGGGCGCGGGCCCTCCCTGCATGGCGAGCAGGTTCATGACGCCGGAACCGTATGCGACGGAGAAGCCCACCATGTTGGTGGCTCCGGGCCGCTCCCCTGTCCCGAAGGCGGTGATCGCGGCCGCCGTCGTGGAGGGGACCACCGTGTGGATGGAGCGGATGTCCTCGCGCACGCGGCGCAGCACGGGCGTGTGCCCCATGTGGTCGAGCAGCAGCTCGTAGCCGAGTCCGTCGACGAGGATGAGGAGGAGCTGGCTGGCACCCGGCTCGATGCCCAGGTTCCGGGCGGCGCGCTGGTCGGCTCCGGGCAGGGAGGGGTCGATGGCGCACAGGGACGCCGGGATGACGTCGGTGATGACCGGGTCGGCGGCTCCCGGAAGATCGGCGCCGGGCAGGTTCAGCGTTCCCATGGCACTCATTGCGCGCCCTCCGCCCGGCTGCGGGTGCCGGATAGGTGCGCGATCCGTTCGACGAATGCGAGGCCTTCCGCCAGTGCGTCCTGGCCATCGGCGGCGGCGGAGATGCGAAAGGTCATGTCGTCGGGAAAAGAGGTGCCGGTGAAGCCGTGGTCGGCCACGCAGTGGGGATCCTCGCACTGCGCGGCTTCGATCTCGAGGCGCCTCGCTCCTCCCAGGTCCAGGGCAATCGTCATCTCGGTGAGCCCGGAGGCGTTCTCGGGGTCCGCGTAGACCTCCATCGTGGAATATCCGGCGATATCGCTGGCGCGGCGCACGGCCGTCGCAATGGAGACCGACCCGCCTTCCATTTCGTCCACGTGCAGCTGGATGATCGCTCGTTCGGTGAGCGAGGCGATGGTCAGGTGTCGGAAGACCGCGCCGCGGTCGAAGCCCGTGTCGACCTGGCACAGGGTGGCCAGAGGTTCGGCACCTCCCAGCGCCCGACGCAGCGCGCTCTTGACTGCCCGGGGGTAGAAGCCGCCGCGTTCGATACGGGTCCATGTGTCCATCCACCAATTGTGCCCCGAAGCGGCGCGGCAGTCGAAATGAACGTCCGGCCGCGCAATAATTGCGCGTATGGCTAAGAAGGACCATGTCGTTGATATTCCCGAGGCGGACGAGAACATCTCCGAGATCGATGTCTCGGCGGAGATGCGCGGGTCTTTCTTGGAGTATGCGGTCTCGGTCATCTACGCCCGCGCCCTTCCCGATGCTCGCGATGGGCTCAAGCCTGTTCAGCGTCGCATCCTCTTCCAGATGGATCAGATGGGGCTGCGCCCCGACAAGGGGCACGTGAAGTCCCAGCGCGTGGTCGGCGAGGTCATGGGCAAGCTTCACCCTCACGGCGATTCCGCGATTTACGAGGCCCTGGTGCGCCTCGCCCAACCCTTCAACCTGCGGGTTCCCCTGGTGGACGGGCACGGCAACTTCGGTTCCCTGGACGACGGCCCGGCGGCTGCGCGTTACACGGAGGCGCGCATGGCCCCCTCCGCTGTGGATCTCGTGACCGGTCTGGATGAGGACACCGTCGACTTCGTGCCCAACTACGACAATCAGTTCATGCAGCCCGACGTGCTGCCCGCCGCGTTCCCCCAGCTCCTGGTCAACGGAGCGTCGGGCATCGCGGTGGGCATGGCCACCAACATCGCGCCGCACAATCTCTGCGAGGCCATCGCCGGCGCGATTCACCTCCTGGATCATCCCTCGGCGAGCGTCGCCGACCTGATGCGCTACGTTCCCGGCCCTGACCTGCCCGAGGGCGGGGTCATCGTGGGCTTGGACGGTATCAAGGAGGCCTACGAGACGGGGCGCGGCGCGTTCAAGACGCGGGCGAAGGTGCAGATCGAGCGGGTGACGGCGCGCAAGATGGGCATCGTTGTCACCCAGCTGCCCTACATGGTGGGGCCGGAGAAGGTCATCGAGAAGATCAAGGAGAACGCCAGCGCGGGGCGCCTGAAGGGCATCTCGTCGGTGCAGAACCTGACCGACCGCGTCCACGGGCTTCGCCTGGTGATCGAGGTGAAGAACGGCTTCAACCCGGAGGCGGTGCTCCAGCAGCTGTATCAGCGCACCCCCTTGGAGGATTCCTTCTCGATCAACGCCGTCGCGCTGGTGGGCGGACAGCCGCGCACGCTGGGGCTCAAGGAGATACTTCAGGTCTTCCTCGATCATCGCCTGGACGTGACGACGCGTCGTAGTCGCTTCCGGCTGGGTAAGTACGAGGATCGCCTGCACCTGGTGGAGGGCCTGCTGGTCGCGATCCTCGACATCGATGACGTGATCGCAATCATTCGTTCGTCCGACGATGCCGAGGTGGCCCGCGAGCGGTTGATGACGGCGTTTGACCTGTCCGAGGCTCAGGCAACCTACATCCTGGAGCTGAGGCTGCGGCGCCTGACGAAGTTCTCGCGCATCGAGTTGGAGTCCGAGCGCGACGATCTGTTGGTAAAGATCGCCCAGCTGCGCGAAATCCTGGACGATCCGGAGCTGCTGCGTGCCCTGGTGAAGAAGGAGCTGCGCGAGGTCTCCGATCGCCTCGGCACTCCCCGGCGCACCCTGCTGCTGGCGTCGACGGGAGCCCCCGTGGGTGCGGGTGCCGACGACGCAGCGCTGGCTGCGCTGCCGTCGGTGTCGCGTTCGGGCAAGGGCCTGGACCTGCAGATTCCGGACGACCCGTGCGTGGTGGTCCTGTCCTCGTCGGGCGCCCTCGCACGCGTCGAGGGCGGGGAACCGCTGGAGCCGGGTCCGCGGGCCGCCTCGGACGGGTGGCGCGCGCAGCTGGCGTCCTCGGTGCGCTCCCAGGTGGCCGTCGTCACCCAGGACGGCATCGCGCACCGCATCGACGTGGTTGACCTGCCTGCGCTCCCCCGTTTCGACACAGGCCTGTCGCTCGCCGCAGCGATGCCCTCGGAGTTGTTGTTGCACACGGATTCGGCGCCGGTCGGCCTGTTGGATCCCGACGGCACGGATGTCGTGGCGATGGGCACGGCCCGCGGCACGGTCAAGCGCCTGCGCCCGGACGTGCTCCAGCGAGACGAGTGGGAGGTCATCGCCCTGGAGGACGGGGATCGCCTGGTGGGCTTCGATCGGTGCAGCGACGACGCGGACCTGGTGTTCATCTCGTCGGATGCCCAGCTGCTGCGCACGTCGGCGGCGAAGGTGCGCCCGCAGGGGCGCACCGCAGGCGGGATGGTCGGCATGAAGCTAAACGCCGGAGCCGAGGCCCTGGGTTTTTGGGTGGTAGAGGCTCCCATCGACGCGGTCGTGGTGACGGTGGCGGCGGCGCTGGGAGCGCTGCCGGGCACGGGGCAGACGACCGTGAAGGTCACGCCCTTCGATTGCTACCCGGCGAAGGGGCGCGGCGGCCAGGGGGTGCGCTGCCAGCGTTTCCTGCGCGGGGAGGATCGGCTCGACATCGCGTGGGTGGGCACGAAGCCGGCACGCGCCGCTTCTGCGGATGGTTCCCCCATCGAGCTGCCGGCCGAGGACGAGCGCCGCGACGGCTCGGGCGTGCCGATCACCTTCGCGATCGCGTCGATCGGCTGAGATTCTCGCCGCGAGCTCCGCGTCAGGGGCCATCGGACGGGAACGGCCGCCCCTCATCGTCCTACTTAGCGTGGTAGCTCGGGCTGGTTCCGATGTGGGTCGGGTAGCCGTTCGCGGGGTTCTTGAGCGTGGTTTCGTCTACTCCCCGGTAGGTGTATGAGTTGTCGTTGACGATCTCGGTGGGATCCACGAGGCCGTCGGCGTATTGGCGCACCTCGCCCGGAGTGGGGCTGCTTCCGCCTCCCTTGTCGGCCAGGGGGTTCTCGTCGGGCAGCTGCGTGGGGTCGGTGTTGAGGATCGCGCCGGGGTCGATGCCGCCGTAGCCCGTGTACTGGTTCCACCCGTGGTCGGGGTTGAGTCCCGTCGTGACGAGGAGCTGGAGGAGCTGGTTGCTGGTGGCGTTGGGCCACTTTTGGCGTGCGAGGGCGAGCACGCCCGCGACGACCGGTGACGAGTAGGACGTGCCATAGGCGGGCTCGATCTGCCCCGTCGCGATGTTACGTGTCAGCACGGGTCCGCCGACGGCGGCTGCGGTGACGCCCTGCCCCCAGGAGGAGTAGTCCTGCCTCGCGCTGTCGACGCCGATCGCGCTCACGCCGACGACGCCGGACCACTTCGACAGCGATGTATCGTCGTCGTCCTGTGCGTCGTTGCCCGCTGCCGCGGTGATGATGACGCCCTGGGCCATGGAACGGGCGACCGTCCACTTCAGGTCCTTCGTCCCAGATTCACTTGAGGCTGAGAGGTTGATGATCTGGGCCCCGTCGTTCATGGCCGCGTTAAGGAGCCAGGGGAGGTCATCACGGAGAGATCCAGTCTTATCCTTGCAGTCGCTTTCGCTTGTATCACCGTCTGCATCTAAGGTGACTTGATACGCATGCAGTGACGCCTCTGGGGCTACGCCGTAGCCCTGTGCCACGAGGATCGAGGCGACCCCGGTTCCGTGGCTGGTGACGGCTGGGGAAGAGTTAATCGTACAGGGTGTCGTCGTGGTGACCTGTGCTCCGACGAGTTCCGGGACTCCGGTATCCACCTCGCCGTCCAGCATTGCTATGGTCACACCCTTGCCCGTGTATCCTTTGGCGCGCGCCTGGTCCAGGTGGTAGTAGGCGAAGTAGGACTGGTCGGCGGCGGTGATCGGATCGGCGGCGCGCGCGGGGGGTGCGGGCAGGAAGGCACCCGCACACGCGAGCGCGGCCGCCAGCGCGGCGCGGCCCACACTCCGTCGCCCGGGCCATCTCGTTGTCGTCAAGGTCACCATTGGCGCGGGTCCCATCCATCGTCCTTCCTGGGCGCGGGCGAAATGTCGCGATCGGAGCCGTAGGTCTGCGACTGGGGGTTGACGTAGCCGGGCGGGATTCCGTCCTCGCAGTCGTCCACGCGGAAGGGCGTGTACTTGCGACGGGGCTTCTTCTTCTCGTCCTTGTCGGCGCCCGCTCCGGCTCCGCTTCCTCCCATGTAGCCTCCGGCTCCTTGAGCGACTCCCCTGCCTGCGGCGACGGGGCCGCTGGAACCACCGGGCACCCCGGTCGTCCCGCCTACTCCGGGGCCGCCCGCGGTCGGTGCCCTATAGGCGCCGTAGCCCGGGCCCGAGTAGGACCCCACTCGCAGGGCCCCCGCTCCGGACAGGCCCGCCTGGCCCGATCCTGTCAGTCCCGCCGCTCCCATGCGCGCCGCGCGGCCCAGGCCGAGGGCCCCCGCCCCGAGCACGCCGACCCCTCCCAGACGGGCGGCGAGGGCCGACTCGCTGCCGGGACCTCCGTTGATGCCCCACAGCGGGTGGTAGCGATCGGTGGGCGAGGCGGGAGCTCCGCCCTGCGCCCGCTCCATTGCGGCGAGGATTCGGGCCAATTCCTCCTGGTTTCCCGCCTCGGCGGCGGTGAATGCCTCGGCGGCGGTGTCGACGTTGCCCTGGAACTTCACGAAGCGCTTCTTCTGCCTGCGCAGGACGTCGGCCACTGGCTACCTCCTGGAAGAACTCGCGCCGTGCAGTACGTGCGGCGCGTCGTGGGACGACAGCAAGCATATGGTCAGGATCGCGAAATGACAAGCTCGCACGTGGCTGCCCCGATATCTGCGACGGCCCCTGAGTTTCCAACGCCTGCGCGATAGCTTCGCAACGCCCCTGCGATCGTGTCCCTCGGCCAAGGCACCTCATGGAGCGGCTCCAGGCGCGGGCGCGTCGGCGCATGGCCGACACGGCGGGGGCCCGGCCACGTGGCCGGGCCCCCGCCCGCGCGTGCGAATGCGCCGTTAGCCGCGCAGCTTCGGGTCCGCGGCCAGGACGGAGGCAACCTCCTCGCGCGTGGGCGAGTAGGCGCCCGCGTGCAGGATCGTGATGCCGGAGGTGACGATGCCGCGGTGGATCGCGGGCAGGATCTGGTCCCACGACGCCTCGCGCAGGCGCTGCTTCGCCTCGCCGGACCCCAGGAGGTCGGCATCCAGCAGACCGGAGATGAGGCCCGCCATCAGGGAATCCCCGGCGCCCACCGTGTCCACGAGCTCAACGTCGAGGGGGTCGACGACGAGCATGTCGCGCTCGGCTTCGGTCTTGATGTACACGCCCCACGGACCTCGGGTGCACACGATCAGCGCCGGACCCGACTGGGACCACTCGCGGATCACGTCCTCGACGGGACGGCCCGGGTAGAGCCACTCGAGGTCTTCGTCGGAGGCCTTGACGACATCCGCGAGGGCAACGATGGCCTCAACGTGGGGGCGCGCCTCGTCGGGCGTGCCCAGCAGCGCGGGTCGAATGTTCGGGTCGTAGGAGACCGTGCCGCGGATGGCCTGGCGTTTGACCGCGGCCAGGACCTTCTCGCCGCCGGGTTGCACGGCGACCGCGTAGGAGCCTGTGTGCACGTGACCGACCGTGTCTGGGTCGTTGACAGCGGGCACATCCCACGACAGGTCGAACTCGTAGGTGGCGCGGCCACGCTCGTCCAGCGAGGCGTGCGCGACCGTGGTGAATTCGGCCGCGTCGCTGCCGGGGGTCAGGGTCACCCCGGCGTTCTGCGCGTGCTCGCGCACCTTTGCGCCGCGCGCGTCGTCCGCGAACCAGGTGGCCAGCTCACAGTCGTGACCCAGGCGGGTCAAGCCGGCCGCAACGTTGAGCATCGAGCCGCCGACGACTTCGACGGGGGCGGTGTTTGGGCGAGTAATCTCATCGATGAGCGCTTCACCAATGTTCACGATCCTAGTCATTCGTCAACCCCAGCTTCTCTTCCATTTCTTCCAGAGGAATGCCCTTCGTTTCGGGCATAACCTTCAGGACCCAGAATAGCTGACCGATCATGGCCAGGAAGAAGATTCCGAAGGCGAAACCCCCGCCCAGCTTATCCGCGAGCACGGGGAACGCGTAGGTAATGACGAAGGCGAACACCCAGTGCGTGAGCGACCCCAGAGACTGGCCGCGGGCGCGCACGCGGTTGGGGAAGATCTCCGAGATGAACACCCAGATGACCGAGCCCTGACCGAAGGCGTGCGAGGCGATGAAGGCGAGCAGGCCGACAAGAATCAGCCAGACCGGAACGGCGCTGCCTTCTTCGAAGACACCCCCCTTGTAGGCGAACATGATTGCCGACAGGAAGCCAAGCGAGATGAGGTAGCCGATGGAGCCGACGATCATGAGCTGGCGCCGACCCAGCTTGTCGATGACGGTGAGGGCAGCCATCGTGGCGATCAGGTTCATGAGGCCGACGATGACGGAGGCGACGTAGGGGAATGCCGCGCCGAGCACCTCCTCGCCGCCGGCGAGCCTCATAACCTTGGGAGCGTAGTAGAGGATCGCGTTGATGCCGGAGAGCTGGTTGAACATCGCAATGCAGAAGGCCATGAGGATGACCTTGCGGTAGCGGCGCGTGAAGAAGGCAACCTTGCCGCCGGAAGCATCCTCGGCGATCTGCGCCTTTATCTCGGCGATCTGCTCGTCGAACTCTGCCCGAGAGGTGGTGAGGCGTTCAGAAATCTTCACGGCCCGCTCCTCGCGACCGTTGGCCAGGAGCCAGCGAGGCGTCTCGGGGACGGTCGCCAGGAAGATGAGGAAGAAGACGGCCGGGACGGCCATGACGCCGAGCATCCAACGCCAGGCGATGTCCTCGTGTGCGATCTCGCGGATGATCGCGTTGGAGGCGTAGGCAAGGAGGATACCGAAGACGATGTTGAACTGGACCAAGCCGACCAGGCGCCCGCGCACGCGAGCGGGGGCGATCTCGGCGGTGTAGATGGGCGCGACCACGGAGGACAGTCCGACGCCGATGCCGCCGAGGAAGCGGAACAGCATGAAGAACGTGATCGGGAAGGAGGAAGACGCCTCGAATTTTCCGTTCCCAAGCGGGGTCAGCGTCGGAAGTGGGGCCAGGGCGGTCGCCAGGGCACCGACGCCAAAGAGAATGCCGATCCAGAAGAGAACGGGCTTACGGCCGAATCGGTCGGCGAGCTTACCGGCGATGATCGCGCCGATGATCGTTCCGATGGTCGCAATGGCGACGATCATGCCCTCGCCCGTGGAGGATAGGGCATACAGCTTGGTGAGTTTCTCTTCTGCACCCGAGATGACGGCCGTGTCAAAGCCGAAGAGCAGACCGCCGAGGGAGGCGACGATGGCACTTCGAATGACCAATGGCGGAATGGATGTGGGTGGTGCTGACGGCTTTGTGGTCATAGTGTCTCCGCACTGTGTGGGTTTGGGACGCGCGTGGCGCCGAGGCCGACTGGGGCCTCTGGTGCGAGCCTAGAAAACTAATTGATCAGACAATTAGGACCTCTGTGGGATACTGCCCCACGTGGCGCCGTTTACCAACAACGCGCCGACCCACACCTAATAGCTGTAAGCTCTTACACAGGGGAGGCCCCCAAAAAGCATCCACTATGTGAAACGAGCGTCACACCTCGATCGCGTAGAGCCGCGTCTGCCCGACCGTGCGGAAACCCAGATAGTCGTACACGGCGAGCACGCCCGTATGGTTGGCCGAGCCCACCCCCGTCGCGGCGCGGTCCATGCCGTCGCGGCGCTGGGCCCACATCGAGGCCAGGATCAGCGCGTCGGCGACGCGGCTGTCGCGCCACGCGGAGAGGACACCGAGCTGGTCAATGTAGCCCTCGCGCCACCCCAGGGCGACCCAATCCTGCTCGTAGCGTGAGGCCAGCAGGAAGCCGGCGACGCGCGGGCGATCACCGGTGCGATCCACGGCGACAAATGACCACTCGGGGGCAAACGCCGTACGTCCGTGCATCCACTGTTCCTGGGTGAGCGGGGGGCGCCCCCACTCGGACTCGTTGAGCCGGTTCGCGGCGCGCAGTGCGGGTTCCTCCCACTGCGGGCCCCAGGCCTCGATGCTCATGTAGGATCCCAGGTCGGGCACGGGCGGCAGGTCGGCCAGCGACGCGCGCAGCTCGTAGTAGGTGCGCGCCCAGCGGAAGCCGTGAACCTTGAGCTGCGCCTCGAGGTCGTCCTGGCCGGACTCCACGTGGCAGCTGATCTGGGCGGGGCCGTCCCCCTCCACCTCGGAGAGCATCTGGCGGGCCGTTCCCTCCTGCCAGTCCACGATCGCGCTTCCCAGGCCGATGCCTCGAAAGTCGGGGTCAACCCCGCCCACGCACACGCACTCGGCGCGGCCGGGAAAGCGCAGGACCACCTGGGCGAAGGCGACCATGCGTCCGGCCCCCAGGCCTCGTCTGACGATGCCCACGAGGCCTCTCCACTGCGAGGCCGAGGAGAGCATTTCCTCCACCTCCTCCGCGCTGGTGCGGTAGGGAGGGTTGTCGCGGGCCTCCATGCGGGCAAAGAGCGCGGCCAGGGCGCCGTGGTGTGCCCCCGTCAGGGGCTCCCACTCGATGCCGTGATGTTCACCCGGCAGGGGAACGAACTCGGGGGCATCGGCTCGCTGCGCGAGGGGAATGCTCATGCTCGCTTCCTTCCGGGCTATTGGTTGATCGTGTAGTAGACCTCGGCTGACTCGTCGACGAAACCGAGATGCTCGTAGATGCTGTGCGCGCCATCCGGGCCGGAGAGGTCGACGTCGAGGCCGATGCGTGAGACCCCCGAGGCCGATGCGGCGGCGACCGTGTTCCCCACGAGCGCGCTGGCGACCGACCGGCCCCGGTGTGCCTCGGCGACGCCGAGCAGGTAGATGTAGGCCTCGGGGCGGCCCGTTGCCACCCAGCGCTGGGCGGGGCGCCCCGTCATCGCGTAGCCGACGACGTCGCCGCCTGCGTCCACGGCGACGAAGGACCAGCGCGGGTCGAAGTGGTTCATGGCGTCGTCCCACCACAGGGAGCGCAGCGGGGAGCGGAACGCCTGCTGGAATGCTTCCATGTGGATGGCGCGGATCTGGTCTTGGGCCACGCGGTTCCACGGCAGGATGCGGTAGCCGTGGCGGGCCTGCGGCGCGACCTCGCCTCCGGCCAGGTCGCGGTACATGACCTGGTAGATGCGTTTGGCGAAGAACCCGGCGGCGATGTAGAGGCGGCGCCGGTCGGTCATGTGCGCGTCGACGAGGTTGGAGATGGAGGCGGGGACCTCGGAGTCCGCTCCGAATGTTTCGACCAGCATCTGGCGGGCGCGCCCGTCCTGCCAGTACAGGAGGGCGCGGCCGACGCCACGGCCGCGCCAGTGGGGGTGGATGTAGGCGCTGACGATGGCGGTGGCCGCCTCGTGAATGCCGCGCAGGACGCGCACGGAGGCGACCGCGCAGATGCTCTGCTTGGCATCCAGGCCCACGATCGTGTCCACCCAGTCGCGCCCGTTTTCGCCTTCCATCATGTCGGCAATGTCGTCGACGCTGGTGCGGCGGATGGCGTCGTCGTCGCGTTCGATGAGCGAGATCAGCGCGTACACCGCGGGTGCGTCGCGGCCGATCATGGGCCGCCAGCGCAACCCGAGGTGGTTGCCCGGGTACGGGACGG
>ERZ772977.424-NODE-424-length-29364-cov-5.120884_pt1 | contig 29364 bp, 35 predicted proteins | sample MGYA00511131_ERZ772977 | MGnify/ENA primary metagenome ERZ772977 (study PRJEB29015, sample SAMEA2737935) | human oral metagenome | biome: human oral; feature: human-associated habitat; material: dental | place: China | collected 2151 ...
CGCTCGTCGAAGTTCCGGAGTCAAGTGGACTTGGCGATGACTGTGAATAAGCCTCTATCTGTGATCCCTACCCCCGGGTTGGCGCATTGCTACAAGTCCGGACACCAGCAGGGTAGAGATCAGCGCAGGCCAGAATTTCTCAGTCCCCCACACGGGCAGAACTATGGCAGCCACTATCAGGAGAGAAACAATGATCTTGTACGGCAGCTGCGCACTATCAGCACGAGATATGAAGACTTCATATGCCGTACCTCCCAGCACAACCATTGCCATCAGACCAGCAATTATCCCCGCAGTCTCAAGGGAAACCCAAGTGGACAACCAGAAAACCAAGAAGGCCAGCCCCACCAAGCCCAGTCGAAACGTGCACAGGGCAAAGTACGCGATCACCTTCTCTCGCGTACCGGGTTGCGTGTCATCCATCACTACGCCCACGGGGAGGCGCACCAAGCAGCTGCACCAGCGAGTAACCCGATCAACCCGACGGTTCCACCCACCGCCTTCAGCCCCTCCTTCAAGGCCGCAGGCCCGACTACCCGAATCAGGTGCGACACCACCTTGGCATACTGCCCTTTGGCCAGCAAGGAAAGATAGCCCCCTTGCATAGCTTTCGCGACCACCGCTCCGAAAGTAGGGACGAGAGCACCGAGCACGCACTTTCCCCACTCCCAGCTGCCGAATTGGTGTTGGGGATTCGCGCCCTTCCCTCCTGCGTCCTTGTCCTCCGAGCCCGGGAACACATACGTCCCGATCGGAACATTGAACCTTTCCGCAATACGTTGCAGATCGGCCTCAGGCGCCCCGTCCTGCCGGACGACCTCGACATTGACGCTCCACCTGCCTTCAGAATCCTGCTGAAGATAGCGTTCAAAAATGGTTGTGACCTCGGCCTCCACAGCCTGGAGATCGACATCATCCTGCACGAGACTCGGCGCCGGCGCATCCTCGGAAACAGTGACAGCCGAAGCAGGAGCAATCATCTGGCCACACGACATCGAAGCAACGAGAGACGTCGTCGCCAACATCTTCTTGAACCTCACCGAGATCTCCTCATCCTCTCTTCTTGAGACCTACCCACGAAACGGAACCCAACGAACTATCCCGCACGGACACATCGAACGGGTCCAGCACACGCACGAGTCCAACGGCGCACCACGCACCCCTGAGGTTCGCAGTCGCAACCCCTCGGGAAAATCAGCGCTTCCAAGTTGTCGCATCCTTGCTTCGACCAGCACCACGAGGCGGATCCACTCAGACCCCCTTTGCCAAATCCAATAACTGCGATGCGAAACACCACGCGACAGGTCTCGGTGAACTTCTGTTCCCGTCACGCTACCCCACCAGCACCATCCAGCAGTAGCAACTACCGACCAATCACCTCACGAGAGAGTTCCGCGGGTGGTGACCGCATCGCACCCGGCTCAGCCACCTTCCGCACCCATCACGCTGGCAGGGCTGTTGCGGATACGCTGCTTCTCACGCCAGTATCCTCAGCCGGGCGAGGCGCTCTCGGGAGGCCGAACCCGGGGCCGCGGTCCAGGCGATGATCTGCACCTCCGGGTCGTCGGGGGTGGTGGCGTTGGATCTGCGCATCTGTTCCACCGCCAACCGGGTCCCCTTCCAGCCGGATCACCTGACCGAACGATTCGGCACCTTCAATTGCCCACGGATGTCGCGAACCTGTTGTTCGGCGGGATGATGCTCCATCTGGCCACCTTCGCCTTCACCCGGTGGCAGCTTTTCCACACCATCGCGATGCCGCGGCTGTCGGCAACCGTCGTCGTCCTGGCCCTGTTCCTATTGGCCACCCAGGTCTGGGCACTCGTCTCGGTCGTGTTGCTGACCGTCACCCCGGGCGTCCTGAACGCGCTCGAAAGCCGGGTGCTGCCCAAGACCCTGAGGCAGGTCACCGAACCGGGGTGACGCACAATTCCCCGGGAAAAACCACCGCCCCGTTTTTGAGGGTTTCTTAGGATGAAAAGCATGAGCGCCAAAGACAACCCCACACTGACCATCAGGTCGGAGTGCATCGACTCCGAGGGACGTTTCAGGACTGATTTCACGGGACGGGGCAAGGACGTCTCCCCCGAGTTGGGGCTCGACGGCCTGGCGCCTGGCACCCGCACCCTTGCGGTGACGCTGGAGGACCTGACCCATCCCCTGTTCGGTTCCATGGCCCACTGGGTGGCGTGGAACATCCCTCCCGGGGACTCGATACCGGCCGCGATCGAACCGGGCCGCGTCAATCCCTCGACCGGGATCTCCCAGGGAACCGCCTACGGGTGGCACAGGTATCGCGGCCCGAAACCTCCCCGGGGCAAAACCCACACCTACCGTTTCACCGTCTACGCGCTGGACTGCGACCTGAGGCTTCCCTCCCGGACCCGCCTGGCGGGTTTCAAGCACGCGATCGAGGGGCACGTCCTGCAACAGGCCACGCTCGAGGGAACCTACGAGTGATCAAACCCGTCCCCCACCGATCGGCCGGATGGCGCGTGTTCCGCGGGCATGACGAGAACCCGGCTCGCCCGGACCCACCAGGAGGACCGGCGGCGGAGGCCGGGGCTGCTCGTTATTTCTCGGGGTTTCTCAGCATCACGGAGGTGCCGCCCCAGAAGTTGAAGCCTTTGACGACGAGGGTGCCGTTCGAACCGTCACCGTCGGCCTCCTCGGTGATGCTGACCCCGGCCATGATGTTGACGCTCTGGTCGATGACCCGCACCCCGGGCGGCACGTAGACGGTGTGGCCGCCCATGATCGAGCTGAGCGTCAGTTCGATCTCCACCCCCGGACCCATGACCGCCTCGGTGCGGATCTCGTTGCCGCCCCACAGGGCGAAGCTGTTCACCGACGGCATGCCGGGATCCAGCCGGATCACCTTGCCGCTCATGAAGGCGAGAGCGTTCACGACCTTGGTGTCCCTGGCCACGATGGGGGCCGCGGAAGCACGCGCGGGGCTCGGAACGACCTGGTGCCACCCGGCTCCCCCGGGCAGATCCGCGACGAGAACGGACAGGTCGTCGACGTACCGGGCTTCGAGACAGCTCTGCTGCCTCTCGTTGAACTCCTCGACGTTGAGCTGCCCCGCCTCGTAGGCGTTCTGGAGCACGCCGAGCACCGCGTCGCGTTCGGCGTCACCCACGCGCATCTGCACCCGTGGCGACTGGTGAGGCAGGTTGTCCGACATACGGCAAAGTTTACGGCCCGCCGCGGCACCCACACGCAGCTTCACCCGGAGGCGGGAACGAAGAACACCTCCGACCGACAGAACGGGACTGCCATAGGTTTTGTGGACGGTAGCAAAGGAACTTGGATCGTGGTTCAGGCTGCTGTCTCGGTTTGTCTCCATTCCTGGTGGACAGCAAGGACCGTCGCAGAACTCGGGCAGATCCTCGCCAGGGCCCCACATGGCCCTGCGGCCCCGAGAAGGTGGGCGTCCTGCCCTACCTGCGGGGCTGGTGCCGCGGCTTCGGAACAACCGTCCTCGACGAATGCCCCGCCACCATTCCGGCGCGCGACACCACCAACCACAACCGCAGTCACGCAGCCCACGACAACGGCCCCCGACCCGGCATCATGCCTGGTCAAGGGCCGTTTCCAGCTGTGAGCCGCCCACGGGAATCGAACCCGTGACCTACGCTTTACGAGAGCGTCGCTCTGCCTACTGAGCTAGGGCGGCAGCGCGAACAAACTATAGCCGCCGCAACCGACGGCGGTGAAATCCGCCACACGCACCTCTCGTGGGACGGCCACGTCGTCCCACGCGACCTACAGCAACCCACCCCAGCATCAACGAATCCAAACTACTCTTTCGAGAATGTGAGGAATAAGTTACCATTACTGCATGACCAATCCTGACCTGAGTTCCATCCTGGATGACCTGGCGGCGGGGCGTATCGACACCGCAGAGGCGAACCGGCGAATATCCGCCCTCAAGGACAAGACCGGCGACGCATCCCGGTCCGCCAGGTCCGGCCCGAAACGGGAAGAGGACCCAAAGGGCAAATCGGGTGGGCTGGCCCGGGTCTCGATCACCGCCGTCGGGCGTCGCGTGCGAATCGAGGGGGATTCGTCGGTCGCCACCCTGTCGGTGGAGGGCCCACACGTACTGCGCCGCAACGGCGAGGTGATGGAGGTCAGCTCCACCGGGGAGTTCGGCCCCAACCTGAGCGGTTTCTCCCTGATCCGTCCGCCCCGCAGCCTCGACGACCTCCGGGACATCGGCCTGGGCAAGGAGCTGTTCGTCAAGGTCAATCCGAAGCTGATCATCGACGTCGAGGCCACCACGGGCGGTGTGCGCAGCACCGGGGTTCCCCGGTTCGGGCGCGTCCGGGTGACCGCTGGGGGATGCCACCTGAGTGACGTCATCGAGGTCTCCGACCTGCTGAGCCAGGCCGGGGGAGTCACCGTCGAGGGCCCGATCAGCCTGGGGCGTTCCCGGTTGAAGGTGGAATCCGGGTCGCTGACCCTGATTCTCAAACCGGGTTCGAGCGTCATGGTCCACGCCGACGCGAAGTTCGGGCACATCCGCTGGCCCGAGGACAACGGCGGCGCCGATGAGGTGGTCTTCGGCAACGGTTCGGCCCGGTGCGACCTGACCGTCACGATGGGTCTGGCCACCGTGAAGAGCGAGGTGCCCGCATGACCTCCGAGCTGTACCGCGCCCCCGCCGAGTGCCCCGTCTGCGGCAAGGACCTGATCATCATCCGGAAGGGCTGCACTCACTGCGGCTCGGAGCTGGCAGGCGAGTTCGCGTCCTCCCCCTACGACCGTCTCGACTCCGCCGAACACGAACTGCTGCGCGTCTTCCTGACCTCCCGCGGGAACCTGCGTGAGGTGGAGAAACACCTCCAGGTCTCCTACCCGACGGCACGCGCCCGGTTCGACGCGTTGCTGGTGAAACTGGGCATGAATCCCGACGCCCAGCCCACTCCCTCGCAGTCCGGCGATCCCGGCGGCGCCGAGCAGGAAGGAACGAAAGCCGCCACCCCCCAGGAACAGATCCTGGCACGGGTGGCGGCCGGTGAAATCAGCCCCGAGGTGGCAACACAGCTGATCGCGGGACTGGAGTAGTTACGTCAGGAGGCGACCTTCCTGATGGTCACCGAGATGGTGCGGCCATTGGGGGCCGCGTAGCTGACCTCGTCTCCCACGCGATGGCCGAGCACCGCGGCGCCGAGCGGCGACTGCGGGGAGACGGCCTGGTCCACGGAGGAATCGGTGCCGAGGATCTCCCTCGACCCGAGCAGGAAGGTTTCCGTGTCGTCATCGTCTCCGAAGAACGCGACGGTGACGATGCGGCCGGGACTGACCTCGTCGGGATCGCCCTCGGCTTCTCCCACCTGGGCGCGTCGCAGGAGATGTTCGAGCTGGCGGATCCGCCCCTCCATCTGCCCCTGCTCCTCACGGGCGGCGTGGTAGCCGCCGTTCTCGGAGAGGTCGCCCTCCTCGCGGGCGGCGGCGATCCTGGCGGTCACCTCGGGGCGGCCCACGGTCTTGAGGTGGGTGAGTTCGGCCTCGAGCTTGTCGTGGGCCTCCCGGGTGAGCCACACCGTTTCGGCATTGGTTTCGGACATCCCGACATGCTAGCACCGGCCTCTTCGGACACCGGAGTCCCTGCAGATGGATAACCAACGTCAATGCCCATCCAACCAAACTCATACCTGATTCGGCAGCGCCACTCACGACCCGCCAGAATGTCTCTCATGACCTCGCACTCCAAGGGCCCATTGCGCTTGCTGCACGTGCACGCCCACCCCGACGACGAATCGAGCAAGGGTGCCGCCACCACCGCCAAGTACGTGGCGGAGGGCGTGGAGGTCATGGTCGCGACCTGTACTGGCGGTGAACGCGGCGACATCCTGAACCCGGCCTTGGCCGGTGACCCCGACCTGGTGGCGAACCTGCCAGCCATCCGGGCGGCGGAGATGGCCCGCGCCCGCGACATCCTGGGAATCGAGCAGGTGTGGCTGGGGTTCGTCGACTCCGGCCTGCCGGAGGGTGATCCCCCGCCCCCACTACCGGAAGGCTGCTTTGCACTGCAGGACGTCACGGAGGCGGCGGGGCGGCTGGTGAGAGTGATCCGCGACTTCCGTCCGCACGTCGTGACCACCTACGACGAACGCGGCGGCTACCCACATCCCGATCACGTCCAGTGCCACCGCATCACAGTTGAGGCGTTCAGTGCGGCAGCGGACCCGTCGCTGTGGCCGGAACACGGCCCCGCCTGGCAGGCGGCGAAGCTGTACTACCACATGAGTTTCCACCGGCGCAGGTTCGCGGCCCTGGAAGCCCTGATGCACGAGCAGGGCCTTTCCCCCAGCCATCCCATCCCGGCCCGCGACGACGACCCGTTCTCGGATGGCCGCCTGACCACGTTCGTCAACTGCGCCACATACTTCGGGGTGCGCGACGATGCGTTGCGGGCGCACGCCACGCAGATCGACCCCGATGGGCCCTGGTTCGCGGTGCCGCTGGCGATCCAGCAGGCGGGCTGGCCGACCGAGGACTACCAGCTGGTGGTCTCGAAAGTGCCGACGATGATCCCGGAGGATGACCTGTTCACCGGGTTGCGGGAGGTTCCCCTGGTGCCGGAGTTCATCATCTGACCCTCACCCCGCCCAGCCGCCCGCGCCCCGGGTTTTGCTGGCCTTACCACCGGTTTGCTGGCCGTATTGATGTTCGCTGGCCTCACAGCGCAGGCAAACGTGAACAAGCCCAGCAAACCCACGAGAAGGCCAGCAAACCGACATCAGGGCCAGCAAACCGTGCCATTGGTGTCGGGGTCAGACCCGCCGGGTGGCGGGGTCGCTGCCGTGGAGGAACTTCGCAGCGATGAAACCGCCGACGGCCCCGCCGAGATGTCCCTGCCACGAGACCCCCGACGCACCGGGCAGCAAGCCCAACAGGCTCGAGCCGTAGAAGAAGAACACGGCCACTGACAGCGCGATCTCCCAGATGTTGTGGGTGAAGAAGCCTCGCACCAGCAGGTAGGCGAGGTATCCGAACACCAGGCCGGAGGCTCCCAGGGTGACGGTGTTGGAGGGGGCGATCAGCCAGACGGTCAGGCCGGAGGTAACGACGGTGATGAGGGTGACCGCCAGCCAGCGTCCCGGACCCGCCAGCCAGGTGAGCAGACCGAGGACCAGGAACGGCACCGAGTTGCTGATCAGGTGCGGAAAACCGAAGTGGAGCCACGGGGCGGTGAGAATGTGCGGCAGCGACCCGAGGCTCCGGGCGATGATGCCGAGTTGGTCGAGAGCGTGGAAGGACGCGCTGTCGATGATCTCCAGCACCCACATGAGCGCAAGCAGGCCACCGACAACCACGACTCCGGGTTTGACCCCTTCCAGGGACCGACGATCTGCAAAGTTCTGGGCGCTCATGTATCCAGTGTGACAGCATTTTCAAGTCCTCCACGACACGGACCGGTTCAACCGGCTCTGGGGATTTCACGGACCCCCTAAGCTTGGCCCTCATGGCGAACCGACTCGCAGATTCCTCCAGCGACCACCTCCTCCAGTACGCCCACCAGCCGGTGGACTGGTGGCCCTGGACACCCGAGGCGCTGGCCCACGCCACCGAGACGGACAGGCCGATCCTGCTCAGCATCGGTTACGCATCGTGCCACTGGTGCCACGTGATGGGGAGTGAATCGTTCGAGAACCCGGAGGTCGCGGAGTTCATCAACACCCATTTCGTGCCGGTCAAGGTGGATCGCGAGCAGCATCCCGTCCTGGACCAGGTGTTCATGACGGCCACGCAGCTGATGAACGAGGGCGCGGGCGGCTGGCCCCTGACGGCCTTTCTCACCCCGGAGGGACGCCCGTTCTTCACGGGCACCTACTTCCCACCCGAACCGCAGCCGGGACGCCCGTCGTTCATGCAGGTGCTGCAGGCCCTGGCCGACACCTGGAAAAACAACCGGCCAACCCTGACCACGGGCGCGGACGTGGTGACCGGACATCTGGCCGCCCTCTCCGCGGCACCCCTGACGGACGACGCCCCCGAGGTCCACGAGGCCGTCGAGACGATCGCCGCCGACTTCGACCTGATCCACGCCGGTTTCGGGACCGCCCCGAAGTTCCCGTCCGCGACGGCGCTGGACGCGCTGCTGGTGCGCGGCGACGCCCGCAGCCTGGAGCTGGCTCAGCGCAGCCTGGAGGCGATGGCGCGAGGTGGCATCTGCGACCAGATCGGCGGGGGTTTCCACCGCTACACCGTCGATCCGGGCTGGGTGGTGCCGCACTTCGAGAAGATGCTCGACGACAACGCCCTGCTGCTGGGCACCTACATCCGCGGCTGGCGTCGCACCGCCGACCACGACGAGGGGCTGCGGGCGCTGCTGGAACGCACCGCCTACGGCATCGCCGGTTTCCTGGAGCGGGAGCTGCGCGACGAGAACGGCGCCTTCATGGCGGGCCTGGACGCCGATTCCTGCGACATCCGCGGTGCCGTCTTCGAGGGCATCCACTACCTGTGGTCGCCGGAGCTGATCATCGACGCCCTGGGCGAGGAGGACGGCGACTGGGCCACCCGGGTTTTCCACGTCACCGCAGGCGGCACCTTCGGGGAGGGATTGTCGACGCTGCAGCTGCGCGGCCGCCCCGATGTCGACAAGCTGGCGGAGGTATCCGGGAAGCTCCTGGCCGAGCGGGGGCGCCGGTTCCCGCCCGCCACGGACCGCCTGATCGTGACCTCGTGGAACGCCCTGGCGATCTCGTCGCTGGTCACGGGCGCCCTGATCTGGAACGAGCCACACTGGTTGGAACTGGCCCTGGACGCGGCCCGCTACCTGGTGGACACGCACCTGGTGGACGGCGAGTTGCGGCACTCGTCGCGAGCGGGGCAGGTCGACGATTCACCCGCGACCGCCGAGGACCACGGCACGCTGGCCGATGCCCTCGCCACACTGGCCGGGGCGACGGGGGACGCCACCTGGCTGCGTCACGCCGAGGCCCTCTGCGACCGGGCGGTGGAGCTCTTCGGAGCCGAGGACGGCGGGTTCTTCGACGCGGCGGCGGGCGAGCTGTTCGTGCGCCCGCGCTCCCTGGCCGACAACGTCACCCCGTCCGGGACGAGCGCTCTGGTGCGGGCGCTGCGACGGGTGGGGCTGCTGGCGGAGCGCCCCGACCTGCTCGCGCGGGCCGAGGAGGCGGCCGCCACCACCTGGGCAACCGTGGCGGAGAATCCCCGGTTCGCGGGCTCCGCCCTGGAGGACCTGATGATCGCTGACGAGGCCCGCCGCGGCCTGAAACCGGCGACGGTCGTCGTCGCCTCCGACGATCCGTTCGACGAGCTGGCCCGCGCGGCCTGGCGGCTGGCGCCGGCGGGGTCGGTGGTCCTGACCGCCCAAGCGGGTACGGAGGGTTTCGGATCCTGGCTCGAGGGCCGCGGGAAACGGGCCGTGTACGTGTGCCGCGGGAAACGCTGCTTCGACCCGGTGACCGACTACACCGAGCTGAAAACTCCCCTCTGGCATCGGGCATGACCCAGCCTCCTTCCCCGGGCGGTCAGGAAGCACACGAGGGAATGGACCTGAACCGCACCCTGACAAGCCTGCTGGGCTCCCTCGTGATCTGGGGTGCCGTGGCGGGGGTCTGCCTGTGGTTCCTCGACTACCGAAACCTGTTCCGCGGGGGGTATGAGCTCGTCACGTTTCGTCACGCTCAGCTCGGGCTCGCAGCCTTCTCAGGGTGGCGGGCACTCGAAGCCCTCCGTGAACTGCTGGTACCTCCCGAGCTGGATTCACCGGTCCGACGCTGGACACGGTGGATCCCCCTCGCCTGGCTGAGCCTTCCGATGTGTCTCGCATCGTTGTTGGCGATGCTTCACTTCCCCGAGGCTTTGGCGGAGGCCGGTCGGTTGCGCCCGACCAGCAGCTACAAATCCCACCCCTTGCTGCCGCCCTTCTTCATGCCTGTGGCCGAGCTGACCATCGGCTCGCTCGGTTTGGTCTGGACCTGGAGTTGCACCTGTGGCATCAACCGGCCCGTGGAGGCACCTCGACGCGTCATGACGAAAGAGGAAAGGCTCAGGGATTTCCTCGTCACCTCGCAGAAGGTCCGTTTCGCGGCTGCCGGGATGATCGCGGGCGCCGTCGCCCTGGGAGCCACCCTGCTCGGACCCGTGGTGAGGCCTGCGGGACCGTTGGCGGGCCTGTCGGTGACCTGGCCCGCGAGCATGTGGGTTCTGGGAGGCGCGGGCATCGCGGCGATGCTGGTCTCGGCGCTGTGGTTCTTCTGCCGCACCCGGCAGGGACATGATCCCTATCTGGTGGTGAAGTGGATCGATTACTGTGCCATCATCGCGGCGATCGCATCACTGCTGACGGTATTCGCGCTCCTGCCGGAGACGTGGCGCCTTTTTCCGCTCACCCATGTCTGACGATGTGCGGTCGCGAAACGTTTCGCCGCACCCTGTTTCGTGATTCCGAGTACGTCGTCGATCATCTGCCCGGTGGCGTCGTCCTCCCACGCTGGATGGATCACGCCCTGGACGGCGTTGTCACCACAGGAATCGCATGTCATCCCGGTTCAGAACACCGCCAGTGCGATTGCGACCCCGTGACAGATTGCGGCCGCGATGGTGCAGGCGTGGAAGACCTCGTGGAACCCGAAGAGACGGGGGTCGAGGCGCGGGCGACGGGTGCCGTAGGCCAGCGCCCCGAGGGAGTAGACGAGGCCACCCGCGAGCATCAGCAGCACCACCGCGGGGCCTCCCGCGGTCCAGAACTCACCCAGCCAACCGAGGGCCGCCCACCCCATGGCGACGTAGAGCAACGTGGACAGCCAGCGCGGTGCGCCAATCCAGCAGATCCTGAAGACGATTCCGAAGGCCGCGATCCCCCAGATCAGCCCCAGCAGCACCCACCGGGAGCCACCGTCGAGGAGGGTGAGGGTCAGCGGGGTGTATGTGCCGGCGATGAAGACGAAGATGTTGGAGTGGTCGAGGCGACGAAACACCGCCATCGTCGGCTCGTTCCAGTTGCCGCGGTGGTAGGCGGCCGAGGTGCCGAACAACTGCACCCCGCTCAGGGTCCACACGGCGCAGCCGATGCGCCCGGGAAGAGTCGGGGCCAGGGTCGTCAGCACCAGGCCCGAGATCAGCAGGGCGGGCGCGAACCCCAGGTGCAACCAGCCCCGCATCAGGGGTTTGCGGGGCCGTTTCCCGCCGTCGGTCACGACGGCGACGTCTTCTTCGGGTTTTTCGGCTACAGCACTCATCACAAACCTACGCTTCCGCAACTTACGTCTCCGTAGGTTACTTCCGGAGGCCCCGGATTCCAATTCTCGAAGCCGGCCGGTCCGGTCTGCGAGCAGGGCGTCTCGAAACCATCCCACGCATGCCCGGGGACTTGTGGCCGGGCCTGCTTCTAGGCTTCCAGATGGTTTCGACACGGGCCACTCCTTCGTCGCGACCCGGCTCAACCAGCTTCAAGAAGTCCCACACCATCGTCGCCACCCCCTGAACCCCTTCCCCCTTGTACACGAATCGCAGAAGAAAAACGGTTCAACGTCATGTGGCGACGTTGGACCGTCGAACCTCTGCGATTCGTGCCCGAGGGAGGGGAGTGAGAGGGGGTGTCGTGGCCCGGCTCAACCAGCTTTGGGAGGGGACAAAGAATAAAGAACCCGGCAGGGCCCCTGCGGCTCTTCGGTGGTGGAGAAGAGGTGGGTGGGCTTCGCAGGAGCGGCCCTGCCGGGTTCGGTCTCACACGGGGAGGAGACCCATCGATCTGACCTCCTCCGCCTCGGATTTCAGTTCGTCGACGGAGACATTGACGCGACTTCTCGCGAAGGCGTTGAGCGGCAGGCCCTGGATGATCTCCCAGTTGCCGTCGCGGCAGCGTACCGGGAACGACGATACCAGGCCAGCCGGGACCCCGTAGGAGCCGTCGCTGACCACCGCCATCGACGTCCAGTCGCCCTGAGGGGTGCCGAGCAGCCAGTCGCGGACGTGGGCGATGGTGGCGTTGGCCGCCGATGCCGCGCTCGAACGCCCCCGGGCCGCGATCACTGCGGCCCCCCGCCTGGCGACGGTGGGGATGAAGTCGAAGGCGATCCAGGCGTCGTCGGCGATCCACTCATCCGCCGGCTTCCCGCAGATGCGGGCGTTGAAGGCGTCCGCGTACTGCGTGGCCGAGTGGTTGCCCCAGATCGTCACGTTCGTCACGTCAGCCACGGGCCTGCGGGCTTTCGCCGCCAGCTGCGCGCGGGCCCGGTTGTGGTCGAGCCGCGTCAGGGCGGTGAACCTCGATGCGGGAATCCCGTCGGCGTGCCGGGAGGCGATCAGCGCGTTCGTGTTCGCCGGGTTTCCCGTGACCACCACCCGCACATCCGGGGCCGCCGAGGCCGCCAGGGCCCGGCCCTGCGCGGCGAAGATGGCGGCGTTGGCCTCCAGCAGGTCGGCGCGTTCCATGCCCGCGCTGCGCGGCGACGCCCCCACCAGCATCGCGACGTTCGCCCCGTCGAAGGCCACCGCGGGATCGTCGGTGACCTCGATGCCCTTCAGCTGCGGGAAGGCGCAGTCGAGCAGCTCCATCGCCACCCCATCGAGGGCCTTCACAGCCGCCGGCACCTCCAGCAGTCGCAATTCGACGGGTTCGTCGCCCAGCAGATCGCCCGAGGCCAGCCGGTAGACCAGCGCGTAGCCGATCTGCCCGGCCGCTCCCGTTATCGCGATTCGTCTGGTCATGGCGGCTCAGCGGACGTTCAGGTCGCCGACGAGCACGCAGCGACGTTTCCGGGTGAAGCTGCGAGCCGACGTGAGGCCCTCGCCGGTGGGTCCGGCGATGGTGAACGTCGGGTAGCCCTCGCCGCCGATTCCGATGCCGTTGTACGACGGGCCGTTCTTCACGAAGATCGTGGTCTGGATCAGCTTGCCCATCTTCGTCAGCTTGCTGACGTTGAGGCTGTGCATCACCGCGGTGTGGCGGTTGCCGTGCTCCAGTTCGACGGCCAGGTCGATGGCGGCGTCCACATCCGGCACCCGCACCAGCCCGAGCACCGGCATCATCAGCTCGTGCACCACGAACGGATGGGTGGCGCTGGCCTCGCACACGATCAGCCGCACCCCGGGCGGCGGGGTGACGCCGATGGCCTCCAGGATCTTCGCTGCCGGTTTGCCCACCCACTCGGTGCGCGGCTTGTCGCCGTTGACCAGCAGCTTCTCCAGCTCCGCGACCTCGGAGGCCGTCGCCTCGTAGGCGCCGTGCTTGATCATGCAGAACTTCAGCATGTCGGCGATCGAATCGACCGCGATGATCTCCTTCTCCGCGGTACAGGGCAGGTTGTTGTCGAAGCTGGCGCCGTCGACGATGCACTTCGCGGCGTGCTCGATGTCGGCGGTCTCGTCGACGACGGCAGGCGGATTGCCTGCGCCCGCGCCGATCGCCTTCTTCCCGGAACTCAGCACCGCCTTGACGATGCCCGGACCCCCGGTGGCCACCAGCATCCGGACCTTCGGGTGGGCCATCATCGCGTTGGTGTTCTCCAGCGATGGCGCGGTGACCGTCACCACGAGATTGTCGGGTGCGCCGGCGGCGCGCAGCGCCCGGTTGATGCGACGCACCTGCCAGCACGACAACTTGGCGACCCGCGGGTGCGGGCTGAACACGACGGCGTTGCCGGCGGCCAGCATCCCGATGGCGTTGCAGGTGATGGTCTCGGTGGGGTTGGTGGTGGGGGTGATGGCCCCGATCACACCGTAGGGCGAGTACTCGATGGTGGTCAGGCCGTCGTCGCCGGACCACGCCTCCGTGACGAGATCCTCCACCCCGGGGGTCTCGGAGGCCGCCACCTTGTTCTTCAGGTACTTGTGGCCGACATCACCCATCCCGGACTGCGCCACGGCCTGCTCCGACATGTAGTCGAGGGCCTCGGGGGCCAGCATCGCCTCACGGATGGCCGCGACGTAGCGGCGCCGGTCGGCCATCGAATGGGTCAGGTACTCGCGCTGCGCCAGGTGGGCGGCCTCCACCGCGGAGTCCATGTCGGCGAACACCCCGTCGCCCGGGGCCTCCTGCTGCGTCGCGGGCGCCTCGGCCTGGTTGCCGTTGCCGGGGAGCATGGCCGCGAGGACCTCGCGGATGGTCGCCTCCAGCTGTGCCGGATCTATCTTCATTACTGCTCTCCTATCGTGTTCCAGTCCTGCAGCGCGCAGGTCGCGATGTCCACGTCCTGTTCAGCGGTTCCACCCGAAATTCCGATGGCTCCTGCCAGTTTCCCGTCGACATGGACGGGCACCCCTCCGCCGAACAGGACCACACGGCCGGAGTTGGTGTCGGCCAGACCGGGGAAGGGACCGTCCTCGGTGGCCAGGGGACCGAGCGTCGCAGTCGGTGCCTGGAAGGCCACGGCGCTCCACGCCTTGTTGATCGCGACCTCTGTGGACGCGAGCAGTGCACCCTCGACGCGGTGCAGCAGCATCAGGTTCCCGCCCGCGTCCGCGGCCGCGATCACGACGGGCACACCCAGCTCGACGCTGCGCGCCTCCGCCCGTTCGGCGATCCGTTTGGCCGCGGCGAGATCGAACCGACGGGCCGGCATACGACTGGGGGAGGGGGTCGAGGCGGACTGCTCGCCCACGGGCTCGCCGTCCGGTGATGAGGGGGATCCGAGGACCTTGGCGACGGCGTCTCGGACGATGCGTTCGATCTCCTCGTCGCGCCAGGTCTCGGCCAGCCTGGCCAGGGAGTAGACGGCGTCGGAGAGACGGTTGAGGTATGTGATCAGCTCGGGGCGCACCGGTTCGGTCTCGGCCAGGGTCAGCACCCGTCGTTCCGCGCGACGCACCACGGTGCGGGCCTGGTGGAATGCCCCCGACCGGTCGTCGCGGCCCGGCACCACGAACTCCCGCTGCGGCCCCGTGACGGCCAGGCAGTCGTCGATGAGATGCTCCAGGTCGGTGATGTCGCCGGCGTTGATCTTGTTCGCCAGGATCGCCGCGCCCTCGGGGTCGCTGGCCAGTTCGGCGGCCAGCACGAACAGCCGCTGCTGCACGTCGTGGACGCGACGCCGCCACTGGCCGGCGGGCAGCATCGCCTTCGCCGCCCCGAGCGCTGCGTTGGCCTCGTCGACGGTGCCGTAGGCCTCCACGCGCAGGCTCTGCTTGGGCACCCGGGAGCCCCCGAACAGCCCGGTGTCACCCTTGTCGCCGGTGCGCGTGTACACGTGTGGCATGGCGGTCAGTCCTCCACCTCGACCACGTCGACGATGCCGACGATGGTCGCGTCCAGGGGGGCCTGTTGCCGGCTCGCAGCGAACCGGGCAGAGCTGCCCTTCGTGATGATGACCGTCTCACCGGTTCCGGCGCCGACGGTGTCCACCGCGACCTCCTGGTCGCCGACGGCGGCGCCGTCGGAGTGGACGCGCTGGATCAGCAGCAGTTTGAAACCGACGAGGCGTTCGTCCTTGCTGGTGGAGACCACCGTGCCGACCACCTTGGCCAGGTACATCTCAACTCCTTCTCGTGATCGTGATGTCCGACGATGCCGCTGCCTCGCGGGCCAGGTCGGTGATGATCGCCTTGCGGTGCACGCTCAGCCGCGACCCCGGAGCCAGGGAGCGGATCGCGGATTCGGTGACCACGCGCGCGGTGCAGTGCACCGCGTCGCCCGTGTCCGCGACCTCCCCGACGACCCGGTCGAGGGTTTCCGCGGTCGCCAGGTGCACCCCGAAGGATTTCAGGGCGGCGAGGTTCTCGCGCAGCATCGCCGCGTAACCCGACGGCATCTGCGGGAACCAGCCGCGTTTGTCCGCCGAGTCGGGGCAGGCGGCGTTGGTGGCCACGACCACCGGTTTGTTGGTCATGATGAACTCGGCCACTACGTTGCTGGCCAGGCAGTCGCCGATGCCGTGGGCGACCTTCGCGGCCAGGTTCGCGGTGAGGGTGGGGATGACGAGCAGGTCGTGGGCCTGCACCAGCGACTCCTCGGCCGGGGTCATGCCCAGGGCTGCGATGCGTTCCTGGTCCAGGATGCGGGAGGCCGAGGTGGTCTGCCGCCAGTCGAGGTTGACGTGCGCCGAGGCCCGTTTCAGCGACTCCAGGGCCGCGTCGAAACCGAGCAGGGCGCCGGAGAACAGCACCAGCGCGTTGGGTTTGCCCGTGGCCGGGGTTTCCTGCCGGGGCTGTTCGGCGAGCACGTCGCGCACGATCCTGGCGATCAGTTCGCGCAGCTGTTCCTCGTTCATCGGCTACTCCTCATGGCCGCTCCCAGCGGGGTGGGGAAAAGGGGTTCCTCGGGCCGGTCGACCGTGACTCCGAGGATTTTCTCGAACACTGTGGGCGCCTCGGGCAGGGAGGCGGAACCACCCACCAGATACACCGTGCCCGGGTCGGTGCCGCCGAGCGCCCGCTCGGCGATGGTGGCCATCTTCTCCAGGGTGGGACGCACCACCGGGAAGACGGTGTGGACGTTGGCGGGGTCGCACTTGAACGCCTCGGCCTCGTCGTAGTCCATCCCGAGCGCCCCCGACAGCACCAGCGTCATGTGGTGGCCGCCGGTGGCCTCGTCGGTGGAGAAGTCGACCACCCCGTCGCGCAGCCGTGACACCCCGGTGGTGCCGTGGCCGATGTCGATGATGGTGCCGTCGGCCACGCCGAGGGCCCGGGCCGCGGCCACGGGTTCGTCGACCACCTCGCACGGGGTGAGTTCGCAGGCGTCGAGCACGTTGGTGAACACCTTCACGGTGCCCTCGCTGATCCCGGGCGGGATGGTGACGGCGGCCTCGGTGAAGGTGTGGCCCAGCCTGTCGTGGATCTCGGTGAGGATCTCCCGGACGTTGGTGACGGCCCCCAGCCAGTCGACGACGATGCCGTCGCGCACCACGTTCGCGTGTCGCCAACCGCCCGTGACGGGACGATCCCCGCTGTCGACCACGGCCAGCACGATGTTGGCCGTTCCCAGGTCGACGGCGAGCCGCAGCCCGCTGCGCTTGGCGTTCTTGTGTGCGACCTTCCCGGTTCGCACGAGCTCCGCGAATCGGTTGATCCTGGTCTGGGGATTCGTCGCCATCGTTATCGGTCCAGACAGATCGTCACGTAGTCGCCGGTCCTGGCTCCGACGGCGTTGCCCTCGTCGGTGTCGAGGTGCAGCTCCGCCAGGTAGGAGTCCTTGACGCGGATCAGGAAATTGTCCAGACGCGCCCCGCGCTCCCCCCCGAACTGGACGCTGACCCGGTCCTGGTCCTTCAGATTCAGGGCGGCGGCGTCGTCGGGGCCCATGTGGATGTGGCGGCCTGCGACGATCACGGCGTGGTCGCAGTCGATGCTGCCGAGGGGGCCTTCGATGCGCACGGGAGCGGCGGTCTCGAGATGTCCCGACTGGGCCATCGGCGCCTTGATGCCGAGGGCGAAACAGTCGGTGCGGCTCAACTCCACCTGGGTGGCGGGACGGTTGGGACCCATCACGCGCACCCGGGTCATGGTGCCGCGGGGGCCGTGCAGGGTCACGGTCTCCTCGGCCGCGAACTCGCCGCGCTGACGCACGTGCTTCTTGACCTTCGGTTCGGTGTAGCCGAACAGGGTTGTGAAGTCGGCGTCGCACAGGTGGACGTGCCGGTTGGAGATGCCGACGACCACCTTGCGCGGGTCCAGGGCGGCGATCCGCTCCAGGACCCGGCTGGTGATCTCGGCGACGAGCGCGTCGGTCATGACTGCGGCAGGATCTTCTCGACGTCATTGTGGGGGCGCGGGATGACGTGCTGGGAGATCAGCTCGCCGACCCGAGCGGCTGCCGACGACCCGGCGTCGACGGCGGCCTTCACGGCACCGACGTCGCCGCGCACCATCACGGTGACCAGGCCGGCGCCGATCTTTTCGCTGCCGATCAGGGTCACGTTCGCGGACTTGACCATGGCGTCGGCGGCCTCGACGGCCCCCACGTAGCCCTTGGTCTCGATCATTCCGAGAGCATTGCTCATGACTGCTTCCTCCTGGTGGTGGATGTCCGGGGAGCCTTGGTGGTCTCCGCGGGGTTCTTGGGTGTCGCACCCGGTTTCGGATCCGGTGCGGGTGCGGACTTCTGGTCCGGGCCGGATGCGGGCCGCGCCTGTTCGAGTTGCGGTTTCGGCTCGGGTTTCGTGATGGCCTTCGGATTGGGTGTGGATCCGGGTTTCTCCGCCGCCTTGGATCCGGTCTTCGGAGCGGGTTTGGTTTTCTCCGGTGCCTTGGCCCTGGCGGCGGGTTTCGTCGTCGCCTTCGCCTGGGGGGTGGGCGTGGCCAGCCCCACGGTTGCGGCCGAGAAGACGAGGGGTTCCAGCTCCGGGTGGGGCCGGGGAATGACGATCCTGCTGACCACGCGGGTCAGTTTCGACGCCGCCACCTCGGCTGCGGCCATGGCCGCCTGGACGGCCGCCACCTGACCCTCGACCTTGACGGTGACGTAGCCGCCGCCCTTGGCCAGTTCGTAGCCGATCAGGGTGACGTCGGCGGTCTTGCAGGCGACGTCGGCGGCCTCGACGCCAGCGACGAGGCCCACCACTTCAATGCTCCCCAGTGCTTGCATCACTGGCTCCTTTCGGGTTCACGGAGGGGAAGTCTTTTCACCAGGCGGGCGGCGTTCGACCCGATGATCCGGTCCGCCTGCTCGCTGCGCCCCAGGAAGTGCGCCAGGTAGGGGCGCTGCTCGGGGAGTTTCTCGGTGGTGATGACCACGTAGTCGAGGGCGATTCCCAGGCCGATGCCCAGCCGCGACGAGGTCGCGGCGCGGTGCGCCAGGACCAGGGGGTTCAGCTCCGAGAGGCGATCCACGCGACTCGGCACCCCCTCCTCCTCGATGCCGAGGAGCACCTGGGTGAGCTGCTCGTCGCCGACGCCCTCGTGGACGGCGAGGTTGATGGTGGGGCGTTCGTCGGTCACGACGCACCCCCCAGCACCAGGCCGGTGGCGACGGCGTTGCGGGGCCCCTCGACACCGCGGATGTTGGCGCGCCCGGCCACCACCCGGTAGTCGGCCAGGGCCCGGGTGACCAGCTGCGGTATCTCGAAGTCCAGGGCGGAGCCGCCGACGAGCACCACGAAGTCGATGCCGCGCACCTCCGAGGTGGGGGAGACGCGCTGCAGGGCGCGGATCGCGTTGGTGACGAAGACCTGCTCCTTGGCGCGGATGCGGACCTGGCGGATGGTCTCGACGGGAAGGTCCACGTCGAGGGGCACCATGCCGTCGGGTTTGAGCACCACGGTGCGGGCGTAGACGTGCCCGGGAAGCGGGTCCTCGAAGAACTGCACGGTGCCGTCCTCGTGACGGATGTTGAACACCGACTCCACCTTCGCCAGCGGGTGGCGTTTGATGTCCTCGGCCGCATCGAAGGAGTCGAGGCCGAGTTCGGACTGGATCATCAGCGTCACCATGTTCCCGGCGCCGGCCAGGTGAATGGAGGTGCCGGTGCCGTCGGGACGCATGACGGAGGCGTCGGTGGAGCCGGCGCCCATGTCGAGGATCGCGATGGGGGCGGCCGTTCCGGGGGTGGTGAGCGCACCGCGGATGGCCATGTCGGCCTCCACGCCGCCGACCTCGACGGGCACGCCGATCTCGGCGGCCAGTTCGGAGGCGATCCGTTCCATCTGGAGGCGGTCGGTCCTGACCATCACGGCGATGCCGACGGCGGCCTCCATGGAGAATTCGTTCGCGATGCCGCCCGCGACCTGCTGTGGCACCCGGGTGTCGACGGCGAGCAGGTCGGTGATGCGGATGTCGCGGGAGTGTTGGTTGGTCAGCTGCGCCATGGTCACGCGCACCTTCTCCATCATGCCGCCGACGTTGGTGCCGGGCTCGCCCGTGATGTCGGAGAGGTTGCGGATCCGGGAGGCGACGTCCATGATCTCGGTGGCACCCAGGTCGACGTCGACGTCGAGGGTGTTGGTGCCGTGGAAGGTGAGGCGGCCCGCGGGGATGCGGCGTTCCTGCACATCGCCCTCCGGGGTTTTGATGACCACGGCGGAACGGTTGCCCACCAGGGACCGGGCCAGGGGCACCACGGAGCGGGTGGCGTCGGCCTCCAGGCCGAAGAGGGTCGCGATGCCGAACGGGTTGGACAGGGTCTCGACGATGCGCCCGACGTCGGCCACCTCGATGGCGGCCAGCATCCCGAGCGGGACCTTCTCGATCAGGCGCACCTCGTCGACGATGGGGATCTTGCGGGCCAGCCGGTTGTGGACCAGCACGCCGTCGTCGGCCTGCAGGATCGCGCCGGTGACCTCCAGGCGCTCGGCGACGGCGTTCAGCCGGGCCGCGACCTGGTCGTAGGGGATCGTGCGGGGCGCCACGACGATGTAGGGCTGCCCGGCGGGGGCGTCGGGCAGCTCGTCGAGGGCGATGGTGGTCCCCACCCCGATGCCGAGGCCGCCCGGGGTGGAGGGGTTGTGTCCGATCATCGTGGATTCGGTGATGATCGTCTCGGTGATGGTCTCCATCGCGACATCGCCGATCACGGGGGCGGCCTCGTTGATGCGGATGGAGTCGAGGTCCTCGATGCGGCGTCCCGCTTTGCCCAGGGCCTCGGTGAGGGAGTGGAACAGGCCACGGATGTTGGCGTTGGTTCCCTTGATGCCGGTGGTGGGGACGATGGCGCTGGACAGGAACCTCACCTGCCCGTCGGCATCACCGATCTCGGCGAGCGCCACCTCGGTGGTCGCGTTGCCGATGTCAATGCCAGCAACCAGTTTCGCCATCGTCCCTTTCCCTTTCTCTCAGTCCTCGCGCAGCCGTCCGCGGGCCTCGTAGACGTCGGCGGCCTCACGGACGAATCCCGCGCTCACCTTCGCGCCGTACTGGCCCTCCAGCTCGTCGGCGATCTCGTACAGCTCCGCCTTGGTGGAGCGGTACGGGCGCAGCGCGTTGTAGATCTCCAGCAGCCGGGCGTCGGGCACGGCCACCAGCTCGGCGGCGCGACGCAGGTTGCGGGCCAAGGTCTGGCGTCCGTCGGCGTCGGCCACCTGGGCCTGGAGCTCCAGGGTCTCTGAGGAGATGCGGAAGTCGAGGGGACTCAGCTTTCCCGACTTGACGTCCTCGAAGGTGAGTTCGTCGAGGGCCTTGCCGGTGTTGGTTTTCACCAGCTCCGGGTGTTTCTCGGCCAGCGGGTATTCGTCGCGGCCGATCCGGCGGGTCCCCGCGGCGGGGGCCTGGGCCGGGGCGGCGGGTGCCGGGGCATTCTTGGCGAAGGACACGGAGTCGTTCCCGAGGGACTTCATGACCTCCGACATGATCTGTCGGATGAGTTGTTCCTGATCCATGGTGGCTCTCCTAGGCGGTGCTGACCCGCAGCGCCTGGGGTTTCTTGGCCAGGTCGCACTGGGCGGTTTCCTTGTTGTGCAGCAGGGCCGCGATGGCCTGGTACTTGGGGCGGGCCATCTGGTCGTTGCGGATCGGCACAGGCTGCGGCGACTCGCCCTTGGCGTACTTGGCCGCGTTCTTGCCGATGGCGCGGAAGGTCTCCAGGTCGATCAGCGGAGACTGGCTGAACAGCTCCACGTTACTGAGCGGCGGCAGGTCCTTCTGGTGGATGACTGTGGTGCCGCGCGACTGGATGCCGATCCCGATGCCGGAGCCCGACAGCTTCGCCGCCTGGTGGGCGATGAAACCGACGTCGGCGCTCTTGTAGATCTTCACGAACCGGTGCTTGAGCCCCTCCTCCTCGATGCCGGCGGCGATCTCCTTGAGGACGTCGGCGTGGGGCAGGCCGATGATGGTCTCGTGGATCAGGGTGCTGAATGCGGGAGAGACCGCGACCACGACTTCCTTCGGGTCGGCGCCGCGCTCCGCAGGACCGGTCTCGGCCAGGGTGAGTTTCCCGGCAGCCGTGGCGGTCATGGTCGCGGTGCCCCCCGAGGTGGGGGACGGGGTGCTCGGCGTTGGGGCCGTGGCGGCCTGGTCCTCGGTGGCCATCTCCTGGACCACCTGCGCGATGATCTGCTTGAGGGTGTTCACATCAATGCTCATGGCTCACCTCAGATGCTCTCGGGGCTGATGGCCTGACGAATGGTCTTGATCTGGTTCCACCGCTCGTCGTCGATCTGGTAGCCGGTCTGCGGGCCGTGGTAGTCGTTGGGCGAGTTCACGGCCGAGATCACGTTGAAGTCGGCGTCGAAGATCGCGGAGGTGTGCAGGTAGTCGCCCGCGACGCGGCGCTTCAGCAGGTTGAACACCGCCTGGGCGACGTCCTCGAAACCGCCTCGCGACAGCGCCTTGGCCACGTCCACCCCGGTGACCTCGCGGTTCATCATGTCCTCGGCGGCCTTCAGGTCCTCGACGACGTTGCGTTTGGGCATGTCATCGGAGCTGTGGGCGTAGGTGGCGGCCTCCACCTCGGCGTCGGTGATGGCCGGCAGCCCCAGCTCGTCGAAGACGGCCTGCAGGGCGCGGGCGGCCTTGCGGCGCACCGCGATGACGTCCTCCTCCAGGACGGGGGTGAGGCCGCCGTCGACGCGTAGGTCGCGCTGGATGATGTTCCAGTCGTCGAAGTCCTCGGCATCCCAGTTGGAGCCCGCGAACATGTTGTCCTTGTTCGGGGTGGAGGAGTAGCCGGAGCAGATGAAGTCGGTGCCGGGCACGAACTGCATCAGCGACCGCGACACCCGGCGCAGATCGGAGTGGGTGAAGGTCTGGTCGTTGCTGGAGGCGCATTCGAGGTCCAGCATGGTGGCGATCAGGTTCTCGGCCAGCACGGCGCGGATGCCGCCGGGCACGCCCGCGGGCACACCGATGCAGCTGACGGAACCGTTCTGGGTGCCCTGCGAGCCGGCGGCCTTCGTCACGAACAGGCAACGGGCCTCCAGGTACAGCATGGACTTGCCCTCGGCGTAGCCCATCTGCACCTCGGATCCGGTGCCGGAGGTGAAGCGCATCTTCAGGCCGCGGGAGGCGTAGCTGGAGGCCAGGAAGGCCTTCGACCAGGGGGTGTCGTCGCCGTCCATGAACACCGCCTCGGTGCCGTAGACGGACACGGTCTCGGCGTAGGCGGTCAGTCCGCGCATGCCGAGCTGCAGCTCGGTGGCCTCCTCGACCGCGCACTGGGTGAGGATGCCGGGGCGGCCCGTCTGGGCGCCGACCAGCAGCGCCAGCGCGTTGAACGGGGCGTAGCGGACCACGCCGACGGTGGTTTCCTGCTCGGCGAAACCGCGCAGCGCGGCCTCGGCGGAGTCGGCGGTGATCTGCACGGGGTTGTCAGCGACGTTGGTGACGTGGCACTGGTTGGCGGGCTGCTTGCGGGCACGCAGTTTCGTGACCGCCATCATCATCTCCAGCACGCTCATGTTGCCGACGACCTCGGTGAGTTTCGCCGGGGTCATGGCGGTGGTCAGCGGGATGATCTCGGTGCGGGGCACGTTGATGTCGCACAGCATGCGGGCCACCTGGAGGGAGTCGATGGCCATGGCCTTCTCCGCCAGCTCCAGGTTGATGCCGTAGTCGGCGACGAAGGTGTCGATCATGTCGAACTGGTCGCGGGTCTTGCCGTCGAGCTCGGTCACGAGCCCGTTGGTCAGTGTGATCGACGGTTTCGGGTCGTTGGGGGAGTCCATGGCGATGAGGCCAACCTCTGGCCATTCGCTGACGAACCCGTCCTGGTTCACGGGGCGCGCGTCGAGCGCCTCAAACCTCTTGGAACGCATCAGATCGGTCCTCAGATGTAGGGGGTCGTGGTGGATTCGGGCGTGGCGCCGAGCGCACCGAGGAGGGGGATGCCCACCTCGCGGGCGGCGATGATGGCCTGCCGGACGGCGCCCGAATCGCCGCTCAGGAAGGAGATGACCTCGTTGGAGAAGCTGGTTCCGCCGGCGGGGCTGGCGTAGCCGATGACGTCGACGGTGGCTGCCTTGACGGCGGTGTCGGCCAGGACGACGCCGATGCCGGCGGGGGCGCCGACGGTGATGCCGAAGGCCTTGCCGATCGGGGCGCCGAAGGCCTTGTTGAGGGCGTAGGAGGCGCGGGCGGTGTACTGGAATTCCAGGTGGCCCGCGTCGTTGCCGTAGACGTCACCGAAGGTGCGGTCCAGCTCGCCGAGGGCCACCTCGACGGCACGGCGGGCGTCGGAGACGTCCTCGGCGCCGAAGATGATCAACGAACCGTGACCGGCGCCGCCCTTGGTGTCGCGGGGAAGCTCGATGGTCAGGATCTCGGAATTGGTGGCCTTGACGGCCTCGTCGGCGGCGAAGATGTGCGGGCCGGCGCCGGTGCGGGCGCCGAGGATCCCGATGGAGCGGAAGTCCTTCTCCAGTTTCATCATCGCGCGCAGCTTCGGGTCGACGTTGGCGATGACCATGCCGATGGTGTCCCCCAGGACGTTGGTGCCGACGAACTCGGTCACGGCGGGAAGGACCCCGGCAGCGGGCGTGGGTGCGGGTGCCGGCGCGGGAGCGGTGGACGGCGCGGGGGCGTCGCCACCCATCTTCTTGACCACCTCGGCCAAGACCTTGTTGATCAGTTCCTCAGACATTGTTCACTCTCCTACTTGGCCTGGGCGGGGAGGATCTTCTCGACGTCGTTGTGGGGGCGCGGGATCACGTGGACGCTGATGAGCTCGCCCACCCGCTCCGCCGCCGAGGCGCCCGCGTCGGTGGCGGCCTTGACCGCGCCGACGTCGCCGCGCACCAGCACGGTCACGAGGCCGGCACCGATCTTCTCGCTGCCCACCAGGGACACATTCGCGGACTTGACCATGGCGTCGGCGGCCTCAACCGCTCCGACATAGCCCTTCGTCTCGACCATTCCGAGCGCTTCCTGCATGCTGACTCCTTCGTCGTTGGTCCTAGCGACAGGCAGTTTGGACCTGCCTTTGCCACCATAGGGCCGGTTCGGATACACAGTTTCTCCCGGTTGTTACACATTCTTGCTCCGGGAATGTGCTCGACGTTGAACCCTGCAGGAAGTGGTTCTATCGTGAGGACATCCCAGAGGAGCGATTGATGACCGAGCTGACCGACAAGACGCGCATCATCCAGGAGTTCGTGCCTGGCAAGCAGGTCACGCTCGCCCACGTGATAGCCAACCCCGATCCGCACCTGTACCCGAAGATCGGTCTGCCCGCGGGAAGCAGTGGGGCCATCGGGGTGCTGACCATCACGCCGGGTGAGGCCGCCGTGATCGCTGCCGACATCGCCACCAAGTCGGCGGGAGTCGAGCTGGCCTTCGTCGACCGCTTCTCCGGGTCACTGCTCATCACCGGCCGGCTGGCCGATGTCGAGTCCTCCGTCACGGGGATCGTCACCACCCTGCAGGCCATTCTCGGGTTCACCCCCGCACCGTTGACCAGGACATGACGTAGGACATGAGGTCGATCCTGTTGGTCGGCAGCATCGGAGCCGGCAAGACGACGTTCAGGCAGCGCCTCCAGGGGCTGCCCATCGAATACGCCAAGACCCAGGCCATCGAGACCTTCGCCTCCGCCATCGACACCCCGGGCGAGTACCTGGAGGTGGGGCGCTACAAGCACGCCCTGATGCTGGCCTCCTACGATGTGGACGTGGTGGTGCTGGTGCAGTCCGCAGCCAGCGACGAGACCCGTTTTCCGCCGGGGTTCGCCACCACTTTCAACCGCGAGGTGCTGGGGGTCGTCACCCACACCGGGGTGGCCACCGAGGCGCAGGTCCACGACGCCGTCGACCACCTGGCGCGGGCCGGGGCCCACCAGATCGTGGCGGTCGACTCGATCACGGGCAAGGGATTCAAACGCGTGCAGGAGGTGTTGTGCCGGACTTCATCGTGAACCCTGCCGCGGGCGGCGCGGCCGCCACCCTGGACCTGCGCAACCTCATCGACGTCGAGGAGCTGCAGCGCATCCAGGACGACTTCGCCACCTCCACCGGGTTGGCGATGATCACCGTCGACTCCATGGGCCGTCCCGTCACGGAGGCATCGCGGTTCAGCACCTTGTGCCAGTACCTGCGCCGCGACCCCGCGATCCGCGCCAAGTGCTACAGCTGCGACGCCCACGGCGGGCTGCAGAGCGCCATCGAGGGACGCCCGGTCGTGTACCGGTGTCACGCGGGCCTGGTGGACTTCTCGGTCTCGATCATGTGGGGTGCGCAGTACCTGGGTGCTGTGATGGCCGGGCAGGTGCTGCTCACCGAGGGGCAGCAGCAGCTCCAGCAGATCGTGGGTGCCTCGGAGGTGTTGGAACACGCGGAGACCGCGAAGCTGCTGGACCAGGTGGCTGTGGTCGACCTCGGCAAGCTGCAGGCCGCGGCCAACGAGATCGTCGGGTTGGCGAACGCGAAACTCGGCTCCACTCTCGGTAAGGCGGACTTCGCGGTCGCGGTGGCGGGTACGGTGCTGGGCAGGCTCGGCAGGATCCCGGACCCGAGCGGCAACGCGGCGCTCGCCCCGCTGCTGGCGGGCATCCGGAAACCGCTGCCGCTGATCCCCGTCGAGTCGGTGAAGCGACGGATCTCGCTGGAGGCCCCGGTGGTGGCCCGCAACGTCGCGCAGGGCAACGCGGCCGCGAACCTGGAGCTGCTCGGCGACTACCTGGATCATCTGCTGCCGCGCTGGAGCCAGAAGGTGGATCCGAAGGAGCTGTCCGAGTACGAGGACATGATGATAGGCATCGCCACCAGCGAGGCCGTGCAGTTCGGGCGCGACATCTCCCAGATCGTCACCCGCCATCGGGGACGCAGGCGCGGCCCGATGAACCGCTACGAGTGCCAGGTGTACTGCGAGAAACTGCTGATCCGCGTCCACGACCTCCTCGAGCCCGCATCCCGGGGTGGGGAACGCAACCTGACGACGCTGCTCAACGAGATCGAGAAGAATCCCTCGTCGTTCCTGACGCTGCACAAGGCGGCCTCCTACCTGACGTGGTCGGAGTCGCACTTCGCCAGGAAGTTCAAGGAGCGCACCGGTTCCAGCTTCATCCACTACGTGACCGCGAAGCGACTGGAGCGCGCGAAGTTCGTGTTGGTCCACACCGACAAACCGGTGCTCAGGATCGCCGCGGAGCTGGATTTCACGCCGCTGAACTATTTCTCGCGGCAGTTCAAGAAGCACATCGGGGTGACCCCGTCCGAGTACCGCAGGGAACATTCCGGGAGGGCGGCATGACCAGGCCCCGCCCCTCGGTGCACCTTCTCCGCTGGATGATCCGCGCCGCCAGCGAGGCGGGGAAACCGGGTCGGGAGGCGCCGACCGTGGACCCGGCCGACCTGCGGGAGAATCCCGCGGGCGAGGGGACAAGAACAGAGACACAGGAGAACAGGAGCAGGGCATGAGGGAGTTCCGGCTGGCCACCAGGGTGCGGCTGGGCACGGAGGCGCTGGAGGCGCTCGACGAGTTCCACGGGAGGCCGGTGCTCCTCGTGACCGACGACTTCCTGGCCACCACCGGGGTGTACCGGAAGGTGGTCGACAGACTCGGTGAGCGGGTGACGACGTTCACGGGTGTGAAACCGAACCCCACCACCTCCGAGATCGGCGCTGGGGTGTCGGTCTACCTGAAGGCCGGCCCCGACGTGGTCGTCGCCTATGGGGGCGGGTCGGTGATGGATGCCGCGAAGGTGATGCACAAGGCCGCCCTCGATGCCGGTTTCGGGGCGCCGGAGGGGATCGTCGCGATCCCCACCACCAGCGGGTCGGGGTCGGAGGTGACGTCGTTCGCCGTGGTCACCGACGAACAGACGCACACGAAGGTCCCGATCGCCTCCAGCGAGCTGGTGGCGGGGCTGGCCATTCTGGACCCGGAGGCCGTGGTCGGGGTGCCGCCGCACATCACCGCCGACTCCGGCATGGACGTGCTCACCCACGCCACGGAGGCGTACGTGGCGTTGGAGGCCTGCGACTTCTCCGACGCGCTGGCGGAGAAGGCCGTCGAGCTGGTGTTCGGGAACCTGGAACGCTGCTACACCCACGGCGACGACCTGGAGGCCCGCTCCCACATGCACAACGCGTCCTGCATGGCTGCGATGGCCTTCGACAACGTCGGCCTGGGTATCGTCCATTCGCTGGCGCACGCGCTGGGTGGCCGCTACCCGATCGCGCACGGACGGTTGAACGCGCTGCTGCTGCCGCACGTCATCGAGTTCAACGCCGCCCGCAGCGACCGCGCCGCCGAACGCTACGCCCGCCTGGGCAGGCTGCTGCAACCCTCGGCGAGGGGCCGGGCGGCGGTGACGTCGCTGATCGGTGCGGTCGAACGGTTGAGGTCGAGGCTGGGCATCCCGTCGCGGCTGAGCGACCTGGAGGTCGCCTCTTCCGACCTGCGTCGCGACGAGGACGGCCTGGTGGCCGTGGCCCTCGCCGATGGCTGCACCACGACCACCCCGGTGGCGCCCTCGCCCGACGACCTGAAGGGCATCCTGCGCAGGATCGCGTGAGGGGTTGGCCACGGAAACCGGCGGTTCGCACCTGCGACTGTTTCAGGCGAGCGGGTAGGTTGGGCGTGAGGAGACGGGATGACGAACGAAGCGCGGGTGTATTTCCGGGACGTCAAGCCCTACGAGGTGCCCGGAAGCCTGGATGAGTTGCGGGGTCCCGTCGGGGGAGTCGTCGAGTTGCGCCATTCGGTGCTGTGGGCGCCGGGGGACGGGCGTGTCGACCTTGATGAGCCCGGCGGTGTGGGGATCGCCTACCGTGCAGTGCTGTCCGAGGGCACCGTCGCGGACCATACGGCGGTGCTCAACCGGGCCCGGCTGATCGAGGTCTGGGATGAGCTGCTGCTTCCTCGGCGTGTCCGGGAACTGTGGGAGGAACGCTTCCCTGGGCTGCGCCAGGCGGCCGTGTGAGCCTCGGGAGTGATGCGCAACGGGAGGTGACCCGGATCGCGCTCAACGGCGTCGATGCCATCCGCAGGGCAGGTGTGTTCACCAACGATGAACTGATTGCCGCGGCAGCGCAGCGAGATGCTGGTTTCGAGATCGGAATGTTCGCGACCCAACTCGATGCCGTACGGCGCATCACGCACCGGGACGTGGTCTCGTGCGGGGCCTCGGCCGATGACCTGGAGACGGTGAAGGAACGAACAATCAGATGGGCGGCACAGTTGCGAGAAGAGCCGTCATAGGCCTGGGAGGCCGGGCTGTCCGCTGAGGAGAAGCGCAGCAGGGGGCAGTGTTCCCATCAAACCCTCCAACAAAAGCAGATCAGCTGGGTGGTGGGTTCTCGCCCCGAGAAACGCAGCGTGATTCGAAGCCGTGTACAGGGGTTGGAGTGCTACACGTTTCGTCACTGCCCACGAAACGTGTAGCACTCCAGATGGTTTCTTGGTTTTTCTGTGGTGGTGTGTATCTGGCCGGTAGTGTGTGGTCATGGTTGAACTACGCAGTGACCCGGGCTGGGTGGAGGAGCAGCTTCAGGAGTTCTTCGAGGATGAGGGTGGCCCGCTGGGGGTGGGTGAGGCCGTCTCTTCGGAGGTGTTGGAGTACTTTGAGGGGGTTCT